>JAEEGG010019150.1_pt1 | contig 13844 bp, 7 predicted proteins | sample 9134161 | NCBI WGS metagenome assembly JAEEGG01 (sample SAMN16246543, study PRJNA631951) | gut metagenome | biome: gut microbiome; feature: rumen; material: CR-attached | host: Bos | place: Iran: Karaj | collected 2018-10 | reverse complement strand
CCACGTGCGTGTCACGAGGAGGTCCTTGGCGTCGCATTCCTTGTAGAGCGGGGTTCCGGGGTAGGGGATGAGGCGCGTCACCTGGAGCGTGTAGGCCCAGCCGCGCTTGAGCAGCTCGGTCGCAAGCGTCACGGTGCGCTCGATTTCGGCGGAGGTCTCCCACGGATAGCCGAGCATGACGGTGACATGCACGTCGAGTCCGGCTCTTGAGGCCATGCGCGCGCCATCGCGTATTTGCTCGACGGTGAGCTTCTTGTTCACGCGGTCGAGGGTCGACTGGTTTGCGGATTCGAGGCCGAAGAGGACGAAGCGGAAGCCCGCCTTCTTCATGAGCGCGTAGTCTTCGGCCTTGAGCGCGCCGAAGCGCATGTTGCAGTCGAAGTAGATCTTGCGGTTGTAGCCGCGCTCGATGAGGATGTTGCAGAAGCGCCGGAGCCAGTCACCGACAGGGAAGCAGCCCGTGTCGTCCATGATCTCGCGGACGCCGTACTTCTCGATGAGCTCGCCGATTTCGTCCGCCACGGACTCCGGCGTGCGGGTGCGGTAGGTCGGGTAGAGCGTTGTCCAGGAGCAGAAGGTGCACTTGCCGTGCCAGCAGTCGCGTCCGGCCATGACGTATGCCCCGGGAGTGCGGCGGTAGTTGCCGTTGTGGACGCTGTACCGCTCCCAGCAGGTGAGGTCGCGGTCGATGCGCGGAAGGGAATTGAGATCGTGGTCGAGTTGGAATGGCCCGGTGTTCTGCGGATTGCCTTCGTCGTCGCGGTACCAGATGCCATGTTCGAGTCCCTTGCCGCCGTCGAGGTGGTCGACGAGGTTCTTGAGGAGAAAGTCGTAGTCGCCGCCGGTGAGGATGTAGTCAGTCGCGCAACCCTTCATCGACTCCTCGGGGAGGGCCGTCACATGGTCGCCGACGAGAGTGATTTTCATTTCGGGGACGGCGCGCTTGAGGGCCTTCACCCAGTCCCAGGTCTGGTGGACGACCGGGGTCTTCGTCTCGATCATCATGAGGTCTGGGCGCGACTCCTCGACTTCGCGCACGAAGTCGCGCTCGGTTTGGCGCGAGCTGATGGCGTCCATCCAGAGGACTGTGTGGCCGGCGCGCGCCAAGAGCGTGGCGGCCGACGCGGGCACTACGGGGTAGATGTACGTCGGACGGTTGAACCACTGGAACTGGCGGTTCTGCGAAAGAAGGGGGGCCCCCTTGTCGGAAATGAGCGGCGGATATGCGATTGCGATTTTCATGGGGATGCGTCTCTGAGGACGTGTTTATAGTATTGTACTAAATTCAAACCGTGAAAGGAGACTTTTTCGATGAATGCTGTTTTGTGGTTGATGCCCATCCCAAATGTGGGAGTGGGCATCAACCACAAAACAGTATCTTCTGTTTCTTCTTGACACCAGTCCCAAGTACGCGCTATTGTCTTTTATCCACCGCGTAAGGAGTTGCCATGTGTAGGGCGAAACGAACAAGTGACATTTGGTTGGTAAGCGGCATTATAACTCTTTTTACCGTCGCAGCGCTTGCTTCCTCGGCGGGCGGCGCGGCGTTGACTTCGCGGGACATTGGCGACCCGGAGGTCAACGTCTGGCAGGAGGGCGACTGGCCCACCACGCCGGGCGAAATCGGGAGAATCGACGAGCGCCCCTCCGACCCAGACGCCCCGAAGAACCACAAGGCGCTGCGCCTCATTGTCCGTTATGGCGTCCGCTCTTTCGGCGGCTGGAGCGTCCACCCCAAGGTCCGTCAACTCCCCGGGAAGGTCGTCAAGATCACCGGCTGGTCCCGCAAGGGCAACGATAAGTCCTGGGGCATGGGCATGAACTTCGTCGACGCCAACACCAACTCGTTTTCGTGGAACATCCCCGCCAAGGGCACGGAATGGGAACGCTTCGAATACGTCATTCCCGAAATGGTCAACCACCAGGACCCGGCGACCGGGAAGCAGGTCAAGGTCCCGATCCGCTTCCCGATCAAGCTCGACTCGATCTCGCAGAACAACTGGGGCGACCGCAACAACCCCGAGGCCGTCGAGCGCATCCTCGACCTCTACGACCTGCGCGTCCACACGGACATGTCCGAGATCCCCGTCGATGAGCGGCCATACGAAATCGGCGTTGGCTTCCCGGCGGTCGCCAACTGCTTCTACTACGGCGAGGAGAAGCCGGAGGTGGTGATTTCCGCGGGCGGCTGGCTCGGCGAGGAGCGCACCGTCAGGACAACGGTCGAGGTCGAAAGCGCGACGGGCGAGAAGCGGCCGCTCACGGTGCCCGACCTCAAGGTGCTCGACAGCGCCTCGGTCCGCGTCCCCCTCCCATTCACGGAACCTGGCTCCTACACGCTCCGCCTCAAGGCGACCGGCTTCCCAAAGGAATATGAGAAGGAGACGCGCTGCGCGATCATCCTCCACCCGCCGGCGCTCACCGAGAAACAGAAGGACGACTCCTCCTATGGCATCAACGTTCATGGCGGCTCCTACGTGGGCTATGACAAGTTCGCCAAGCTCGGATTCGTCTGGGTGCGCGACTACGCCTTCAACTTCCTCTGGATGAAGCGCGCCCGCGGCGACGGCAAGTATGCCGGCTGGCCCTGGTACCCGAAGATCATCAAGGCCGCCGAGGACCAGGGGATGCGCATCCTGCCCTGCCTCATGAACGCCGCGCAATGCCGTCCCGAGGATCCCGACACGCCGACGGACGAGTGGCGCCGCGACATCGCGCTCATCGTCTCCACCTTCCCCAACCTCACCGCCTTCGAGCTCGACAACGAGCATGGCTGGCCGATGAGCGAGAAGTACGGCGAGTACCACCGCGTCTTCGCCGAAATCATGAAGGCCTGCCGCCCCGACGCGCTCTCCGTCCAGGAAGGCTGCGCCGGCATCCACCTCGGCGGCGCGCGGAAGCACGTCCTGAATGGCAACTTCAAGGACCTCAAGGTCCTCAACGGCCACCGCTACGCCGGCATGGTCGGCCCCGAAATCTCCCGCCAGAACTTCAACGTCGCCGACATCGCGGCGGACGAGGCCAAGATCTACCAGCGCGACCTCTGGCGCCAGTGGAAGATCAACAGCGAGCTCGACGGCGTCAGGCGCCAGCGCTGGATCACCGAGTGGGGCTGGGACACCCGCGCCGGGCAGATTGTCTCCGAGTGGGAGCAGGCCGCCTACATGCAGCGCGAGTGGGTGCTGGCCCTCGGCAACGGCATCGACAAGCTCTTCTGGTACTGGTACTACGACAGCGACACACCGAACCCCAAGAACTTCTTCGACGGCTGCGGCATCTTCAACCGCTTCCGCGAGCCGAAGCCCGTGGCCCCCGCCTTCGCCGCGCTCCGCACCTTCCTTCCGGCCGACATGGCCTACCTCGGCTACGCCAACTTCGGCCCGAACCACATGGCGCATCTGCTCAGGCGCGCCGACGGCAAGCTTGTCGCATGCGCCTTCCAGCTCTATCCGGCGGAGAAGGCCACGATGATGAAGCCCGCAGACCGCGAGATGACGATCCGCGACCCGAAGTCCGAGAAGATCCACGACATGTTCGGCGCCGAGCTCAAGGCGACGGACAAGCGCAAGCTCGACGTCGCGCCGGTCTGGTACGTCGGCCTCGACCCGAACTGCGAATGGCTCAAACAGTGCCCGCTGGACTTCTGCTTCGAGAGCCCCTTCTTCGTCCGCAACGTCTCGGGCGAGCCAATCCCGCTCCACCTGCTCAACTTCGGCAAGGAGGGAATATCCTACCGCGTCGAACTGCCAAAGGGCATGGTTGACGCCGGCTGGGTCGTCGAGGACCGCCCCTACGGCTACGACGTCATTGGCCCTCTCGGCGCGCCGCGCGAGGCCAGCCAGTTCACCGTCGTCGGCGTCAACGGAGGCGTCGAGAAGCGGATGCCGGTCGACATCGACATCATCACGCAGGCCTACGCGAAGAGCAACGTCGAGCAGTTCGACAAGACCTTCAAGGTCGATGTCGTGAACCAGTCCGCCACGAACCAGGTCTACGAGCTTCGCGCCAACCTCCCCGAAGGCTGGGAGGTCAAGCCCGCCGCGCAGCGCACGAAGGAGCTAGAACCGAACGGCATCGATTCGCTCACGTTCACGCTCGTCAAGTCCTCCGCCATCCCCGCCACCAAGAAGAAGGCCATCCCGAAGCTCGAGATCTACAACGTCGGCAACCCGGCGATGGCGGGCAAGGTCATCGACTACGCGCCGGTCATCCCGCGCGCCTGGACGCTCCACCGCGTCGCGAAGGGCCAGATCAAGATCGACGGACAGCCCGGCGAATGGGCGAAGGAGGCCGCCAGGTACCAGCTCCCCAACTGGATGCTCGGCCCGCGCGGCGACAAGGAGACGAGCCGCATCTACATGGCCTACGACGACGACGGTCTCTACATGATGTTCGACATTGACGACTCGCAGTGCAAGACCTCCGACCCGAACTCCTTCTGGCGCGCGGCCGACTGCCTCGAGTTCCAGTTCGGCTCCAACGGCGACTTTTCCGATGGCAAAGGGTGGAGCCTCGACGACCACCAGTTCTGGTTCTGCCCGCTGCCGCTCGAAAACCGCGTCTTCGCCGGCTTCTGGCCGAACTGCAAGGGACAGTCAAGCCCCGACAAGGATGGCAAGGGCATCAAGCCGGAGGACGGCATCACAAGCGCCCTCTCCACCGTCACGGACAAAGCCGGCGACGTCGTCGGCTACCGCATGGAGATCTTCATCGGCAAAAACCGGCTCCATGGCTGGACCCCCAGGAAGGGCGAACACGTCAAAATGATGTTCTCCATCGCGGTGCAGGGCCTTCGCGACCCGCGCGAAGTCTACTGGCCCAGCCCCAAGCGCGGGGAGATGGCAGTCAAGAAGCCGTGGATGTGGGCCCGCGTCCTCCTTGGCGACTGAGGGTGCGATCCTTTTTGTCAGCCCGATTTGGCGCAAAGGGGGGGGGGCGATGTCCGCTCAAGTGTGGTATAATAATTTCCTGCAATTTGCGCAGGGAAAGCCCTGCGAGCCATCATGAAACCAGGAGCAAAAATAGGCCGGGACTTCACGAGTGGACCGATATTCGGGCCGCTCGTCTCCTTTTCCATCCCGTTCATGCTGTCGAACGCGCTGCAGGTGCTCTACAACACGGTCGACATGGCCATCGTTGGGCGCTACATGGGCGAAATCGGTCTGACCGCGGTCAGCAACGCCAGCAAGGTAATCATTTTCCTCTCCGTCATAGGCCTCGGACTTTCAACCAGCGCGCAAATCTACGTCGCCCAGCTGATAGGGCAGGGGAGACGCAAGGACCTCAACACGGCGATTGGCACACTCTTCACATTCCTGCTTGCGATCGGCGCGGCAATGACGCTCGCGGGGTTCGTCTTCGCGCGTCCCCTGCTCGCCTTCCTGAAAGTGCCGGCGGCCGCATACGGCGGTTCGCTGGCCTATCTCCGCGTCTGCTCCGCCGGCATCATCTTCGCCTACGGCTACAACATGACCTCGGCCGTTCTGCGCGGCATGGGCGACTCAAAGCGACCGTTCCTGTTCATCGCGATAGCCTCAGTCGCAAACGTCGTCCTGGACCTTCTTTTCGTGGCCGTCTTCCGCTGGGGCGAGGCGGGGGCCGCCCTCGCGACGGCCATGGGCCACGCCATATCCTTCCTTTTCTCATGGGCCTACCTCTATCGACGCCGCGAGGCGTTCGGCTTTGATTTCCGGCTCGCGAGCTTCCGCGTCGACAACGCGGTCATCCGCGCGTTCCTGCGTCTTGGCATCCCGCTTGCAATCCGCTTCTCGGTGATCAACCTGACGATGATGTACGTCATCCGCTGGATCAACGTCTGGGGACACGAAAACGGTCTGCAGGACATCGCCTCGGCGGTCTTCAACGTCGGCGTACAAATGGACGACCTCGTGACCAAGGTGACGCTCGGCATCATGCAGGCCACAACCGGAATCGTGGGGCAGAACTACGGCGCCAGGAAGTTCGACCGCGTACGGAAGGCCGTGACGAGCGCCTGGCTCTTCACCATCGGTTTCTACGTGGTCTACACCTGCTTCCTGCTCTTCCGGACGGAGGGGATGTTCAGGCTCTTCAATGTCACCGACCCGGACGCGCTGAAACTCGCGCACGTCTTCGCCTGGAGCATCGTGTGGCAATTCCCGGGCCTGGCCCTCACGCGCGGCACCAACGGGTTCGTCAACGGGATTGGCAACGCGAACTTGTCGCTCGTGCTTGGACTCCTTGACGGCGTCGTTCTTCGCATCGGATTCAGCTGGCTCCTCGGCGACTACCTCAACATGGGGTTCGGCGGCTATGTCCTCGGCTACGGCATCGCCTGCTACGGCCTCTGCGTACCCGCAATTATCTACCTTTTCTTCTTTCCCTGGGAAAAGCGCAAGGCCGTCACGGCATAGCCTGCCTCACGAATGGTAATACCTGCCCAGAAGGGCGTCAAATCACCTAACGATATCGCGTCAAATCACCTAACGATATCGCGTCAAATCACCTAATGAAATCGCGTCAAATCACCTAACGGCCTTGACGCAAGGTTTAGTTTTTGATATTCTTTATGACATGAAAAACCATTTGACCTACCGCGAAAGAATCGCAGACAAAATGCTTTTACGCCGGCTCTCCGGCGTAGGCGCCGTTTTGGTGGAGGGGCCTAAATGGTGCGGTAAGACTACCACTTGCGAACAGGTGGCGAAAAGCGCGCTCTACATGGCCGATCCCGATCAGCTTGAGCGCAATCTTGCCCAGGCCGCGACTAACATCAAGGAATTGCTGAAGGGCAAGACGCCTCGGCTGATTGACGAATGGCAGGTTGTTCCAAAGTTCTGGGACGCGATAAGATTCCATGTGGATCATGCCGAAGGATTCGGCCATTTCATTTTGACAGGTTCCGCCGTTCCACCGGAGGACAAACGGCGGAAGGACGGCAGACGCGAGATGCTCCACACTGGAACGGGGCGGATTTCACGGCTGCGAATGCGCCCGATGAGCCTTTGGGAATCCGGGGAATCGACGGGCAGTGTCTCTCTGGCAGCGCTTTTCGCCGGGGAGTTCCCGTCTGGACAGGGCATGCACCGCAGTTTGGAGGAAATCGCGTGGCTGGCATGTCGTGGCGGATGGCCTCAATCCATACGGCAGAAAGGGGATGTCGCTCTTGACAGAGCCACGGACTACTTCGAGGCAATCGTAAACTCCGATATCTCCCGGGTTGACGACACGGAGAGGAATCCGACACGGGCAAGGCACCTCATGCGCGCGCTCGCCCGGTTTCAGGGGACGCCGGCCTTGTTGCCGACAATCCGCCGGGACATGCTGGACCACGAGGCGCAAACGATGGACGACGAGACCATACGCTCCTACATGAACGCGCTGGCGAAGATTTTCGTGACAGAGGACATGCCAGCATGGTCACCATGTCTTCGTTCCAAAGCAGCGATCAGAAAATCCGACACGCGCTACTTCTCCGATCCGTCCATCGCCACCGCCGCGCTGGGACTTGGCCCAGGAGACTTGATGAATGACATACGTTCGTTTGGATATTTCTTCGAAACTCTAGCCGTGCGGGATCTTCGGGCATATGCGGAACCCCTTGGAGGGACTGTCAGCCATTTCCTGGACAGGAATGGCTTGGAATGCGACGCGGTAGTTCATCTGCGCAATGGCACGTGCGGTCTCGTTGAGATAAAACTTGGGGGCGAGGCACTGGTGGAGCAAGGTGCAAAGACGCTGAACGCGCTTTCCGCTCTCATCGACACCAATCGGATGAAAGCGGCCTCGTTCAAAATGGTTTTGACGGCGGTTGGCGACTATGCCTACCGCCGTCCGGAGGATGGCGTATTCGTTTGCCCGATAGGGTGCCTTAAGCCGTAGGTGCACAATAATGCATAGCGTATTTATCGAATGAAAGTTTCGCGCTGATGATGATATAATCTTATTGCTATGGATATTAAGCATGTTGAAGAGCTGACACGGGAGTTGCTGATCGAGTTCGGCGAGGATCCCGACCGCGAGGGCCTGAAGAAGACCCCCGCCCGTTTCGCGCGGGCGATGCAGTTTCTGACGGGCGGATATGGCAAGTCCGTTCCCGAGGTCATCAACCACGCCATCTTCAAGACCGGGTCGACGGACATGGTCATTGTCCGCGACATCGAGATCTACAGCCTCTGCGAACACCATCTCCTGCCTTTCTACGGGCGGTGCCACATCGGCTACATCGCGCACGGCAAGGTCCTCGGCGTGAGCAAGCTCGCGCGCATCATGGAGGTCTACGCCCGCCGTCTCCAGATCCAGGAGCGGCTGACCGAGCAGATCGCCACCGAAGTCAAGAACGCGGTCGACGCCGTCGGCGTAGGCGTCGTCATGGAATGCCGCCACCTCTGCATGATGATGCGCGGCGTCGAGAAGCAGAACTCCGTCATGACGACCTCCTCCGTCCTCGGCTCGTTCCGCACTGACCCCTCGACGCGCGCCGAGTTCATGAACCTTGCGCTTCGACAATAGCCCGTTGTCTTCTCAACTCAAGGAGAATAGGGAATGGGTCTTATAGCCGGATTGGATGTCGGTACCACGGGGTGCAAGGTTACGGTTTTCACGCCTGACGGCGAATGCCTCGGCCGCGAATACCGAAAATACGCGACGAGGCACGCGGGAAGCCTCCACGAAATCGACGCCGAAGCGCTTGCCAATGCAGTCCTCGAGGTTGCCGCCGCTGCGAACACGCGTTTTGGAAAAATTGACGCCATGGGTGTGTCGAGCTTCGGCGAGGCCTTCGTCCTTGCGGATGAGGCCGGAAATCCGCTGCGTCCGATTCTTCTCTGTACGGACAGCCGCGGCGCCGACGAGGCAAAGGACTTCGCCTCCACGTTTGGCGCGGAGCGCGCCGCGCGCATTTCCGGCTTGCTGCCGAACGAAAGTTACTCGCTGCCGAAGCTGATGTGGCTCAAGGCGCACGAATCCGATGTCTTCGCCCGCGCCAAGTACGTGATGCTTGTCGAGGACTATGTCATCTACCTGCTCACGGGCGAGCGCGTCATCGATCACTCCCTTGCCACGCGGACCGCAGCCTTCGACATCCATGCCCTTCGTTGGAGCGGGGAGATCCTCGATGCGGCCGGAATTCCCGTCGAGATGTTCTCGCGTCCTGTCGCCACTGGTTCAGTCGCTGGCGTAACTGCGGAGGGAACGATGATTGTCGCCTCTGGCCATGACCAAGTCGCCTGCGCTGTCGGCGCGGGTGTCTTTGAGCCGGGGAAGGCCGCCGAAGGCGCCGGCACTGTCGAGTGCATGACGCCGGTTTACAGTGACATCCCAGAAACGATCGACTTCCAGCGCGACAACTACGCCGTCGTTCCCTACTTCGGCAACTACGTCACATACGCCTTCTCGTACACGGGCGGGGAACTGCTGCGCTGGTGCGCGGACGACCTCTTTGGAAAGTCGCACGAGGAGCTGCAGGACGGTGACTACAGAGGCCCGACAGGGCTTCTCGTCCTGCCGCACCTTGCCGGTGCGGCGACCCCCTACATGGATTCCGGTTCGAAAGGCGCGATTGTCGGTCTCACACTCGGCACCAGGGCCCGAGACGTCTATTTCGCCTGCATGGAGGCCGTCGCCTACGAGATGCGCCTCAACATGGAACGCCTTGCTGCCTCGGGCGTCCGCTTCGCCCGCCTTGTCGCCACCGGCGGCGGTGCGAAGTCAAAGCTTTGGATGCAGATCAAGGCCGATGTCCTCGGCATCCCGTTCGACGCGCTTGAAGTCGAGGACGCCGGAACCGTCGGCTGCGCCATGATGGCAGGCCTTGCCTCAGGGGCCTATCGCGACCTCGGCGAGGCCAAGGCAGCGATGGTGAAAAAGGTCGGCACATACGAGCCCGACACCATTAGCCATGAGCGCTACGCCGAAGTCTTCGCCCGCTACGAACGGCTTTATCCCGCCATCAGGCCGCTTGTTTGACATCGAGATCCTTGCCAGAGGTTTCCAGAGGGAATCTTTTTTTTATGAAGACTGGAATATCCGTGTCATTCGCTCTGAATGAGATCGAAGCGCGCAAATCCCTTGCGCATCTTCGCATGCTAGGCTACGACTGCGCCGATTTACAGACCTTCGTAGATACCGAAACCGAATGGTTTTCCATGCCCTCCGCGGACCGCCGGAAGTGCTGGGAGAAGGTTGGCACAGTCGCAAAGGATTGCGGAATTGTCTTCTCGCAGACTCACGGCCCTTGGCGCTATCCCCCAAGAGATTTTACGGAGGAGGATCGCGCCGAGCGGTTTGAGAAGATGTCCGTCGCATTGGAGGGAACGGCGGCCGTGGGCGCGCCCTGCATGGTGATTCACAACATCATGCCATGGGGTGGAGACCAGCTTCCGGAGCCAGACCGCTTCATGGACATGAACCGGGAGTTTTTCTCGCGTTTGCTCGAAAAGGCAAAGTCCTGCGGAGTAGTGATCGCCTTGGAGAACATGCCCTTCACAAAGCTCATCCTTTCAACTCCCGGGCAGGTGTTGGACTTCGTCAAGGAGTTTGACTCCCCGTTTTTCCGCGTATGCCTGGATACTGGACATGCGGCGGTCTTCGGACTCTCCCCGGCGGAGGCGGTCCGTCAAATCGGGCGTGACTATCTCGCCTGTCTCCACGTGCACGACAACGACGGTGTGCACGACAGGCACTGGGAGCCATACAGAGGTGTTGTCGACTGGGCTGATTTCACTCGCGCCTTGCATGAGATTGGTTTTGATGGCGCACTTTCCCTTGAGACGAACGTCAGCAAAAAGCTCCCCGCCTCCATTCGCCCGGAGTGGGAGAAGGCCCTGGCCGCGACGGCAAGACACCTTGCACTGCCTGACTAGTGTCAGGCACACCTGCCAGATACCGTCCCCCCGATCGAATGAAATGTCGCGAAATTTGAAAATTCGAATTTCGCGACATTTCTCTCGGAGAAAGAACACCCATGGTGGTTTGTGATACAATTATAAAGCATTACTGAGGATTATACCATGGCCAAGAAGCAGACCAAGACGTCCGTAAAACAGTCTAAGACCGCTCTACGCAAAGCAACGCCGACAAAGTCTGGCAAACCCGCTCCTTCCAAGCCGACGCCCGCCAAACGGGCGCCTGCCAAGCCCGCGCGCATACCCGCAGGCAAGACGGCCGCTGGCGCGAAGGCGGCCAAGCCCGCTTCCCGTCCGCACCTCGGCCGCGGTCTTGGCGCCCTCATCGGCGAAACCGCGCCAATCGTGCGCCCTGCAGCGCCAGTCGCCCCTGTCGCTCCAATTGCTCCGCAGCCGGCTCCGGCAGCGCAACCAGCGCCTACTCCGGCGCCTGTGGCCCCTCCTCCTCCGCCGCAGGATACCGCCGCGCCGCTGAACGCGGTCATACAGGTCAAGACGGACCGCATCGCCCGTTCGCCGTGGCAGCCCCGCGTTTCCTTCGACGAGGAAGCCCTCCGCGAGCTGAGCGAGTCAATCAAGGTCCATGGCGTCATTCAGCCTCTTGTCTGTCGTCGCCTTCCGGCCGAGAAGGGCGGGGGGTACGAGCTTATCGCAGGCGAGCGCCGTCTTCGCGCCGCGATAGACGCCGGCCTCACCGAGGTCCCTGTCGTCCTCTCCAACTCCGACGACAAGGCCTCCGCCGAGATGACGATCATCGAGAACATCCAGCGCCAGGACCTCAACGTCATTGAGGAGGCCGTCGGCTACAAGACCCTTGCAGAGGAATTCGGCCTCACCCAGCAGGATGTCGCCGACCGTGTTGGCAAGGCACGGCCGAGCGTCGCCAACTCCCTGCGTCTCCTTGAACTCCCCGACGAGGTCAAGATGCTCCTGTCGTCAGGACTCCTTTCGACAGGCCACGCGAAGGTTCTCCTTTCGCTCACGGACGAAACCGAGCAGACGCTTCTCGGGCGTCGTTGCGTTGAAGAGCAACTCACAGTTCGTGCGCTTGAGCGCCTGATCGCGCGCCGAACCGTTGAGAAGAATGCCGCCGAAAACAAGAAACAGGACATCCCCGAAAGCCATGTCCGCTACCTGCTCGAGAAGCTTCACGGCAAGTTCGGCGCCCCAGTGCGCCTCCAGCCAAGCGTCACCTTCGCCAACGGCCGCCGCGCCAAGGGCTCCATCGAGATTGACTTCGCCGACAATGATGACCTCACCCGCCTTCTCGAAATATTCGGCATCGATGTCGATTGAAGGTTGAAGGGTTGAATGTTGAAACGGGATAATCAATGATGTCGCTATACCGTGCGTTTTGCCGAATAGACCCAATTTCTAAAAACTCGGATGGATTGCATGAAAACACTCGACTGCGGCAATCGTTTGCGCGGCGGCGCGTTTTGCCTGACCTTTGATGACCGTAACTTTGAAGCATGGGAAAGAAACATCCCCCTGTTCGCCAAGTACGGCGCGCATGCGACGTTCTTCATCTGCGGCCAGATTGACGCGCGGGCCGAGGAATGCATGAGGCGGCTTTCGGCCGCCGGCCACTCCATAGGACTCCACGGCCTCAACCACATGAGGGCGGTCGGAGCGCTTGAGCGGCTCGGCGAGGAGGGGTACCTCCGGGATGAAATTCTGCCCCAACTTTCCGTGTGCCGCCAAAAAGGACTCGACGTCCGCTCGTTCAGCTATCCCTATTCTGAAAGGTCGCCGGAGACCGACGCGCTGCTTTTGCGCCATTTCGCCCGTCTGCGCGGTGGCTTCGGCAGCGTGCAGGGCATGTCTTGGGGCGAGGCAAGACCGCCGTTTCCGATTTCCGAGGCACCGGACCAGCGCCTAATCATGGCTATGTGCGGAACGAACCCGTTCGATACACCCGCCAAACTTGCGGCGCGGATGCCGCAAATCGCCGCCGAATGCACCGTCCTCGCTGTATACGCCCATGACATCGAGGCCAAAGGCGTTGAGCATCACAAGAACAACATCACCGAGGCGGACCTAGAAAAATTGCTCGCCGCAGCAAGGGACGCGGGCGTCGCGGTAATCGGATTCGACGAGCTCCCGGGCTCCACAGAGGCCTTTCCCCCGCTTCCCGAAATTCCCTGGAATTTCACGCGTCAACGTCTCTTTCCCGGCTTCGACGGCAAACTCTGCAAGATTCAGCCCTCCATCGCCACCGACGGGGAGGGCACAGTCCTTCTCGGCTTTCAAAAGCTTCTCCTTTCCGGAAGCGACGTCTTCTATGGCCAGTTCCTCTCTAAGAGTACCGACGGCGGCCGGACATGGAGCGAACCCGTCAAGCAGTCCGCATTGGCCGACACGTTCGAGGACGGCTTCCGCATCGCCCGTTACGCGACGGTTCGCTACAGCCGCCACCATTCGAGGTGGTTCGCGCTGGGCATGGAGCAGCTTTACGAAAACGACAAAGTCCCCTCGCACACTTACCGCCCCGGTCATCCGTATGGCCGGCCGATTTCCGTCACGGTCGATGCCGAGAGAGGCGCGTTCACCGGCTGCTCGCCCCTGCCGTTCCCCTTTGAGTGCGAGATGGCTCTCCCGTTCGGGCAGATGCTCGAATGCGACAACGGAGACCTGCTGGCATGCTTCTACTTCCGCCCTGTCGGCGCCGGCATGAAGGGACGGTGCGTCACCGTCCGCTACGCCTTCGAGGACGATGGCCTGCGTATCGTGAAGGCCGGCGTACCCGTTGTCCGCGACGACCTCGGACGCGGCATCGGCGAACCGTCCCTCGCGCGTCTCGGCGACAAGGTCTACATGACGCTCCGCAGCGACGAAATGGGCCTTTGGTGCGATAGCGAAGACGGCGGCATGTCCTTCTCTGAGCCGCGCCCGTTGACATGGACGGACGGCGCGCGCATCGGCAACAAGAACACGCAGCAGCACTGGATGCCGTGTGGC
>JAEEGG010019149.1_pt1 | contig 13846 bp, 10 predicted proteins | sample 9134161 | NCBI WGS metagenome assembly JAEEGG01 (sample SAMN16246543, study PRJNA631951) | gut metagenome | biome: gut microbiome; feature: rumen; material: CR-attached | host: Bos | place: Iran: Karaj | collected 2018-10 | reverse complement strand
AACATTGTCAAATGCTACATATCCGTTATAAGTGACGTTGGTTTTTTCTTCCTTGTTGCCACTCTTAGTGGTGACGATAATCACACCGTTGGCAGCCTTCGAACCGTAGATTGCAGTAGCGGTAGCATCGCGCAGCACATCGATCGACTCAATGTCGTCGGGGGCAACGATCGAGATGTCAACGCCAGGAATACCGTCGACTACATAGTAAGGCGACATAGCACCTGTACGGAGCGTGGAAGCACCACGCAGCGTGATGGTAGGTGCACCGTTAGGGTCGGCTGTTGAGGAGATGACCAGACCGGGAACCTTTCCCTGGAGCATCTGACCTGGGTCGGTGAATACGCCTCGGTTCAGGTCTTCGGCCTTCACGGTGGTAATCGACGAGGTGACGTCCTTGCGGCGCATGGTGCCGTAACCCACGACCACCACTTCGTCAATCAGCTGGTTGTCTTCCTGCAGGGTGACGGTCATGCCGTTCTGTGCCCTGAGTGTCTGCGGATTGTAGCCGATGTAAGAGAACTCAAGGTTGGCTCCTTGTCTCACATTGAGGGTGAACTGTCCGTTCATGTTGGTAGTGGTGCCGTTGGATGTTCCGGCCTCTTTCACGCTCACGCCAATGAGGGCTTCGCCCTTAGCGTCTCTCACAGTACCGCCGATGTGCTGTTGTGCCCAGGCGACGGTCGTCACCATCAGGAGCAAGGCCAGCGTCAGGGTGCGGCTGAATGCTTTTCTTACATTTTGCATAACGTTTGTTTTTTAATGGTTGTTTTTAATTATGTTTATTGTTGTTTTTTTGCTTGTTTAGTCTAGTCTCACTAGTGCTCCTAGTAATCCTAGTGCTCCTAGTAGTCCTAGGGATCCTAGTGCTCCTAGTCTCACTGCGACAGTTCACCGGCAGTCTTGTTGACGAAGTTCTTCAGGCGGTGGACGGGGTTGAGGGTCTTAGCGGGATACTTCACCTTGCCCTCATAGTTGGCCAAGTAGCTATTCACGGTGAGATTGTCGATGTTCACGCCTGTAGCCTCCTCGATGTACACGCCATAGACGCGGCCGGTCACGAACGACTCACCCTTGCAGGGGCGCTTGTCGTAGATGCCGTTGGCATAGGTGGTCTGCCGGCGCAGGTTCAGCGTGACGTTGTTCAGCGAGATGTCGCTCACCTTTTCAGGCGTGTCGCCACCGATGAAGCATCCGTTCTCGCTCGTGGCCTGGATATTGTTGAAGGTGATGCGGCTGACGGCACCACAGCGTCCCTGCGTCTCACCCTTGGGGAATCGCCAGTTGGCATCCTTGTGATTGCCGTCGGCACGCGGATAGCTGGTGACGTAGATAGGCTCTGCCTTGCCCCACCACACGTCGCTCCACAGCTGGAGGTCCATCATGATGTTCGAGAAGGTGACGTCGGTGATGGTACCCTCGTCGCGGTTCTGTATGCCCAGCCCTCGGTTGGAGGCAGTGATGATGCAGTTGTCAACCAGCACATTGTAGATGTTGTCCATGTTCTCACTACCAATCTTGATGGCACACGAGCGGCTAGCCAGGGTGCAGTTGGTCACCACGATGTCGTGGCAGGCTCCGTACTCGGCATATTCTCGGCGGTTCTTCAGGCAGATGCAGTCGTCGCCAGAGGTGATATGGCAATTGGCTATGCGCACGTTCTTCGAATGGTCGAGGTCGATGCCGTCGCCATTGCGTATCTTCAGGTTGTTCAGCAGGTTGATGCCGTCGATGAGTGCCACGTTGCAGCCCACGAGGTGCACTGTCCAGTAGGCTCCCTCATAGATTGTGACATCGCGGATGAGCAGGTTGTCGCAGGCGATGAGCGTCAGCACGTGGGGTCTCGGGTCAAAGGCTGGATCGGCCAGCGGTTTCAGTTCATAGGAGTCGTTCAGCTCCATGCCCATAAACTTGATACCGTTGCCGTGGATAGTGCCGCGACCGGTGATGCTCAGGTTGCGGGCACCTTTGGCCCAAATCCACATCATGCCCTCGCCACGATTCTCGCCGAAAGCGCTCTGCGTGTAGAGGCTCTCATCGGGATTGCAGAGCAGCGTCGCCGTCGACTCCAGGTGCAGCTCCACATTGCTCTTCAGCTCCAGGGGGCCACAAAGGAAGGTATGCTGGCGAGGCAGCAGCACCCGTCCGCCGCCTTCCGACGTACACTTGTCGATGGCCTGCTGCAGGGCGGGGGCATCATCGGTCTCACCGTCGCCTTTAGCTCCGAAGTCCAGCACGTTGTAAACACTCTGGGCTCTTGCCGACAAGGCCACTATCAACAAAAAGAGAACTAATGCATGTTTCTTCATAAGGTCTGTACAAAAATCTGGGGACAAAGATACGCCTTTTTTTTGTGAAATGCAAACTTTTTGCAAGTTTTTTGCAGTATCAATGCTTTGCAGAGTCATAAATAATGTGTATCTTTGCAGCCAGAAACTAAAATACCATCTTATCATGTCACGAAAAGTCATCTTCACGGCCATCGCCGCCATCCTGTCTTTGCAGCCTGTCGTTGCGCCCGCACAACAGCTTGACAGCATCTTCATCTACTCACCCGACTACCGGCAGGGCCTGCATGTGGCAGTACTCGACACCACGGGCTGGAAGCACCTCGGACAGTTGTGCTCATCTGACTACGGTCCTTGGGGAGCAGAGAAACGCATGTATCATCCCTCGCTCTGTCGCGCCAGCGACGGTTCATGGCGACTGGTGTTCCAGGTCAACGACCACTCACCACTCTTCGCCGCTGCCTATAGCGCCGACCTCGTCACCTGGCGACCACAGGACTATCCGCAAGTCACCACCAAGCAATGCCTCGACCCGGTGATACAGCCCACTACCGACGGCTTCAACATCTATTACCACTCCGATCAGGGCACACGCCGCGTGTTTGCCTCTACCGACTTCAGACGTTTCTCCTCCGACATCGACATGCCGCTCTTCGACTCCAACCTCTGGCGACGCTATGCCATCACCGTCGACGGGAAGCGTGTGGAGGGACAGCCCTTTGCAGTCACACCGAAGGAGGCACAACGCCTGCGCAGCCATTTCCAGACGAGGGACGATGATGCCCGTCGCTCTGCCGAACGCATGCACGACGACAGCCGCACGCTCAGTCAGCTGCCGTCAACCATGCACGCCACACTCCGTATCGACACCACCCGACAGAAGGCCATCAGCGACAAGCTCATCGGCATCTTCTTTGAGGATATCAGCTATGCTGCCGACGGAGGACTCTATGCTGAGATGATACAAAACCGCGACTTCGAATACTCAGCCAGAGACCATCGCGGCTGGACATCCACTACAGCCTGGCACTCCCCATCGGAAATAAAGATCGCTCAGGACGCACCACTCAGTCAGCACAATCCCCATTATGCGCTCGTCGCCAGTGACTCATTGTGGAACGAAGGCTGGGATGGCATTGCCATCGAGGCCGGGCAGAAATACGACTTCAGCATCTTCGTCCGGGGGAAGAAACAGATCGACGTGCAACTGCTGGCTGCCGACGGGAGCATCATTGGCAAGGGCAGGATCAAGGCCAAGGCCAATGACTGGCGCAAGTATTCATGCGTGCTCACCGCTTCACGCTCGGAGGAGGCTGCCCGCCTGCTCCTGTTGCCCAAGGGAAGCCGCGAGGCTGCTGTGGACATGATCTCGCTCTTCCCCCAGGAGACATTCCGTAATCATAAGAACGGCCTGCGCAAGGACCTGGCCGAGGTCATCGCCGCCCTGCATCCCAAGTTCGTGCGCTTCCCGGGCGGCTGTCTCACTCACGGGCAGGGCATTGACAACATGTATCACTGGCATCACACCATCGGACCGCTGGAGGAGCGCGTGCCCGACTTCAACATCTGGAACTACCACCAGACCCGAGGACTAGGATTCTACGAGTACTTCCTCTTCTGCGAAGACATCGGTGCCGAGCCTCTGCCTGTACTTGCCGCAGGTGTGCCCTGCCAGAACTCTGCCGCCAATGCCAAGGGTGTGGCAGGACAGCAGGGAGGCATTCCGATGGATGAGATGCCTGCTTACATCGACGAGCTCTGCAACCTCATCGACTGGGCCAACGCCGACCCAGCCACCAACGAGTGGGCACGCAAGCGCGCCGAGGCTGGTCATCCCGAGCCTTTCCACCTGAAGTATCTCGGCATAGGCAATGAAGACATCATCGGCACCGTCTTCGAAGAGCGCTATGAGATGATATGCCGTGCCCTGCGCCAGCGCCATCCCGAGATCATGATTTGCGGCACCGTAGGACCCTTCCACACTCCTTCGGCCGACTACATCGAGGGCTGGGATTTCACCCGCAAGCACCCCGACCTGCAGTATATGACCGACGAGCACTACTACGAGTCGACGGGATGGTTTATGCATCATAGGGATTATTACGACAGTTATCCAAGAGCCCCCCTTTCGTCCCCCGAGGGGGACACGAATGTCCCACAAGGTAATGAAGCCCCCTCGGGGGCAGTAGGGGGGGCTGTTAAGGTCTATCTAGGCGAATGGGCGGCAAGCACCAACGTGAAGCGTCCCAATGTCGAGACGGCACTCGCCGAGGCTCTCTACCTCACTGATGTAGAGCGCAACGGTGACATTGTCGAGATGACCAGCTATGCACCCATGCTCTGCAAGGACGGACATCACAACTGGGACCCCGACATGATCTACTTCTCGAACACCAGCGTGCGCACCACGCCTGCCTATGAGGTGCAGCGGCTCTTCTCCGTGAATAGCGGCGACAGGTATCTCAGTTCGCAGTTCACCATTCAAGGTTCCGTTGAGCTCAGCCATCGCCTGGGAGCCAGCCTCGTAGCCGACAGCAAGACGGGACGTCGCTATCTGAAGCTCGTCAACGCCCTGCCGCGCACGCTCGAAGTGAAGGTCGAGGGACTGCAGCTGCCCTCGCAGGTCACCTGCCAGCAGTTCACTGGCAGCATCGACGACCAGCATGCCCGCACCGAGGTCATCACCACCAGCGCGCCCACCACGCTCCCACCCTACTCGCTCCGTGTCATAGAGCTATAGTCTTTAAAAAGGAGCAACAATAGTTAAGGGCCGTCCGTCATTCTCGACGCACGGCCCTTGGCTTTTCTTGGAAAAATGTGAAGCTTCACAGCTTGGTTTGAAGTTGTTTTAATCCTAAATGATAATGTTATAGAGAAAGCATAGAAATAAAATTCAATCCTTAATGGTCAATGCCCGTCATTTCACCTTGCCGCTCATCATCGAGTCGGCAGGAGTGACTGGCGCCATCTCATCCTTGGCCAGCTTCAGCGAGTCGCCCAGCTGGTCGTAGGCCACGGCAGCCTCATCGGTCACCTGCTTCACCTTGGCATACCGGTCGGCATCCACCCAGATGTCGTTCGAGCGCAGCGACTGGTTGATGGCCTGGCTCAGCGTCAGCAGGATAGCCACCACGGCAGCTGCTCCAAACAACGGGCGCAACCGTTGGGCCAGGCTGATGGTGCGGGCCTTCACCGGTGCCGTCTCCACTGTCATGGCCAGCACGCGCTTGTCGAAGTCCTCGTCCAGCGCAGGCCGCTCGTTCACCACGGCGAACAGCGGTGCCCACTCCTCCAGCTCCTCAGGCATGTCGTCATGCTCCTGAGCGAAGAAGGTCCTCAGTGCCTGCTCCTCGTCGAGGGTCGTAGTCCCTTCGAAGTAGCGCTCCAGCAGTTGTTCGATGTACTTATAGTCCATGTTCATCCATTTGTTTAAACCTCTCTTTGACGGTTTGGCGCGCCCGGAAGATGTTCACCTTCACCTGTTGCTCAGTGATGCCCAGCACCTGGGCTATCTCCTTGTACGCCTTTCCCTCCATGTCGCGCAGCTGCATGCAGGTGCGCTGCTTCTCGGGCAGCTGGGCTATCAGAGCCCTCACCATCGCCACGCGGTCGCGCTGCACCGCCTGCTCCTCGGGGTTCGAGGCATACGAGCGGTCGGCCTTGTCGTGTCCCTCTTCAAGTGTGGCGTTCATGTTGTCGGCACGCTTCATCTTGTCGAGGGCCTGATTGCGGCAGATGGTCAGGCAGAAAGCCTCTATCGACTCCAGCTCGTCCCACTGCTCGCGGCGTTTCCAGACTCTCAGCATCGTCTCCTGCACAACGTCCTCCGCATCAGCTCTGTTGAGAGTGATGCGCAGTGCCAGCCGGAAGAGTTCGTCCTTCAGCGGCAACACGTCCGTGCGGAAGCTGAGTTCTTTCATCCTCTCTATTTAGTTAAGACGATTGACAAACGAAAAAGTTACTGCTATCGCCCTGCAAAATTACAAAAATAAATGCGAAAGACCAAAGAAACGGCATTTTTTCTTTGGTCTTTCCTTCACCTTTATCTTCCTAATTCAGCAGAAACTGCCGCCTGCTCGGCTAGAATCATTTCTTCCTGAACCTTTTCAGCAGGAAGTCGATCACCAGGACTGTTATCGTTATATCCACCAATAGCCACCATGAAGGCCAGCGCCCTGTGAATAGGTATCCTATTAAGAAGACCAATAGTGCAGGAACCACTATTACCACGATGTCGATGAGGTGGTCAATGAGAAATGCATACAGTTTTTTCATGACTGTTTACTTTTTAATGTGGTTACATATTTCTAAAGTTAGAACGGGAAAAACATCTATCTATTATGCCCATCTCCTTCTTTTGGGATACTTTAACAGTACCATGCTACTCATATCGCTCGTACATCCAGTAGACGATCGCCACAAGCAGCAGCTCTACGAGAAGAACCCCACCAAAGGCAATCAGCACAGTTCCCCACGGAATCCACAGCCCCAGCAGCCAGTAGGCTGCCAGCACAAAGGCCCCCATGATGCCTGCCGCAACGGCAAGCATCACGAGGAGTCTTCTATGGATAGTTTTTCTTTTCATAGGCAGCTGGGTTGTGGTACTACCGCTTCAAGTACTTACGTCCGTTGATGATGTAAATACCTGGCTGAGCTGGTTGCACGGCATGCCGACGGCCATTCATATCATAGTAGTAGCTGCCGCGAATATCGGCATCACCTTGAGCCAAGCCTCCTATAGCAGTGGTTGTGCCTCGACTCCAGCTATAGCTGTCCACCACTGGGTCGTTGCCATCACTCGAGGTGATCGTTCTCCGCTGCAGCAGTCCGTCATTGTCATACTCATTGCGGAAATCCGTCACCACGCTCAGCAGCTTCTCTCCCATGCTCAGATAATACTCATCCACACGCCATGGTTGTCCGTAGTCATCGTAGTCGATGTCCACACCCTGAGACAATGACACGCCATAGAGGCTCATTGTGAGCACCTCGCTGGTGTGCCGTCCGTCTTCGCTGTAAGCTATGTGCGAATGACCTATCAACTGCCAGCCATCCTCTTCCCAGGCATAGAGGTCGTAGTCGGCCGGCTGGTCGTGATGCATCCCGGTCACCACCTGCTTCAATACAGGCACGACTTCGGCCGAGCCGCCTGTCTCAACACACTCGCTGATGACCACCACCTTAGGCTGGCCCATCAGCGTGAACTGCTCCACATCTTCACACTCCGTCAGCCGGTACTCGCCGTCCTCCCATAGGTAGATGGCACTACGTTGCAGCACGCCCCGCTCATTGTAGGTATACTCCTGACGTTGCAACGAATCCCAGCTACCATTGGCATAGGAATAGGAGTCAATCACTGCGAGGTTGCCCTCGTCGTCATAGTCCATCACGTTTTTCTCCAGGCGCTGACCTGACAGCGAGGTCCGCTCAACCTGTTCCAGGTGCTGGGCACCGGCATGGATACGTGTTGCCTCAATCTTCGAGCGCATAGGATAATGACTCGACTGGGCCTGCAACGACAGCGTCGTCAATGCCATGAGGCTAAGGGTAAAAAAACAATTCTTCATCATAATAATACGTTGTTAAAAGGGTTAATAATCAATTTACAGCCTAAATCCCAGGAATACGTAAAGGCCATTGAAACTTTTGACATGATCGTTTCTGGAGTCCATCACTCTGTAGCCAAGACCCAGCGTTGGAGTGTTATGCTTTTTCAGCCCAATGCTTAAACCCACATCATACATGGTATACTTCCATGCCAAATTCCCTAGTGTCGTACCGCACGAAGCATGTACATCCAGCGTCCTGAACCCAGGGAGGAAGCCCGTTTCAGAGTCTACCAACCTATACATCACGCCTCCGCCGAGACTGTTGGAAGCATGGTACGTACCCACTCCCTTCTCGCTGTTTCCAAAGCCGTTAATCGCTTCCAGGCTTGCAAAAGCGCCCAGTCGTCCCGTGACCATATATCCCCACCTTATCTGAAGGCCCAGCGGAGACATCTCATGCTGCTTGGCAAACGCCGTCAGTCTTCCATCCACTATCAGACGGTCGAAGAAAGATGTACTTTCCTGGCTATAAGACAACGTAGCACAGCACATCAATACCATAAATAATAGTGTTCTTTTCATTCTCATTCTTTTTTCTGTTTTTAATTTGTTAGACATGTGGATTGATTTACGAGTGCAAAGTTAGTGCTGGGAGAAAAAAGTAGCAAAGAAACTGGTTGACATGTAGTTGACACGCTTGTTTTGTCAACTATATTAAGCTATTGTCAACCATTGTCAACTAGTTTTTGTGGTTTTGTTTGGCGATTCCGATTATTTTAGCTAACTTTGCACCACTAATCAAATAATCACGGATATGCCTAAACCGAACTATCTGCTATACATTCTATTCACCATAGCCATCTCCCTACAGTTCTCATGCTCTCATGAGAAAAACTATCCTCAAGAACTAGTAATGGCCGACAGCGCCTATATGAAGGGAAACTACCAGCTTGCAGATGCTCTGCTAGAAGCAAGCAAAAAATCCATTAACTGGGACAACGGCAAGGAAACCAACTACTATAAACTCATTACTCTTGAGCAAGCATTTGTCTACGATAAACTATCAGGGGAACATTTTTCATTAGCAGACAGCCTGTACCGCTTCTACAAAAAAGAAGAAACGAGAAGTGAGAAACATGCCAAATCACTCCTTTTTATTGGCTATATCTATCTTAAGAACAAGGATTATCCTTCCAGTATAAAGTACCTTCTGGAAGCAAGCGAACTTGCAAAAAAGAAAGATGTGAGGCTCTACTATATCACGAATAGGATTATTGGAGATTTATATTTCGATCAACGCATGTTTGACGATTGCATTCCATACTATCAAAGTTATAACGAGCTGGCAACTTACTGCAAGGACACGCTTCGCATGACCTATGGAGCAGACCGTATGGGTAGGGTATATACCATAAAAAGTGATGTAGACAGCATTATCCATTACTATGAAAGATCCATTCATCTAGCCCAACAATTCCACAAAGAAGACCTTTTCATACCTTATGCTATCTCATACCTCTGCGACATCTACATCCAGACGGAGCAGTACGACAAGGCGCTGGACATCATGCCCCGTGATGAGCTGAACGACGCGAACTGGGCCTACTGGCACTACGGACAGCATCATCTGGACTCAGCGGCTTACTACTTCAAGAAGACGCTGGGGCGGTTTAAGTGGCAGGGCGAGACGGAGGTGCTGCGCATCCTGGCTGAGCTGGAGCGCGAGCGGGGCAACCTGGCGGCATCGCTCGACTACTACGAGCGGCTGGCCGAGGCCGAAGACTCGCTGAAGGTGCAGCAGCGGGCTGAGGAGACCATGCGCATCAACGCACAGTACAACTACAGCAGCATACAGCAGCAGCGCGACGAGCTGGAGCATCGCAACCGCGAGATGAACCGTCTGGTGTGGCTGCTCTTCGCCATTACGGTGGCTGTCATGGCCATAGCAACGGCGATGTGGTGGGTATACAAGAGGCGGAAGGATCGCGCGCTGGCACAGCAGCAACTGCTGGAGCAGGAGAAGGAGACACTGAAAAGGCAGAGCCAGCAGCAGCTGGAGGAGAACGAGCACCGCCTGGCTGAGCTGGAGCAAGCTCTGGCCACAGCCCGCCAGCAGAACGACCGGCAGGCCACGGAGCGCCTGGCGATGGACACGCGCGTGCTGGAAAGCCAGAACCAGAACATCGAGGCCATACAGCTGCGCAGGCAGCGGCTGCTGCAGGAGTTGCACGCCACCGACTACTACCAGCGCCTGAAGTCGCCCGATCCTCAGACGGAGAAGAAGCTGTCGACAGAAGAGTGGGAAGACCTGGCCACGCGTCTCGACGACATCTACAACGGATTCACCACCCGACTGCTCTCGCTGGCACGACTGTCGGAGACCGAACTGCGCATCTGCCGCTTGGTGAAGATCGGCGTTCCGCCCGCCGAGATTGCCGACATCATCTTCAAGAGCAAGTCAGCCGTCACCCATGCCCGCAGGCGTATGTATATGAAGCTGACAAAGACCAACGGCAACGCCGACGACTGCGATGCCCTGCTGCAGGAGCTGTAGTAAGGCAAATGTTTGCCATTGTAAACAAAATTGGCCGGAAAAAGGGTCTCTGAAAAAGTACAATCTAGAGCTGGAGCATACCGTTTGAGACGTTCGGAAAGGAGGAAAAGCGACGAAGAAGAGGCTCGAAGGCGACTTACAAACTCTCTCAAAACTCGCTTATTTGCGGGCTAACGACCACTTGGTGAATTTCAAGCGAATCTCACGAGGTCATTTGTCAGGATTATTGACAGTAGTCGTGCCGGTATTCCTGATATTCCGAGGATGATGGTCGAGCACCTCGCGACGGAGGGTCTGCACAGAGATATGGGTATAGATCTCAGTAGTGCCTATCGACTCATGACCCAGCAACGCCTGAATGACGCGCAGGTCGGCACCACCCTCGAGCAGGGCCGTGGCAAAGGAATGACGCAGGGTGTGGGGCGAGATGGTCTTGTGGATGCCCGCCTCGTCGGCCTGCTGCTTGAGCATGATGAGGATCATCGTGCGCGTGAGGTGCGCCCCGCGACGGTTGAGGAAGACGTAGTCCTCCTCGCCGGGCTTGATCTTCAGTTCGTTGCGCCACACCAAGTAGTTCTCTATCTCCTTCAACGCCCGTTCCGAGATGGGCACGAGGCGCTCCTTCGACCCCTTGCCCAGGATGCGCAGGTAGCGCTCTTTCGCATACAGCTGCGACCACTTCAGACTGACGAGTTCCGACACGCGCAGGCCGCAGGAGAAGAGCACCTCGATGATAGCCCGGTTGCGATGGCCCTCGGGCTTCGACAAGTCGATGGAGTCCTCCAGGCGGTCCACCTCGTCAGGAGTGAGGAACTCAGGCAGGTGCTCGCCCAAGACGGGACTCTCGAGCAGCTCAGTGGGGTCCTGCTCGATATATCCGTCGGTGACGAGATAACGATAGAAGGCGCGAACGCCACTGAGGATGCGGCACTGTGAGCGCGGCCCTATGCCGATGTCGTGGAGCTGGGCGGCAAAGGTCTGCAGGTCGGCAAGCTCAGCCTCGGCAGGCCGTTTCCCCTCGCCATCGAGGAAACGGAGCAGCTTCTCCACGTCGCGCTTGTAGGCGTCGAGGGTATTGGGCGAGAGGCTGCGCTGCAGCTTCAGGTAGCGCAGGAAGCCTCGGAGCTCCCGTTGGTCTGCTGGTTTATTCGTTTCTGCCACGGTTCTACACGGTCTATATCGGTTGATGTCGCTCTTTTTCATGTGCAAAGATACTTATTATTTCTGAATTAACAAGTAAAGTTGATGGCTTTTATCAAGTTTTCCTCCACTTTGCTGCTATTGAGCCTTTCAGCTTTTACTTTTTTTTCGTAACTTTGCAGCAAACTTTTCGTTACAACGGAAGCAAACATGAATAAAATCAATACAAACGCGATGAAACCGTCTTTGAAGTTAATCCTAATCGCCCTCGCGGCTTTCTCCTTGTCGATGTGCGCAGGCAAAAGAAACAAGTCCGAGGCTGTAGTAGCAGAAGCTGATGAGCCTCACAAGCTGATGCCCCTCGACAAGAGCCGCTCCCTCGAGACGGAGATGAACGGCAGGCCCGTGCTGCAGAGGCAGAGCCTGCCACTAACAGGATGGCAACATGCAGGCATCGGCAGACATGAAGAAACGGCTGAAGGGCTGGTGATGATGATGCCACTTGAAACAGGTCAGCGGGCAAGAGGGTCGGAAGACGATCCCGATTATGCCATCTACGGCACCTGTTCGGTAGCGCTCCCGCTGGGCGGACAGGACTTCGGGCAGTTCAACCGCCTCTCTTTCGACATCCGCACCGACCTGGATGCCGGCATCGCCAACATGAACGTCGCCCTGCAAAATGATCCTGCCAGCCAGCTGGGCGCTCATCTGGTCAACATGCAAGGGCAGGAGTGGCAGCATGTCATCTATCAGATCGACGAGCTGCCTCGCAATCACGTCAATGCCCTCAGGCTGTATGTCGACCTGAAAGGCAGGAACCTGTCAGAGCACGATACGGTACGTTACTTCATCAGGAACCTACAGCTGGAGCGCGTTGCCCTGCCTGAGGCCAGTCAGGGCTGGCAGACGGCAGCCGGACACATCGCCTACTCCATGTCGGGATATCTGACTGACGGAGCCAAGACGGCTATCGTCACTCCAGGATCATCGGCCGAATTTATGCTCAAAGATGAGCTGACGGGAGAGACGGTCTATCAAGGAAATATTCAGAAAGCGGCGACGACGCTCGACTGCTCACTGGCCGTGCTCGACTTCTCTGACTTCAGGCAGGAAGGGCGCTATCGGCTCCAGTACGACACGCTGATCACAGAGCCCTTCGCCATCAGCAAGGAGGTGCTGCTAGGCTCAGAACAGAAGATACTGAACTTCATCTATGGTCAGCGGTGCGGCTGGGCCGTCGATGGGATACACGGCAAGTGCCATACCGACGTATTCTGTGACCACGACGGCAAAAGCTACAGCTATGGAGGTGGCTGGCACGATGCCGGCGACCTGTCGCAACAGACACTCCAGACGGCAGAGGTGACCTTTGCCCTGCTCGAAGCCTACGCCAGCAGGAAGGACCAATGCTCGCAACTGGCCGACGAACTCAAGGCAGAAGCCCGTCACGGACTTAGCCAGATGCTGCGATGCAGGCTGGGCGACGGCTGGCATGCCAGTAGCATAGGGCTGCTACACTGGACTGACGCCATCGCGGGAACGGATGATGACATCCACACCGTGCGCAAGCAGAACCTGGCCTTCGACAATTTCATCTATGCCGCCATCGAGGCTTATGCCGCAAGCCTGTTCAACGACGACGAGCTGAGGCAGGCCGCCATCGAGGACTTTGCCTATGCCGCCGGCAAATATGAACGCGACGGCATCGACACCTTCCAGATCATGATGGAGCACAGCTACAACACCTCGGAAGCAACCTTCATGGCTGCTGCCTCATGGTCGGCATCGCAGCTCTACCAGCTGACGGGCGAGAAGGACTATGCCGACAAGGCTGCACGTTACATTGCCTATACGCTCGACTGTCAGGAGCAGGAAGGAGACTTTGCCGGCTATTTCTATCGCGACACTACTCGACTATCCATCATTCACTATATCCACCAGTCGCGCGAGCAGCTGCCTATACAGGCGCTGACAGCCCTCTGTGAGAGTCAGCCCGGGCACAGCGACTACAGGCGATGGGAGCATGCCATCAGGCTTTACGGCAACTACCTAAAGCGTCTGACCGCCTATACCAAACCTTACGGCATGATATCCAGCGGCATCTACAAGACTGGTGAGTATGCCGATGAAGACGGTTTCAGGCGACTGCACCTCTGGGCTCCCGACAATGCGCATGCCCTCTTCGACATGCAGCTGAGAGAAGGTGTAAGAATCGACGACAGCCATTACGTCAGGCGCTTTCCCGTGTGGTTCAGCATCTTCAACGGCAACGAAGCCATCATCCTCTCTGCAGGGAAGGCAGCCGCCCTCTGCGG
>JAEEGG010019144.1_pt1 | contig 13848 bp, 7 predicted proteins | sample 9134161 | NCBI WGS metagenome assembly JAEEGG01 (sample SAMN16246543, study PRJNA631951) | gut metagenome | biome: gut microbiome; feature: rumen; material: CR-attached | host: Bos | place: Iran: Karaj | collected 2018-10 | reverse complement strand
AAATGCAAGGTAACAATTGAATCGCAACCATTTGCAGCAGTGAATGTCCGAGTGTAGTCGCCAGTTTCGGTAAATGTTTCACCATTCCATACAAAGTATTCATTTGCAGAGGTGTCGAACTCGTATGTTACCGATTCATTAATAGTAAGATGCAAGGTAACAACGCTGTCGCAACCATTGGCAGCAGTGAATGTTCCCGTATAGGTGCCACTTTCGGTGTATGTTGTTCCATTCCATACATATAAGTTGCAGGCCTCGGCTTCGACTAGCTCAGCAACAGGCTGATTTATTGTCAAATGCAAAGTCACAACAGAATCGCAACCGCTTGCTAATGTGTAAGTCCGTTCGTAATCACCGCTTTCTGTATAAGTTTCTCCGTTCCATTCGTAGGATTCGCAAGCAGAAACCGTGATGTCTGCTATGGTCGAATGATTTATTGTCAGATGCAATGTAACAACCGAATCACAACCATTGGTAGCAGTGAATGTTTGCTGATAGTTGCCACTTGCGGTATATATTTCGCCATTCCAATTGTATGATTCGCAAGCCGTGGCATTAAATTGATGTGTCAACGGATAGTTTATTGTAAGGTGCAATGTAACAATGCTGTCGCAACCGTTGTCGGAAGAAATTGTCTGCTCATAATTTCCAGATTCATTGTAGGTATGATTGTTCCATACATAGCTGCCGCACGAAACTGCGCTAAATTCGCGACGCGGCGATTCGTTTATTGTCAACTGCAAGGTAACAACCGAATCGCAACCGTTTGCTGCGGCGAAAGTACGCGTATAATTGCCACTTTCGGTATAGGTTGTACCATTCCATACGTATGAATTGCAAGCCTCGGCTTCGACAAGCTCTGCCACTGGTTGGTTTATCGTAAGATGCAGTGTTACAATGCTGTCGCAGCCAGTAGGTGCAGCAATATTCTGCACATAGTCGCCACTTTCGTCGTAGGTCACGCCGTTCCAGATGTAACTGCCGCAGGCTGTGTGCGAAAATTCACGCTCAGATGACTGATTTATTGTCAAATGCAAGGTAAGTAAGCTATCGCATCCGTTCGACAGATGCTTGGTAAAGTTGTAGTCGCCCGATTCGGTGTAGGTTGTCCCACGCCAAATGTACGAACCGCAAGCCTCCACAGTTGTTTCGCCAGAGAGTTCACATGATTGCGTATCAAAACTCCACACCTGAGACCAAACCGAATTTCCGCTTGCATTGTAGCCCTGAACGCGCCAGTAGTAAGTTGTGCCGTAATTTAGATAGCAGGTGGCAGTTGTGTTGGCGGTGGTTCCACTACGGTATATTGTTGCAAAAGTGTTGTCGATTGACACCTGATAGCGGTAACCTGTAACATTATCCAGCGGATTCCAAACCAAATTGACACCTGATGGCTGTATTTCGTTGCTATTGTTTTCTGGACTTACAAGCACTGGTCCAGAGGTAAGCTGATAGGCAGTAGTGAAACGCCATACACTCGACCAAAGAGATGTATCAGCAGCATTTGCCGCACATACCCGCCAATAATAAGTTGTTCCATAGAGCATATTCGTTATGCTTGTACTCTTGTATGTTTCTGTACTTGTCGTTGACGACGAAACGCTTAAATTACGCAATAGTTCCGAATTAAAGTTTCTTGTTGTATCAACCTGAACTATGTACGAAGAAGAGCCCAAGGAGTTTTTCCAATACAATGTACGCGAAGATACTGCCAAACCTGTACTATTATTTGATGGAGAATCCAATACAACCCAATCGACAGTATGGAATTGCCATGTATTTGACCAGCCCGATGTGTCAGCATTGTTTATAGCACAAACTCGCCAATAGTACATTGTACCATAACGCATATCAGAAACATATTTATATATGTATGTATCGGTATTGGTAGTTGTTGATGAAACATCTATGCTGCGCAACAATCCGGAATCAAAACTCGGGACTGTATCTAGCTGAAGAATATATGCTTTAGAACCTTTTGAATTCTTCCATTCCAGTTCTTGACGGGTATAATAGCCAACAGTAGAACTAGTGTCGTTCGGTAAATAATATAGCGCAACCCAATCGGTAGTATGGAATCGCCATGTAGCAGACCAGCCAGATGTATCGACTGCATTTGCCGAACATACACGCCAATAATACATTGTGCCATAACGCATATCGGAAATATACTTGCCTAGGTATGTATCTTCGTTTGAATTGGCGTTTGTAGACGTATAGGTCTGTAGCAGTCCCGAACTGAAACTTGGTGTAGTATCGAGCTGTATGATATACAAGGTCGAACCAAAGGAATTCTTCCATACAAATTCTTGCCGTGTAAAATAAGTGCCATTTGCACTAGTATCACTTGGGGAAAACAGCTGTACATCGTCCATCGTATGGAACTGCCAAGTCTCAGACCAGTCGGTTGTATCGACAGAACTTATAGCACAAACTCTCCAATAGTACATTGTTCCATAATACAAATCGTACACACATTTTTCCCGGTATGAATCTGTATTTGTATTTGATACCGTCTCATTAATATTACGCAATGCTCCCGAACTGAATTCAGGAGTTGTATCAATCTGGATTAGGTATCCGGAAGAGCCTGGCAATGTATTCCAGCGCAAATACTGCCGTGAATAAAACCTGCCTGTCGGACTTGGATTGTTGGTTGGTAAACTTAAAGTAACTGTTCCGGCTGTTGTGAAATTCCACACTTCGGAATAACTGGATGTGTCGCTGTCGTTTGTATTGGTTGCCTTAACGCGCCAATAGTACTTTGTGCTGTATCGCAATCCATTAATATAAATGGATGTCGAAGATGTTGTATATGTGCGGAACATCGTTGATGAAAACGAAGGCACTGTATCCCACTCTAGGATATAACTTCCTGCGCCAGTGATTGAATTCCAAGAAACAGAAGGTCTGACCATACTCGTATAAACCATACCATTACTTGGAGAACTCAAAATTGGAGCCGAGCAAGTTGTAAAATTCCTAACTTCAGAATAGTTGGAAGTGTCGCTGTCGTTGCTGTTGGTTGCCTTTACTCGCCAATAATACGTTGTGCCGAATAGCAATCCATTAATATTGACAGATGTTGAAGTTGTTGTAAATGATTTTGGTGATGAAAATGAAGATACAGTATCCCACTCTAGGATATAACTTCCAACGCCTGTGATTGTATTCCATGATACTGTTGGCCTTACGGTCGTCGTATAAATCATATCATTATTCGGATAATCAAGAGTTGGTGCAGAGCAGGTTGTAAAACTCCTAACTGCGGAATAACTTGATGTGTCGCTGTCGTTGCTGTTGGTTGCCTTTACTCGCCAATAATACGTTGTGCCGAATAGCAATCCATTAATATTGACAGATGTTGATGAGGTTGTAAATGTACGGAACAGCGTTGATGAAAATGATGATACAGTGTCCCATTCAAGGATATAACTACCAACGCCTGTTATTTCATTCCAATAAAGTGTTGGCTTGACGGTTGTCGAATAAATCATCCCATCATTTGGATAATCTAAGGTTGGACCTGAGCATGTTGTAAAATTCCGTACAGCAGAATAGTCTGAGGTATCATTTGCACTTTCATTTACAGCACGAACTCTCCAATAATATGTTGTACCGTACGACAGCGCTGTTAAATTGACATAAGTATATGTCGTTGTATATGTACGGAACCTTGGGGATGAAAACGAAGATTCGATATCCCAGTCCAATATGTATTTATTCGCCCCGGATACAGAATTCCATGATACTGTAGGTTTTACCACTGATGTATAAATTGTACCGTCATTGGGAGACGATAATGTCGGTGCGTTTAATGCCATCGTATTCATTGCGAACAACAATAGCAACACGCTGATAATTAAACTTTTTTTCATATTAATAAACATTTATATATAACAAACAATCAAAAACAAAAATAGCAATAGTATTTCACAAAAAAAGTTTTCCTCACTTTATATCCGAAACGATTCGAAATTCACTATTTGGACAAACTTGTTATCAACTTACACATTAATAGACTTTTATCCAATTTTCACTCAATCGAGAGTAATATTATTTCAGATAGTCGTCCCAGGTTTTCATTGCATTATTTTCAGCCTCTCTACGCAAAACTTTATCTCTTGATTCTATTACTTCAGATACTCGCATATAATTATCTTCCCTAAAAGCATTAAACATATCTATACAATATGCTTTTGCCAATTTTGTTGTATCAGCCACATGTTTCAATCTACCATCATACGCAATATTTTCATAATATTCCTTTGAGTTTCGCTGCCATTTTCCAATCTTTTCATCATACTTCATAATAATCAATTCATCCAAAGACTTAGTCAGCAGTTCCGAATTCAGTGGCGTTTTGGGTATATACGTACACCTTATCGCCACAGTTTCTACAGGAATATTTATTGGCTCTTCATTTGGTTCAGAAGACACTTCTTCTGTTTTTATTACATATTTATTTGTATTCGAACCACATGATATCAAAAGAATTCCTATAATTATTATAAAAATAATCCTCTTCATATCTATCTTTATTCTTCTACCTTTAGATATACATCAACATCAGTTTATGTATCAACCGGCATCAAATCTGAAAAACGATTGATAATCATACATTATTGATAATCAATGTATTTCCTCATACTTTTATATTACTTCCAATATTATCAATTAAGGCGCAAATATAACACAATTATATATATGTGTATATGGCATAAGATTTTTTTAATTAACCGATTGTTGTTATATTAATTGGTAGGCTACATATTGCAACATCAGCCAAAGATTTCCCCTGCATGAAATTGGTGTTAGATTTTTTTCTAATTTTGTCGCTTTGATTAATTCATGACAAAACATCATTAATGACAAAACAACATATAACCATATCGTTCTGCATCATCGCCTTGCTCGCTTTATCAGCCTGCCATAAGGAAAACATCGTTCCTGCCGACGTGGAATTTTCTGCCGACAAGCAATATTTTCCACTAGAAACTGGCAAGTCGTTGATATACAAGGTAACAGAAATCACAATCGACAAACCTAGCGACTACTACGATACCATTGTTTACTACCTGCGCGAACGTACCGACATTCCTTTCATCGACAACGAAGGCGACACTGCCTACAGAATCGAACGCTTCAAATCGCAAACGATCAGCAATTGGACAATAAGCGATGCTTGGGAAGCAAAACTAACAACCTATACCGCCGAGAAAGTCGAAGAAAACCAAAGGTTTATAAAGATTAAATTTCCACTAGCCATAGGCAAATACTGGAACGGCAACCTGAAAAACGAACTTGACGACAAGGACTGCACAATAACATCGTTATCGTCAAAGTACAAAAACGAAAACATTCAGCTCGACTCATGCCTTTCCATTACACGCGACAGTAGTGTTACACAAATTAGCAAGCAGTACGACGTGGAAACATACGCTCGCAATATCGGACTGGTTTACAAAGAAATAACCGACATAAACTCGCAAGAAGTAATATATGGCGTGCCTATTGAAAATAGAATATACCGAGGAACAATCTATCGACAAGAATTAATTATAATAGAATGATTATGAGGAAATTATTTTTAATTGTAACAATTTGCACAATTTGTGCAAATGCATTTGCGCAAATAGGACCTAACCTATATTATATAGAATTCACCGACAAGAACAATACCCCCTACTCGCTCGACAATCCGCTGGAATACCTGAGCCAAAGGGCAATAGACCGCCGACAGGCACAAAACATAGCTATCGACTCGCTCGACTTGCCGGTAAATCCGTCGTACATTGCCGCCTTGCAGGGACTTGGACTGGAAATCGTCAATCCTACCAAATGGCTCAACGGCACAACAGTCCGCACCGACAACTACAACCTTATCAGACAGGCACATAACCTTCCTTTCGTAAAGTCAACGCCAAGATTCGAAATCGACACCGTTGAAACTGCCAAGAAAGTGAACAAAGCAATTATGGTAGCAGGAAATAGCCCGAGCACAAACATTCTCGCACCAAAATACACTGATTCTGAATACGGACTTTCTTACAATCAAATTGCTCTTCACAATGGTCATATTATTCATTCAGAAGGATTTAAGGGTGAAGGTATGTTAATTGCCGTCACCGACGGTGGTTTTACCAATGCCGACCAGATGAGAAGCCTCGAATACCTACGCAATTCGGGAAGAATTGTCGCCACCCGCGACTTTGCCTACGATGGCATAACAGTTTACGACCATCACGAACACGGTTCGATGGTACTGTCTATAATGGCAGGTTACCTTCCTGGCGAATATATTGGTTGCGCACCCGAAGCATCATATTTGCTCATAACCAGCGAAAGCAACGACTACGAGGAAATTGTTGAGGAATTCAACTGGGTTTCGGCAATAGAATACGCCGACAGCATGGGTGCCGACCTCGCAAATGTTTCGCTCGGTTATGTAGATTTCGATTCGCAGAGATACAATCATTCCGCAGAAGACATGGACGGACATACCAATCCCAGCAGCATCGGGGCAACAATTGCCGCCAGCAGAGGAATGATGATTGTAGTTGCCGCAGGCAATAGCGGACAGGACGAAAATGGTCATGTGTGGATTGGCGCACCATCAGACGCATACGACATTGTAACAGTAGGTGCAATTGATGTAAATCAGAACAGCGCACCATTCACATCTCATGGATTTGTCGAGGAAAACCGCATTAAGCCCGACATCGTTTCGGTTGGTTGGGATACCTACGCCGACTACATAAACGACTCAATAGCACCTGGTTCGGGAACATCGTTTGCAACACCACTTAGCACTGGACTTATCGCATGCTTCTGGCAGAAATTCCGTGACAAAACAAGTGCAGAAATCCGCGAAGCATTATTTGGGGCAGCACGCCCAACTGTTCCGACTTGGGAAGAAGATCCAACCCCACAAATGGGAACTCCAAACATATTGACTGGCCGTGGATATGTTGATTTCAGACTTGCATCGGAAATTTTAACCGGAACAGAAACTCTGGCAAACGACTGCAACATAAGCATATACCCTAACCCAACATCAAACGAGATAACTATTCGCCTCGACAATATGCAGAATGCCGAACTAAACATCTTCTCAATTGACGGACGTTTGCTCGACTACCGCAAAAATATTGGCAATGAACTAAAATACGACTTAAGCCAATACGCAAAAGGCGAATACATAATAAGCATCTGTGCCGGCAACAAGGTTGTAGCTTCGCAAACCATAATCAAGCAATGAGTGAAGAGGTTAAGACATACACGCTCAGCGAATTACAGCACGAAATAAAGGAAAGCATTTCGGAGCAATTTCCGTTTGCCGTATGGATTGTTGCCGAAATAAACACACTCACCCGTCACAAAAGCGGACACTGCTACATGGAACTTGTGCAGAAGTCGAAGACTTCAAACAGCATAATAGCACAGGCACGAGCAACAGTCTGGGCAAACAAGTTCAGCTTCATATCGGCATACTTCGAAAGCGAAACCGACAGCGAACTTGCAGCAGGAATGAACGTAATGCTTCAGGTAACAATAACTTACCACGAAGTTTATGGTCTGTCGCTCAACGTAATAGGCATAAATCCAACCTACACCATCGGCGACATGGAACGAGCCAAGAAGGAAATAATTGCACGGCTCATCAACGAAGGCGTCTTCGACATGAATAAAACACAGTCGTTTCCCGCTGTGGTACAGAACATTGCCGTAATCTCATCAAGCACAGCCGCTGGCTATGGTGACTTCGTAAACCATCTGGAGACGAACACATACGGATACCATATAAATATAACGCTTTTCGAAGCAGCAATGCAAGGCGAACAAACTGAGACTTCGGTACTTGACGCACTCAACCGCATTGGCGAGGAATACGAAAACTACGATGCCGTGGCGATAATACGTGGCGGAGGCTCAAAGAACGACCTATCGTGGTTTGACAACTACAACATCGCCTACATGGTCACACAGTTTCCGCTTCCTGTGATTTCGGGCATCGGTCACGAACGCGACGAATCGATTGTCGATATGGTTGCACATACCCGCATGAAAACACCAACCGCAGTCGCCAACTTCATAATCGACTACAACGCACAATTCGAAGAGCAGGTTGACTCTACATCGTCAGAGATTTTCGACATAGCAAAAGATTTTTTGATGAGCAGCGAGGTGTACCCCAACAATATGACAATGAGCATAATGAAGATTCGCACTCTCCTATCGAAACACACCGAACGCTGCGACAGGATTATGTCGGAAATCCGCACCGGACTGAATGTACGCATGAAGGAAGAGGAAATGAAACTCAATATGATTGGCAACAAACTGGAAACTTCACCCAAACGCCTCATTTCCGATCAGGAATCTCATCTCAATGGCATTAAGGAACTTATTTCCCGTACAACAAAGCACCGCATCGAAAAGGCAAACGAAAAGCTAGGCTTTCTCGAGCATCGCCTTACCCTCAACGACCCGCGCACAATACTCAAGCGAGGCTATTCCATCACTCGCATCAACGGCAAGGTCGTCACCAACGACCTCGAAACCAACGATGGCGACATTATGGAAACCTTGCTGTACGATGGAAAGGTTACGAGTGTGGTAAAGAAATAATAATCAAAGCATTACAACAATAACCTTATTGATAGTAAATCGTGTGTGTTTATGCAAATAAAGACAATTGAACATTCTGATTGATTTCTTGAGGGTTAGAAATATATTCCGCTATTGCATTAGCGATATAATTAGCCAAATTCACAGGAACTGCATTCCCTACCATTTGTTCAATATCAGTTTTTGATCCTTCAAATACAAAATTTACAGGAAAAGTCTGCACCAAACTACGCTCTTTTGTTGTCAATGGTCTTATATTTTCCAATGACGATACAGGGTCACCAGTATGCAAAGTATAGCCTTTAGGCATAGGACGATTCACTCCTCGTATTGTCGGACTTGGTTCGTAAATACTGAAAACGCCACGACGAGCATAACTTCTTGGATGTCTATAATAATATTCTACACCCAAAGAATTGCCAAAATAGTCATACATTGTCATTTCTTTACGGGAAATATTTTTAGAAAGAAAATAATCCATAAAACCATCTTGCTCTCCCAATTTACCTATAAGAACAAATCTCTTACGTTTTTGTGGTACACCACACAAACTTGCATCTAAAACCTTTTGTGTCAATCCATAACCCGCTGCTTTGTATATTTTTTTTGCATCTACCAGTTTGTTTGTTTTCAATATGCGTTCTACATTTTCCATTACAAACCATTGCGGACGAACATTGCTGATTATTTTTGCATAACAGACGGTCAAATCTCCCCGCCCGTTGTCTTCATTTCTTTTGCCAGCGGAAGAAAAATCTTGACAAGGCGGTCCGCCAATAATCATATCAGGACTAAATTTCTGAATATCATTTATTGAATTTTCTATATCGCTTAAATCTTCTTTAATTATCGGATGAGAAAAGTTCTTCTTATAAACTTCTATCGAAGCATCCCAATTGTCAAATGCAGCGACAACATCAAAGCCTGCATTTTGAAAACCCAAACTCAAACCACCACATCCGGCAAATAAATCCACGACTCTCATAATCAATCAAATAATTCTGGCGAGTTATAAATAATAGCATCAAAGCGTCTTTCTGGACTTAACAAATTTTGTCCTCCACCTAGAATGATGTTTTTGATTTCATTCTTTTTGATGCGTGGTTTTGTAAGTTCTCTGCATTTTAACAATGGATAAGTAATTTTCCCATTTGCAGAAAATGCCTTATCATTTTTAGTGTTAAACGACAACTTGTCAATGATTTCCTCTGCATTGAATTGGTTTGTCTGTACAAATTCATACAACATTCTTACAAGCCATACCAATGTTCGTTCTGTTCTGCCAATCCGACTTGGTTTTTCTCTTGAATAGTCGGTAAAAAGATGTATCAGAGCAAGGTCGCTCCAAACAAATGTATCTAAACAATTTTCTGCCAATCGAGGAGTTTTACCTTCTGTTTTCCAGACCGGTTGAAGAACCAATGCAGATTGTTTGTTATAATGCAGTTTTGCAAATTCATCAATAAAGTTCACGAACAAATCATAATTCTTAATTATTTCTCTTTCATCATCCCAATGTTTTATTTTTGCAAAATCAGACATTAATTTTGCTATTCTTGTTTTGCTTTTCATATAATGCTGCGCAATACTGCATGCCAAATATGAAATTGTATCAGGACGAATAACCAACTCACAGCTAAATTCGTTATCCTTTAAGTCACAAGTCGAATTATCCGGCAAGGCCGTTAATTTTATTTCTAATCCTTTGGTGCATAAACCTGTTTTCTTATTTTGAATTACTAAATCAATCCTTGGTATTCTACCTTTGTAAAATTGTTGAAATGGCGTATACACACTCTCAAATGCGTAAAAAGTGTCTTTATCTAATGGGGAAATCCCAAACAAATCTTCTGTGGATATTTTCGAATGCTCTATTTGATTTGTTATATCAGTTTTAATATATATACAATTTACTTTTTTTTAATACATATATGCAACAAGTGCAGCAGGGAAAGAAGAATTGAACATATTCTTCCCCCATGTCTCTGGATTTGTATAATCTCTATTTGAATTTTTTATGCCAAATAAAGAAGGTTGTAAAGGTTGTATTTTTTTTATCATATACAATATGGTATTTATTTATATTCCAACATTTTACTTTGTTCTACAATATAACTACAAAGCAATGCAAATATACAAAATTTCATTGTATTTTTTTGGTTTTTTTTATGTCATGTTTCAAATTGACATTTTACAATTACTATAATGTGTTAGAGAACTACCATTAACACTAATTGCGGTCAATAAGCCGCAAAATGTGCGGACTAATTTTATCACTTAACCGCAAAATATGCGGATAAAAATTTGCAGTTAACCGCAAAAGCATTATTTTTGCGGCAATAAAATGGAGGTAGAAAAATGTACATTCACGAATACGACAATTGGACTGACTTTACGTGGAATGCCGACTTAGTCATCGATATGCTGTCCGAAGCAGACCGGGCAATAGGCTTCTTATCGGGCAGACTAAGGGAAATCGGGTTCGATACACAGATACAAGCTACATTGGAAAACATAACCAATGACATAATATATTCATCTGAGATAGAAGGCGTTGACTTGAACGTTGACGAAGTAAGATCGTCAATTGCAAGGAAACTTGGCATCAGCATTCCCAACGAAAAGGACTCGACTCATTACATCGAAGGAATTGTCGAAATGATGCTCGATGCAATATACCATTACGACAGGCCACTTTCCGACGAAAGACTTTTTGGCTGGCACTTCACACTATTTCCCAACGGACGCAGCGGCTATGCTCAAATAAATGTCGGGAAATACAGAACCGAGGGCATGAAAGTAATATCGGGTGCGTTTGGTCGTGAACGAGTACATTATGTCGCACCGACCGCAGAATCGGTACCGCACGAAATGCAAAAATTCATCGACTGGTTCAACAATCCCGAAGTAAAGCCTTCGCTGGTAAAGTCGGCTATTGCGCATTTCTGGTTTGTATGCATACATCCTTTCGACGACGGCAACGGACGAATTGCACGCGCATTGTCGGACATGGTGCTTTCGCAGATTGACAAAAGCAAATTCCGTTACTTCAGCGTATCGCGACAAATTTGCACCGACAAGAAGAAATACTACAAGGTGCTGGAACGAGTTTCACGCAACGACCACGACATTACCGAATGGATAATCTGGTATCTTCAGTGCATTGTCGATGCCGTAAAGTCGGCCGATTCGGTATTGAGCGGCATACTTTGCAAAACAGTCTTCTGGCATACGCATTCTGAAATCCCAATGAGCAAAAGACAGAAGGATATGCTTAGGATTTTCCTTGACGGGCAACAGAAACTTACAGCCAAGAACTGGAGCGCAAATGCCAATGTATCACACGACACCGCTGCCCGCGACATCGACGACCTTGTTCAGAAAGGAGTATTATTCCCTACAAAAGGACAAGTAAGAAACGTGTCGTACAACTTCTTTTACACAAAACAAAGCGATTTTATGCAGCATTTCAGCGATGTCGCCATAGAAAACAGAGATGGAAACAACTACATTTCCACACTTTTCGACAATACTGAAATGCTAAGCGAAAAAATCGACGACCTTGATATTCTACGTCTGCGGCAAGACGAGATAAACATTGAGGATTTGGTGTGGAAATATTTCGCTTGGAAAATCGAAGACTAGGCTTTTCCAATTGAGACTGGGAAACATCTTCTTTTTACAGATGTTGAGAATAAAAAAAATGCCGATGAAGAAATCCATCGGCATTATATGAAATGTAATTATCTTATTCCTATTCCCTTACAACCGAAATGTTTACATTCACATCGTTTACATCGATTTCAGTTCCATTTTCAACATTGGCAACAATTTCGATTGAGTTTGCCAAAGTCTGTCCGCAAATGTATTCGCGGTAATGGTTGACAGCGGTGTCGAGTTCTGCTGTCGAACTGATTTTCACGCGGATGCGGTCGGTAATGTCGAAGTTGCTGTCCTTACGAATGTTCTGGATACGGTTGACAAATTCGCGGGCAATACCTTCCTCAACGAGTTCTGGTGTTACATTGATGTCAAGAGCAACTGTATATTTGCCTTCGTTTGCAACGAGCCAGCCCGGAATGTCCTCGGAGTTGATTTCAACATCGGCAGTTGTTATTGCAACTTTCTGTCCTTCAACATTCAATGTGAAGTTGTCGTTGCGCTCGAGCGAAGCAATGTCCTTCTGCGACATCTCTGCGATAGCATTTGCAACCTGCTTCATAATCTTGCCGTAACGAGGACCCAAAACCTTGAAGTTCGCCTTAATCTTCTTTACCAAGAAATCGGACGAATCGTCGAGAATCTGGATTTCCTTGATGTTGGTTTCGGTCTTGATAATCTGCTCAACCTTAGCCATTTGCTCTGCAAAGTCGTCCGAAACCGACGGAACCATAATCTTCTGCAACGGCTGGCGAACCTTGATGCTGACCTTGCGGCGCAAACCGAGAATCATAGATGAAATAGTCTGTGCCATTTCCATTCTTTCCTCAAGGCTCTTGTCGATTATCTGCTCGTTAACCTTCGGGAAATAAGCAAGATGAACCGATTCATAGTTTTCCTTGCCAGTTATCGAGTTAAGGTCGCGATACATCTTGTCCATGTAGAACGGTGCAATCGGCGAAGCAATCTTTGCAATGGTTATCAAGCAGGTATAAAGTGTCTGGTAAGCCGAAATCTTGTCTTCGTCGTACTCGCCGCCCCAGTAGCGCTTTCTGCCGAGACGAACATACCAGTTGCTCAGGTGGTCCATCACGAAAGTCTGAATCAGACGGCCTGCCTTTGTATTTTCGTAAGTTTCGTAAGCCTCGCCGACTTCCTTAACCAAGGTATTCAACAAACTGAGAATCCAGCGATCGAGTTCGGGACGCTTCTCGAACGGAACATCGGGTTCTGCGTAGGTGAAGTTGTCGGTGTTGGCGTACATTGCAAAGAAATTGTAGGTATTGTACAAAGTTCCGAAGAATTTGCGCTTTACCTCGTCAACTCCAGCAATGTCGAACTTGAGGTTGTCCCAAGCCTGTGCATTGGTAATCATATACCAGCGAACGGGGTCGGCACCATATTTGTCGATAGTTTCGAACGGATTTACAGCATTGCCGAGTCGCTTCGACATCTTATTGCCGTTCTTGTCGAGTACCAAACCGTTGGAAATGATGTTCTTATATGCTACGCTGTCGAAAATCATCGTTGCTATTGCGTGAAGTGTAAAGAACCAAC
>JAEEGG010019138.1_pt1 | contig 13850 bp, 10 predicted proteins | sample 9134161 | NCBI WGS metagenome assembly JAEEGG01 (sample SAMN16246543, study PRJNA631951) | gut metagenome | biome: gut microbiome; feature: rumen; material: CR-attached | host: Bos | place: Iran: Karaj | collected 2018-10 | reverse complement strand
CTCTGTGATTCTGGGCCGTGCATACCACATATACTCCAACGACGATGTGGGTTATTACACCCAGGGCAGCAAGTGGGCCTCAATGGCCAGCCAGGTGTTCACAGGAATGACCACCAGCGTAGGGCAGCCGGTAATGGCCTCTGCCAAGGGCGATGCTTTGCGCCGCAGGGCCATCTTCCGCAAACTGACCCGGTTTGTGGCTTTTGCCGCCTTCCCGGCGATGCTGGGCCTGGGCCTCATAGCACCGGAATTTTTCGGCATAATCAATACCAAGTTTCTGCCGGCCATCCCCATCCTGCGCCTGTACTGCCTGTATTTTATGGCGACGCTGATACAGACGCTGTTTAACCAGGCGGCTATGGCGGCGGGCCGCAGCGACCGGTATCTGGCTTTCACACTGATAAATGCGGCTATGCAGATTGCCACCGCCTTTCTCACTTACCGCCACGGCCTGGAAACTATGGCGGCCTCGGTCACCGCGGTGAACTATCTGGCCGTGATTGTATGGTGGCTGCTTTCGCGTAATATTATAGGTGTAAGATTTATTGACCTTCTGAAGGACACCGTGCCGTTTTTTGCAATAGCTTTGCTGCTGGTTGTGGCGGCGCACTTTGCCTTTGCCGGGATTCAGAGCGACTGGCTGCGGCTGTTGCTTAAGGTTGTGTCTGTGGCTGGCATATATTTGGCAGCTACCTCGCGCACCAAGACGTTTAAAGACGCCTTTACCTTTATCAGAAAACGAGAATTATAAACAGATATGAAACGGTTCATTTTAGCATCATTATTAATTATGAGCATCACATTATCGGGCTGCGGCCCCCGCGGCGGCAAGAAAGCAGAAGAAAAGACCGACGGCGACAGCACCGCCTCCGTTTTGCCTAAGCCCACAAAAAGTGCGGCCGACTCTGCCGCCAATGCAGCCAAAGCGGCCGAAGAGGCCAGAATCAACGCACCCATTGCAGAAGAACCTCTGCTGGAGATGGTGACAAGTATGGGATCTATGAAAATAAAACTCTATAAAGAGACCCCCCAGCACCGCGACAACTTTGTGAAACTGGCCCGCAAGGGTTATTATAACGGCCTGCTGTTCCACCGCGTGATCAGGGGCTTTATGATTCAGGCGGGCGACCCGTTTACCCGCGACACCACCAAAGTTGACCTTTACGGCAGCGGCGGCCCCAACTACACCATTCCGGCCGAAATCGTGCCCGGCCTGCACCACAAGAAAGGCGCCCTGGCTGCAGCCCGCAAGGGAGACAGCGTTAATCCGGAGAAGGCCTCCAGCGGCTCCCAGTTCTACATTGTGCAGGATGAGGCCGGCTGCGCACATCTGGACGGCGAGTACACCATCTTCGGAGAGGTTGTGGACGGCCTGAGTGTGGTGGACAACATTGCCAAGGTAGAGACCAGCGCCCGCGGCCTGCCCCTCTACCCCATCAACATAATTTCAGTAAAAGAAATCAAATAAATTATTTAAGAAATCATCTTTGGCACAGGCTTTGTATTTATCTGAATCGAAGATGATTTTTTCATAGTATTTTTTTGGTTAAACGAGAAAAGCGTCACCCGGATCTTCCGAGTGACGCTTCTCTGTTTTACAATTCTGACCGCTACTCTTTGCCGGCCAGACGTTTGTAAGATGCCAGACGGGCCTTTGCAAACTGCTCTGTTTTTGCAAACAGCTCCTCTGCCTCTGCGGGGAAGGTCTTGAGCAGTGATGCATAGCGGACCTCGCCCTTGAGGAAGTCCTGGAACTTGCTCCAGTCGGGCTCCTTGCTGTCCAGGGTGAACGGATTCTCGCCCTTGGCCTCCAGCTCGGGGTTGTAGCGGAACAGCTGCCAGTAACCGCACTCGACGGCCTTCTGCTCTTCCAGCTGAGAGTGACCCATACCTATCTTGAGGCCGTGGTTGATACAAGGTGCATAGGCAATGATCAGGGACGGGCCGTCGTAGGCCTCGGCCTCTTTGAGAGCCTTGAGCAGCTGGGCCTGTGAAGCACCCATAGCCACCTGTGCCACATATACATAGCCGTAGCTCATAGCCATCATACCCAGGTCTTTCTTGCGGACCTTCTTGCCGCTGGTGGCAAACTTGGCCACAGCGCCTGCGGGAGTAGATTTGGATGACTGGCCGCCGGTGTTGGAATAAACCTCGGTGTCGATGACCAGGCAGTTGACATTGCTGCCGCTGGCCAGCACGTGGTCCAGACCGCCGTAGCCGATGTCATAGCCCCATCCGTCGCCGCCAACTATCCACTGGCTGCGTGCAGGGATGAATTTGACAAGTTTGTTGATCTGCTTGCAGTGCGGGCACTTGGTGTGAGGCAGCAGCGGAAGCAGCTTGTCGTAAATCTCGTAGGTAACCTTGCGGTCGTCTCGGTTCTCCAGCCACTGGCGGAAGAGCTCTTTGATGTTGTCGGGGCATTTGTCGCAGTCCTGAGCCGCAACCATAAGGTCTGCTATGTTGTCGCGGACCTTCTCGCTGCCCAGACGCATACCCAGACCAAACTCGGCGGCATCCTCGAACAGGGAGTTGTCCCAGGCGGGACCGTGGCCCTTGGCGCTCTCGCAATAAGGCGAAGAAGGGAACGAAGCTCCGTAGATAGAAGAGCAGCCGGTGGCGTTGGCCACCATCATACTATCGCCAAAGAGCTGGGTGATGGTCTTCAGGTAAGGAGTCTCGCCGCAACCTGCGCAGGCGCCGCTGAACTCGAACAGAGGCTGTGCAAACTCAAGGTTCTTCACGCTCTGCTCTTTGGGAAGGATATTGTCTTTATAGCCGACCTTGCTGTGCAGATATGTAAAGTTGGCCTGCTCTGCCATCTGGCCCTCGGCGGGAACCATAGCCAGCGCCTTGGCACCCTTGAAGCCGGGGCAGACGTCGGCGCAGTTGCCGCAACCGGTACAGTCGGCGGGGCTGAGCTGCATTGTGAAGATATAATCTTTGAGCTGAGCCTTGCCCTGGGCCTTCTTGAGGCCTGCGGGAGCCTTCTCTGCCTCCTGCTCTGTCATCAGGAACGGGCGGATGGCAGCGTGAGGGCACACATAGGCGCACTGGTTGCACTGGATACAGTTGTCGGGGTTCCACTCGGGAACGGAAACGGCCACGCCGCGCTTCTCATAGGCAGCGGTGCCGGCGGGGATGGTACCGTCCACATATTCGGGACTTGCAAACACGCTCACCGGCAGGGTGTTGCCTTCCTGGGCACCCACCACGTCGGCCACGTTGCGGATCCACTCGGGAGCCATACGGCCATAGCCGGCATTCACAAAGCGGCCGGAAACCTTCTTCCACTCTTCGGGAATCTCTACCTTGGTATATTCGCCGCCGCGGTCCACTGCAGCATAGTTCATAGCCACAATGTCGGCGCCCTTCTTGCCATAAGACTTGTCAATGGCCTTCTTCATATAAGTTACCGCATCCTCATAGGGAATGATGTTGGTGATCTTGAAGAATGCCGACTGCAGGATGGTGTTGGTGCGACCGCCCAGACCTATCTCCGCCGCAATCTTGGTGGCGTTGATAATGTACAGGCTTACATTCTTTGAAGCAATCTCTTTCTTTACGAAATCGGGGATGCGTTTGAGGGTCGCCTCTTCGTCCCACATACTGTTCAGCAGGAATGTTCCGCCCTTCTTGATGCCCTTGAGCACATCGTATTTGTTCAGGTAGCCGGGCACGTGGCAGGCCACGAAATCGGGAGTGCTTACCAGATAAGGAGCGCGAATGGGCTTGTCGCCAAAGCGCAGATGAGAGCAGGTATAGCCGCCAGACTTCTTGCTGTCGTAGTCGAAATATGCCTGTGCGTATTTGTCGGTATGGTCGCCGATAATCTTGATGGTATTCTTGTTGGCGCCCACGGTACCGTCGCTGCCAAGGCCAAAGAAGCGGCACTCGTAGGTGCCTTTCTTGGAGAGGGATATCTCACCCTTGACGGGCAGTGACTTGTAGGTGACATCGTCCACGATGCCGATGGTGAAGTCGTTCTTGGGCTCTTTGAGGGCAAGGTTGTCATACACGGCAATGATCTGTGCCGGAGTGGTGTCCTTGCTGCTGAGGCCGTAGCGGCCGCCGAACACCTGGATGCCGCGGCTGCCGTAGAGGGCGTTGCGAACATCGTGATACAGAGGCTCGCCCAGGGCGCCGCTCTCTTTGGTGCGGTCCAGCACTGCGATGCGCTTGGCGCTCTTGGGCAGTGCGCGTTTGAAATATTTCAGAGAGAAAGGACGATACAGGTGGACACTGATCACACCCAGCTTGCGGCCTTCTTTATCTGCCAGATAGTCTATGGTCTCTTTGATGGTGTCGCATACAGAACCCATTGCCACAATGATATCCTCTGCCTGAGGATCGCCATAATAGTCAAACGGCAGATAGTGGCGGCCGGTGAGCTCTGCAATCTCGCCCATATAGCGGGCCACGATGTCGGGGATGGCATCGTAATACTGGTTCACAGCTTCGCGGGCCTGGAAGTAAACGTCAGGGTTCTGGGCGGTACCGCGGGTAACCGGTTTCACCGGGTTGAGGGCGCGGGCGCGGAATGCCTCAAGGGCCTTCTCGCTGACCAGCGGACGCAGATCCTCGCCTTCCAGAAGCTCTATTTTCTGTATTTCGTGGGAAGTGCGGAATCCGTCAAAGAAATGCACGAAGGGCAGGCTGCTCTTTATGGCCGCCAGGTGTGCGACTGCACCCAGGTCCATAGCTTCCTGCGGGTTGTTTGATGCCAAAAAGTTGAAGCCGGTGGCACGGGCTGCCATTACGTCCTGATGGTCGCCAAAGATTGAGAGGGCGTGCGAAGCCAGGGCGCGGGCCGATACGTGGAACACGCCGGGCAGCAGTTCGCCTGCAATCTTGTACATATTGGGAATCATCAGCAGCAGGCCCTGGGATGCCGTGAAGGTAGATGTGAGGGCGCCTGCCTGCAGCGAACCGTGCACTGCGGCTGCGGCACCCGCCTCACTCTGCATCTCGGTGACCGACGGAACATCGCCGAACATATTTTTCTTGCCGTACGCCACCCACTCGTCAAAAAGTTCGGCCATTGTAGAGGATGGTGTGATAGGGTAAATAGCAGCGTTTTCGCTGAACAGATAGGCTGCATGAGCCGCTGCATAATTACCGTCACACGTGATAAAATGCTTTGCCATTTAGTATGTTTTATTGTTAAGAAATACGGATGTGGTGAGATTAGGACCTTATAACCCAATTTCAGTTACAAAACTAACAAAAAATTGGCACATTTTATGATTAATATCATCCAAAAGTTCTACCTTTACCATAAATAAATGAAAAGAATGAAAAGATTTATTTTGACAATCGCCATTCTGGCCGCTTCTGCAAGCGCTTTTGCTCAGGTTGAAACTTCTGGAATGGATCCCGCAAAGAGCAGGGATTTTATGTTGGAAAGGCTTTACAAGCTCCCCGAGTTTTCAAAAGGTACCGTTGTGTTCGATCAGGATGCCGCCGTGTATGAAGAAGACGGCACACCTATGACGCTGCACCCTTCGCAGGGCATCATCAACGTCAACAACCTGCATCAGTGCGTGGTTATGATCAACGGCAACGACACCATCCCCATCGTGTACGAAGACAACGTCGTCAAGGTAAACACCAACAAGGCGATGTACCTCAAGATAAAGGGCATCTACTATGAAGTGCTGGAATACAACGAATCCATCTTGGGTTATATGCAGGTGCTCAAGGGCGAGGATATGGGTACCCGCGACGCCTACGGCAGCCGCTCGCAGCTGAGTTCGGTGACCAACATCACCTCTCTTGCCGGCGAAGGCGCTCCCACCACCAGCCTCACTCCCAACACCGATATGCGCTACACCTGGGAGCAGCGCCCCGTGTTCATCCACGGCAAAAAGGTGGCATACCTCAACGAGAAGCAGCTCTGCAAGATGTTCAAGAAGAAATCAGCAATCGTCAAAGAATACTTCGCAACCCACGACGTGGACCAGTACAGCGTGGACCAGGCCCGCGAGCTCTACAAGATGCTGATGCAGTAAACCCGCAATTATTATCCTACGGACTCTATATCGACAGCGCTTTCGGGCGCTGTCTTTTTTATGAGGCCGGCGAGGACGGTGCCGGGGCCGACTTCGGTGAAGGAGGTGGCGCCGTCGGCAATCATATTCTGCACGGTCTGGGCCCAGCGGACGGGGCTGGTGAGCTGCTTGAGCAGGTTCTCACGGATTTTCTCCGAATCCATTGTGGGCTGGGCGTCAACGTTCTGATATACCGGACAGAACGGCTCGTGGAAATAGGTACGGCCAATGGCTTCGGCCAGGCGCTTGGCCGCCGGCTCCATCAGCGGAGAGTGGAATGCGCCGCCCACCGGGAGCACCAGCGCACGTTTGGCGCCCGCCTCTTTGAGGGCATCGCAGGCCCTTTGCACCGCCTCCAGCTCGCCAGAAATAACCAGCTGGCCGGGGCTGTTGTAGTTGGCCGGAACCACCACGCCTTCTGTCTTTTCGCATATCTCCTCTATGGTCTGGAAGTCCAGGCCAAGGATGGCCGCCATAGTGCCGGGGTTGGCGTCGCAGGCCTGCTGCATAGCCTCGGCGCGGATGGCCACCAGACGCAACGCCGGCTCAAACTCCAGCGCGCCCGCCGCCACAAGGGCCGAAAACTCTCCCAGAGAATGGCCGGCAGTCATTTCCGGGTTGAAGTCTTCCATACAGGTGGCGGTAATCACCGAATGGAGGAACACCGCCGGCTGTGTCACCGCGGTGGCCTTGAGGTCCTCTGCACTGCCCGAAAACATCACCTTGGTAATGTCAAAACCCAATATCTGGTTGGCTCTCTTGAACAGAGCCTTGGCGTGCTTGTTTGACTGGTAGAGTTCTTTGCCCATACCGGGGAACTGCGACCCCTGACCCGGAAATACGTATGCTTTCATTTTGGCTGAATCATTTTAATGTGTAAAGATAATAAAAAGTTGTACTTTTGCAGTCCGCAAAGGAACCGCTCCCGTAGTTTAATGGATAGAATTGAAGATTCCGGTTCTTTAGGTTGGGGTTCGATTCCCCACGGGAGTACAAAAATACCTGGCTGTCTGCCAGGTATTTTTGTACCTATAACACGGGTGGCTACGCCCCCCGCCCCCCCTATCGCTCCGGCCTCGCTATCACACACACCCTCCCTGCCCGGCCTTCGCTATCGCCTGACGGCGATTGCTACCTCGGTAATCGCCGGGCTATTCTTGTACTGATTCCTTGCGGATTCGTTTTACCGTGTGCTTGAGCTTCCCGATGACAAAGTTGAGCTCTAACTGTGTTTCCGTTTCATTAGTCTGGAGGTCCGGCATTACGATGTCGGTCAATAGATTGCCAAAATGTTTCATCATAGAGGTCTGCTTTTCTTTGTCGGTCTCTTCGTGAAGTTCAAGCAACTCTCGTTTTAAGCTCCGTACCTTGTAAAAGGTCTCAATGATTGCAAACGTAACAGCTCTTGCCCGTTCGCTTTTCAAGATTGTTGCCAGCATATAAAGACCGCGTTCTGTGAATACTTTTGTGGTATTGCGGTTCATAACAGACACATTTGTGGTCGAAAAATTCGACCGCAAATTTTGCAACTCCTTGTCAGTGAGCAAAAACAGATATTCTTCAGGAAACTTATCTGCATTGTTACGCACAGCCTCATTTACACGCTTCGTTTCTACCCCGTACAGTTCGGCCACATCGGCATCGGCTATCACGTCAACACCACGTATTCGTACAATCTTGCTTTCAACATCTTCGATGCTAACTAACGCATCTCTACTTGATCGTCTCTTGGTTTCACTCATAATACTGCGTTTTCATGGTTAATACTACCGGCTTACGCAGATACGAATATAACACTGTTTTTACTCCGTTGCGCCGCAATAATCGCGCTGATTGTCAATTATTTACGTTTTCAGAAACGCATTATCTGTTTTGGAGTAATAGTTTTTTTTGGAAAGAGTTCGCTAATTTCCAAAAAAGCCCGGCAAATCAAATTGTCGGGCTCTTTTGTTCTCATCTTTGCGCCAAATTGAGTATATTTGGAAAAATATACCTTTTAATGAAGCGTCTTTTTATCTCTCTGGCGGCGGTGGCCGTCGCAATTCTTTCTACAGCAGCAAACAAGACCAAAATGGAGCCCTGGCAGGATCCGAATGTGTTCGAAGAGAACCGCCTGCCGATGAGGGCGACATTCGTTCCCGACCAGCAGCGGACCCTTTCGCTGAACGGCGTCTGGAACTTTAAGTGGAACGAAAATCCAGATGTCCGCACACGCGGTTTCGAGGCCGTCGGTTACGACGATTCCGAGTGGGACACGATGCCGGTTCCGGGCCTTTGGGAGCTGAACGGCTTTGGCGAGCCGCTGTATGTGAATATAGGTTACGCCTGGAGAGGTCACTACAAGAACAATCCGCCCTACCCTCCCACCGAAAAGAACCACGTGGGGCAGTACCGGCGCACATTTGACATTCCCACCGACTGGATCGGCTCTCAGATATGCCTGTGCATAGGCAGCGCCACCAGCAACGTGCGCGTGTGGGTCAACGGCCGCAAGGTGGGCTACAGCGAAGACAGCAAGCTGGAGGCCCGCTTCGATCTGACCCCCTACGTAAAGGCGGGCAGCAACACCATCGCGCTGGAGATATTCCGCTGGTGCGACGGCACTTACCTGGAGGACCAGGACTTCTGGCGCTTTAGCGGCATCGCCCGCGGCGTGTATGTTTATTCCCGCCCCAAAGAGCGTCTTGAAGACCTCAACATCACCGCCGGTATGGACGGCAAATATATCATCGGCACCATCACCACCAAGGGCATCAAAAGGCTGGAATACAGCATAGAAGATGCCTCCGGCAAGGTGGTTGCCCAGGGCAGCGCCAAGCCAAGCCGGCTGGTGGCAGTAACCTCCGGTAAGGTCGAGGACCCCGCCCTCTGGAGCGCAGAGACGCCGAATCTTTATAAGCTGAAAGTATCGGCCTACACCGCCAAAGGCCTTGCAGAAAGCACCGCCATCCGCTTTGGCTTCAGAACCGTGGAGATAAAGAACGCACAGCTGCTGGTCAACGGCAAGCCCATCCTGATCAAGGGCACCGACCGCCACGAACTCAGCGAACACGGAGGATACATCGTGTCCAAAGAGGAGATGCTGCGCGACATCCGCACAATGAAAGAGCTGAATATCAATGCGGTGCGCACCAGCCACTACCCCAACGACCCTATTTGGTACGACCTGTGCGACCAGTACGGCCTCTATGTGGTGGACGAAGGCAACATAGAGTCGCACGGTATGGGCTACGAAGAAGCCACTCTGGCCAAGCGCCCCGACTTCAAGGCGGCCCACCTTATCCGCGACCAGCGGATGGTATACCGCGATTTCAACCACCCCAGCGTCATCATCTGGAGCCTGGGCAACGAGGCAGGCAACGGCCCCAACTTTATGGCCTGCTACGACTGGATCAAGAATCACGACAGCAGCCGCCCCGTGCAGTACGAGCGTGCAGAAGAAGAGCGCAATACCGACATTGTGTGCCCTATGTACGCCACCGTGGATTCCAGCGAGAAATACTGCCTTAAGAATCCGGCCAGGCCGCTTATCCAGTGCGAATACGCCCACGCTATGGGCAACTCAGTGGGTAATTTCAAGGAATATTGGGACCTGATACGCAAGTACCCTTGCTACCAGGGCGGTTTCATCTGGGACTTTGCCGACCAGGCTCTGGAGCTTGAGGCGGCCAATACCACCGGCAAATTCTTTGCCTACGGCGGCGACTTCAACGGTTACGACGCCAGCGACGGCTCTTTCAACTGCAACGGCATTGTAGCTGCCGACCGCAGCTGGCATCCCCACGCCTATGAAATCCGCTACCAGCTGCAGAATATACACACCGCCGCAGCCGGCGAGGCCTTTACCGTGAAGGTCACCAACGAACAGTTCTTCAGAGACTTGTCTATGTACAGCATGCGCTGGACCATTGTCGCCGACGGCGAGGCCCAGCTCACCGGCACCGTAGACAATGTGAATGCCGGCCCCGGCGAGACAATATCAGTGGCACTGCCGCTGACCCGCAAGCAGGCAAAGGAGATAATGGATACAGACCCCTCTCAGGATCTTTTCATAAATGTATCGTGGACCCTGAAGCAGCGCGACGGCATTCTGCCGGCCGGCACAGAGGTGGCCTACGACCAGATTTGCCTGAGAAAGGGCGCGCCTAAAGCCAGCTGCGGCCGCAAGGCCGCCGTTGCCACCAGCTGCGAACAGACTCCCGACGGTTACTGCTTCCGGGGCAGGTTCTCATATGGCGGCACTTCCTCCGACAGAACAGGTTCCTGGAGCGCCACCTTCAGCCCTGATTCGGGATATCTTATAGATTACACTGTTGCGGGGCTGACCCTGCTGGGAGAGCCGCTCACGCCCGAGTTTGGACGCGCCCCGGTAGAGAACGATATGGGCGCGCAGCTGTTCCGCAGCGACGTTATGGGTCTCTGGCGCTACCTGGAGCCCAAGCTGAGCAAGTTTGATGTGGACCAGGATGGTGACATCTGGCGGGTTACCGCTGCCTATGAGCCCATCAAGGGTGCCGCTGCGCTCAAGTTGATATATGAGATTCACCCCGACGGAAGTATCTGCGTGAGCGAAATTATGGAAGATGCCGGCGGCATCGACAATCTGCCCGACCTGTTCCGTTTCGGAATGAAGTTCGCGATGTACAACCGCTTCAAGACCATAGATTTCTACGGCCGCGGCCCGTGGGAAAACTACTGCGACCGCAACTCTGCCGCTATGGTGGGCCATTATGTGCAGAACGTCGCCGACCAGTATCACTATGGCTACGTCCGCCCTCAGGAGAGTGGCACGCACACCGATATGCGCTATATGAAGATTCTAGACCGCGCCGGATGCGGACTGGAAGTGACTGCCCCCGGCGGTTTCTCTGCCTCTGCCCTGCCGTTCTCTATGCGCCAGCTGGATTGTATGGAAAACGGCACGCCCTCTCGCGAGAACCCCACCAATATGCAGGCCGGCGAAGCGCGTCACTCAATGGATCTCGTGCCCGACGGCAAGACCTATGTGAACATAGACCTGGCGCAGATGGGTGTAGGCGGCGAAGACTCCTGGGGCCGCTGGCCGCTGGAGAAATACCGCCTCCCTGCACAACCCCGCACCTTCCGCTTCACCCTCAGCCCCGTGGTGGACTAACGAAGGTTCGCACCGTACAACACAAAAAGGGAGAGCTTACGCCCTCCCTTAGCCGCGGGTCGAATCAGAATCCTATGTCAAAGCGACTTTCACCCTACCGGACATCCCATAATATACGGTAATGTGAACGCACTTTTATGACCTTGCCGTTGTGCAAGCGCTTATACGCTTTCACCTTGACAAGTTTTGGGGCCTTGAACTCAAAGCACAGGCTCACTCTCATACTATGTACCTTCTGTTTATTCATTGTCTCAAGATTTGTAGTCTGGAGAAGGATAGAGGGAAGTGAAGCAGTACCCCCGCGACTTAATTTTTAGAAAAAAGGTGTTTCAGTATGGGCAGAAACACCTTTTAGTTGTCAGACTAGAACCACCATCAGGTGGGTTATCTTGAGAAAATGATAGTGCAAAGGTATTCTATTATCTCAATAATACAAGCATTGAACGCAATAAAACCATCCGGAAGGTGAAAGTTTTTCTGTTTTTGGAAAAACTCGGACGTTTCTAAAAAAGTAGACGGTACTCGTCTGCGGCAGATGCCTCCGCCTGAAAGGCCCAGGGCTTAGTCTGCGTTCGTCTGCCCTCCATTCAAAAACGCCGGGCTCGAGAACTCGCTACGAGCCTGACGGCTCTTCGCTCAGACAGCTCTCGCCTGATCGGCGTTTTTTTCGATACGGGCTTCCTCGCTATCGCTCGGAACCGACTCACTCCGAAACCGCCCTGAACCCTTTCAGGCATCCGGCTGCTATCTGCCGCAGCGGGATTGTATTACTCAATTTGAGAGAGGCGGCGGATGTGCTCTCGTAAGGCTTCGTCTTCGCAATAGACAAAGCAGCCTTTTTGGCCTCTGGTAAGAAGCGTTTTGTAAGTATTCAGAATGAGCCGGTGGGCTTCAGCATCGCTTGCGCCTCTGATTCCGGAAGATTTGTCATCTTTGGAGATGGCTTTATTATTCGTTACAATTCTGCCAGTTGCTTCGTCATATGTAAGGTCTTTCCCTATCAGTACACCGACATAATCGAATTCCAGTCCTTGAGCGGTGTGGATACAGCCCACTTCTTCAAATGAATTAGCGTTAATTGCCCATATCTTATCATTCTCAAGATTCCATTTTGCCTGGAATCCACCGGGAAGCACTATGTCGACATCGCCTCTGTGATTCTTCACATTCCAATCATAGCAATAGCCGGCAACCATTCGGGCTTTATTATTGATGGCATTTTTCTCCCTCAAGGCCTCTCTCATTGCAGAGGCATCGTCAAATAGACGAAAGTCATAGTTCAGTTCTGACAAGGGAATCATTACAGACTCACTTGTTCTTTGAAGCAGATTGTCAACAAACTGAATATATGCATCGCTGCCATTACAACGGAATTGAGATGTCAGTTTTGTTTCTTCCCTCATAATGATGGTCGATCCCAATTCCTTGCACCACTTGAGAATCTCATCCACACAGCCGATATCCTTAGTAGTTACAGCCTGGTCTTCATCAAGCATAAATATTGATAGTATGGATGCATTTATACATTCTTTAACCTGGTTTTCGCCCGTCCAGTCGCCATACATCTTTTTAACAAGCCTATGCGCCTCATCAACAATAAGGCAATCATAGGAATTAGCCCCCTCACGAGAAAGGCCAAACGGGGAACGGAACAACTGGCTTATTTCGGCAATATTCTCTGCTTTATTGTGAGAGAGTATTGAGAGGAAAGCTTGGCGAGGGGCACTGTTCTTGGTAACATATGCGGCATTGCAGGTACAGGTGATGAAATGCATCAAGAGATTAACTGCCAGAACCGACTTGCCGGTACCCGGGCCACCTTGAATTATAATGGTCCGCTTTTTCTGATCTTTCAAACACTGGAGCATTGTCCTGACGCACATATCAAAGCATACGGCCTGTTCGTCCAGAAGGTCAAACTCGGGAACACCCCTGACCATTGTGGCAAAGGAGTCTTGAAGAGATTTGGTGGGTTTGATTCTGCCGTTATCAATGAGATACAACAAATCACCACGCGAAGACTTTTTTGTTACATATTTCTTGACGAAATCGGTAAACTGCGACACTTCATTCATAATAAAGAATGGAGCAGATGTGTACCATTCTTTATAGATATCTGCAGATAAAGCAGGCTTATATGCAGGCAAATAATTATGAAGATACGCACAGGGAACCAGTTGGATATTCCTATCTAAAATGGTTTGAGAATAATTGCTTAAAAAACGGGAATATGAATAGGCTTGATATGAAGGATGACATACTATCCTGTTATCATTAGCGACGTAGGTTCTTACGCTGAAGTGCATATCATCATCAACAACTTCTGCTTTACTCCACTGTTTAAGCTCTACAATGACGATATTGTCTTTATCGTTTGTGTCCGAACCAATTATAATGAAATCCACGCGCTTGGATGTCTGTGGAATATTATACTCGATAGCTATCTGAACATCGTCATCAATCTCATCAATGTCGACGATATTCCGCATAAACATCATTGAATTATGCCAGGATTCGAACTCACGTTCCATACCGGCATTCAATCCTTTTTGCCTAACTTGTTCAAGGATTTTAGTTGCAATTACACCTTCCTTGACATCCTGGACAAAATAACGTTTGTTGGAGTGATAAACTATCATAACAAACAATTATAAATCGTTATACTT
>JAEEGG010019136.1_pt1 | contig 13850 bp, 8 predicted proteins | sample 9134161 | NCBI WGS metagenome assembly JAEEGG01 (sample SAMN16246543, study PRJNA631951) | gut metagenome | biome: gut microbiome; feature: rumen; material: CR-attached | host: Bos | place: Iran: Karaj | collected 2018-10 | reverse complement strand
CTTGCATCCCTAAAATAATGATAATATAACTAAACACTGCCAAAACTAAGGCTAGAAAGAGTAACGGTAAAAAACGCTTTACGATAAACTCAGCTATTATTTCACTTCGGTCATATTTCTTTTCCATTTAGTTAACCCCATTGATGCATGCATCATAAAATTCATCATAATCAATACTTAACGCATCTTTCTGTCCCCATTGTCCCCAAATTGTCCCCATAACAATGGTGAATCGCTATCTAATAAAACAGATCATTACTCAAGTCAGCAGATTAATGATATCCTTGCCATTATCTCTTCTAGATGCATATGGCATTATAAAACCTGTATGCCTTTTTCACCGCAGTCCAGCATTCTAGTGATGATTAACAATCAGATTCCTTTAGAGGCACATATACAGTATCTTCATCTGGAACATATGGCATATACTCACGATCATAGATTTTTAGAATAGTCTTTCCATAATCATTATAGTATCTAATGGCAGAGATTAACAATGTGCCCAATACTATTATAAATACTAGTAAAACATTAATAATTGTTCTCTTAGTACTCAAATTAAGAACATACTTATTAATGAAATACAATAGTAACGCGATTCCAAATGGAATAATAAACAATATGAAAGGAAAGCCATCTAAGCTGTGGTCATAACCGCTTACGACAATCAGATCTTGTTCTTTCTTTTCTGCAAGCAAAGCCAAATAACTATCTGGGTTTGTAATAGACAAGGCTTGGTTGACAACAATGCAAACTACGAAAACCGAAACTAGCGTAATTGCAATCGACAGAAACACAGAAACTATTCTTTTTATTCTATCCGTGGTATCTGGGTATTTCATAATTCATCTCCTAATCATTCAAATACTTATTCAACACAGGATCAAAGTTATAAAACTCTTCAGCACCTATTGGATCAGTGTGTTTAGCAAATATATAGTTTTCGTTATTAAAATTCATTTTCGAATCAGCAACATACCAAAGATATACCATATCAATATATCCAGAAAACACATCTGGATCATAATTACATTCTTGACCATTGCGTTTATATGACACTAGTCCATAGTAATCTGAAAGCGAAGCCTCATATCTCTCAAATAACGCAATAAGGAACTCATCCTTATTCAATTGGTTTAAATCATATAAATCAGTAGCATTATCTGAGGTATATTGCTCATAAATACTTATATCTCCACACCAAATGTGGTTTTCAAGCAAGCAGCAGGCACAATCAAATGCGTAAATCTCTTGGATTGAAGGGAATGTATAGAAGAATGATTCTGCGAGATTCTTGTCTAAACTGTCATAGCAATCCTTTGATGCGGCATCACAAATAATGAGTTCTAGCGTTTCAAACTTCCTGCAAATATCAATATCTTCTATAAAATGAAAATCTTTACCAAATGACAGATTCGCAGATTTCTCGTCATCCAAGTCCGTAACCAAGTATTCGTCATCAGAGAGTTTGATTACAGAACAAGGAAAAAACAGATTAGAATCATCATCATTAGCAGTTATAGAAGAACTATGGCTATCCAAGATGACATCAGTAACATTATAGTAATTCATTCCATTGCTATTACTATATATTTCGTTTATCCAAGCTGAAAAAGGCAACCCGGAAATCAATTTGTAATCTCCAATATGACTCCATTCGTTATAAAATGCATCATATCCTTCAAAACTATTGATTTCACATTTTAGACCATATTTCTCATATTCGCTTTTTAGAGAGTATGCTTCATCCATGCAGTTTTTACCCGAACTCCAAACAAGAATAACAATTAGGTTTTCATTTGTTCCATATGGTGTTGCATCCTCGCCATCAATATAATTATCCAAATCTTTATCTGCAAAGTGGACATCAGATCTATAAGCCGAAAGCCTTAAGTTCTTTATAACTCTTCTGACACCTTTACTAACACTGATTCCTTTTGTTTCTGCTATGTCACAATAATCTCCAACTGTGGCATGAGTATAGGCTCCAGTTGTTTCATTGAATGTTCCCAAATCAAGACTAGACAGTTCCTGATAATCTAACAGTCCATCACCATCAATATCAGAATCAGAATAACAGTTAAGTTCAATATCTTCTTCTCCAAATGTTAATGCAGATATTGTGGTTCCTTCTTCATCTGGATTTGAACCGACAGGTCTCTCGCATATTACTCTTCTTTCTTTACGAGTATCGAGATCAACCCAGCACCAACCGTTCATTTCATATGTCAAACCTTGAATAAGTGTTCCATCTATTCCCGAATAATACAATGAACCCCAACATGTATAAACACACTCTTCTCCGGTTATCCATTGTACAGTAGGCTTGTTATTTCCTTCACGAATTACTAACCCACCTAACCAGCAAGAAGCAAACAATCCGCCTCTTAAGTCATACAGAAAACCATTTTCTTCATCCGAAGTTATTACGGCAGGATATCCTCCTTCTTTGGCACAAACCTCAACTGCATCTAAGTAAGATAAGGGAGTGTCTGCAACTATAAGTACATATTCATGTCCGTTAAACTCATAAACAGAGCTTGTAGAGTAGTTTATATCTGTAGTATCGGTTGAATTTAACATGTTATATACAGGATAATCTGAAGCAAAACTTGTGCTGCTTTCTGTGGTTTCTTCAACCCCAAGAAGGTCATACATCTGCTCAGTATCTACCAGACAGTATGTGCCGATCATTGAATTGGTTGCATATACTGTACCGGTATCGTAATCGTACTCAGTTTCTATTGGGATAAGAATATTGTAACCTTCCCAATAGTAGAACACACAGTACTTGTCTATGTCAGCTTCGTAACCGTTCTTCATTGTGAAATTAACGGTAACAGAATCAACCTTCATGGCATAGTCGTAAACTATCTCAGGAGACTTACCCAAAATAGTGCTGTTATCTTCTATAGCATACTTATATCCTGTTTCCTGGGCCTTGATGTACTTGTCTACACGACCGGCAGCTTTTATATCAAATGAGAAACTGAACGGTTGATCATCAGTGTTATACTCGGCAATCTGCTCTGATGTAGAAGTAAAGGAATAGTCTTGAGTATTCTCGTTATCCTGAACACTTTCAGTTGTATCTGTCGTCGGTTCTAATCCTAAAGCAAGCTCATCTCCGTCTAAGATGTAATCCCCGTCAGAATCTTCTTCGTAAGGATCGGTACTATAAGTAAAGATCTCGTCATAATCGTCAATATCGTCATAGTCGCTGTCCGCTGCATAAGGACAGGTATCATAAGATTCTTCGTCACGGTTAATTATTCCATCACCATCAAAGTCTTCGTCTCCATCAAGAATTCCGTTTCCATCAGAATCAGCTATTGTTGGAAAGTAGATCATTTTGATTTCATTACCATCAAATACACCGTCGCCGTCTGAATCCGGATTGTTGGGATCAGTTCCATACATCTCTTCTTCACTGGTGTAGAGTCCGTCTCCATCCAAATCTTGGTCTATTGTTACTTCAAACTCTGTCGGTGTAGGTTCCGGTGTGTCAGTAGGTGCATCTGTTGTAGTCGGAGTCGGCTCTTCTGTGACAGTCGGAGTATCAGTTACTGTCGGTGTAGGCGTAGTAATGAATCCGTTGTAATCTATCTCAGATACATCAGGAACACCGTTATTGTTGGTATCCTCGTTCAAAGCTAAGGCTAATGTGCTTGAACTTACAATCAGATTACTGATCTCAAATGGTACAGAAGAATCATGTTCACCGCACTGTATTCCGATCTGATATGTTCCGCCTGCGGTTATATCAGAGTAACTGCTACCACTTATTGTGTATGTTCCGTCGTCATTTACAGAGAAAGAAACATCGTACGCGTCTGTTACAGGCCTGTTTGCAGAGAACGCAATCGTCCAGTTTCCTATAGAACTGTCTGTGTTATTTGTAATGATAAGTGCCCCTGATGAGCCTGAAGTCCAATCCGAATACTCAACATAATCTACTGTTATGGAACCTTCGGGAAGGATGTTATTTGCATTGTTGAGCAGATAGAAAGACGGCATATACTCGATATCAGAGCCGTCATTGCTTGAAGCAGTAAAGCCTATCGTTACCGATTCTCCCGGATTGATATCTTTATTCCAGCCGCTGTTACCTACTGTATAGAGGTCTCCTTCGTGTTCGAGGACAGTGCAATTGTATGGATTTTCGATGTTATAGATGAACTCAAAGGTATAATTCCAGTTGCAGATCGGAGCATCACCGGTGTTAGTAAATACTATCTCAATGTTCGCATGACCGGGCCACGTGGTAATAACATTCTCGGAAACCGTATAAGAAGCTTCAGATAAACTGCGGCATTTGAGTGAATCTGATATCTCATCAGCGATAGATTCAAGAGGCAGGCAAGCAAGAACAATGGCAAAAGAGATAATGCTGCAAAGCAATTTGAATGTTCTCTTCATAGATTTCACCCCGTAAGAAGAACAACAAAGTGACAAGTATCCTTTAGATAATGTGATTCTATTACGGAAAATTATCCGATTCAAGCGCCAGTTCAATTGATTTTTCCTTCATTAATTGCTCAGTTTTCAAACCCGATATTTTACGATTGTTCCTCTTTTTCCACGTCTTATACCCAGGCCGATGCATTGGATACGGACTTTGAAGCCTGTTTGTACCCAAAATTTTCAGAAAGCTCGATTTTTATACCCAGTTTTACTACTGAATATTTCATCCACAAATGCATTAACCACACGGCTCTGCCGGGTGTTGTGAGACGAGTGGTACAAGCATTTGTACCCACTCCTTTATCCTGCTTATAAATCGTCCTGAAATACGCACGTTTTTCTAGTAAAACATCCAGCAATATATGTTCATCGCATACTTTTTCCTCTTCGGTTAAAAATCATTTAGGCGCGAGTATTATTTGCCAGAGTGAAAACAATCCAGTTGTTCTTTATGCGATAGCATGTACTTTTTACAAGATGCTATAAATAAGATGACCACGAAAATCCCAGGAATTTGTCGTTTATCACGAAATCGAGAGCCGGTTATTGAAATCGCCACATCAGGATATAAAATTAAATTTAGATGTATCTTGCGGATTTAGGAACAATCATATCTAAGGTTCGGGTGTTTATTATGAGACTGAAGAAATTGTTGGGTGTAGGAATATCAGTTGCTATCGTTTTCTCTGTTATGCCTCTTCAAGTATTGGCGGATGAGATCTCCGACCAGATAAGATGCAGAAGCATAGAGAGTGCTGACTATTCAGTCCAAGAGAATATAACTGCTTCATGGGATGGTCATGCTAATATCGAAATTATATTCACTAACAATGGAAGTGAGACTATTGACGATTGGTATTACACTTTCGATTTTGCTTATGAGATCGAGAATCCCTATAATTGCTATATTGTTGAGCATGAAGGCAATTTGTATACAGTCGGTAATAACGATTGGAATCAGGATATAAAGCCTGGTGAATCTGTAACCATCGGCTTTACCGCAGCAAGCACTGATGGTAGCCAAGTAGAGATAATGCCTTCTTTCTATCTGTTAAACACCAAAACAGCTGAATTCCCTGCGGAAGCAGTTTCTCTTGAATATACCGAATACTCTGATTGGACTGACGGATTCAGCGGAGCGGTTCTTCTGAAGAACAATAGCGGTAGTGATTTAAGAGATTGGAGTGTTACATTCTCAGCTAACAGACCTATCACTGAGGCATTTGGTTCTGTTCTTACTATTAATGATGACGGTACATACACTATCTCGAATGATGGTAACATGCAGAATGTTGTTGCATATAGTTCATACCAGTTTGGTTTTAATGGTGGAGCACATGACTCATCTGTTCCGTTTGAGATTTCAGATCTTTCTGTAAAAACGCGTGTGTTGGGTATCAGCCTGTCTGCGGACAACAACGGAAACGGAACCCCCGATGTATGTGAGACTGACTATAGCGGAGAGGTATCTGTTATTACTCCGACTCCTACAGAAATGCCAACAGTAGAACCGACAGCGACTGTTACTCCGGAACCTACAACCACATCTATTCCAACCACAACACCGACCGAGGTGCCTACAATTACTGAAACTCCTACAACAACACCTGAACCGACAATAACAGAAATCCCTACAAATACACCAACGTCGAGTCCTACCGCTGTTCCTACCGGAAGTGCATACAGTCTGATAGATTCGGATAGTGATCTTTTGCCCGACGATTACGAAGAGTTGTACGGAACTGATAAGAATGACAGTGATTCCGATGATGACGGAGTGCTTGACGGTTATGAGATCCTGTTAGGCATGGATCCGTTAAATCCCGACAGTGACGGTGACGGAATCATTGACGGCGAAGAAGATTATGACCAGGACGGATTAACTGACGCGGAAGAGTCTATCTATGGTACTAATCCTATGTTAGGAGATTCCGACCTTGACGGATTGACAGATTACGAAGAGATTTATACATATTCTACTTCGCCTAATAAATATGACACCGACGGGGATAGTATTAGTGATTATAAAGAAATACAAATTGGTTCCGATCCGCTTGTGTCTGACAGTGAAGTCAAGCGTACGCAGACATTAACAGTTGATCTAAATGATGAGGAACATCCTTCAGGCGTCGAATCTGTAAGTGTCAAGTGCTATATGGATGGTTGCATTCTCGATAACACAACTATAAAAGATATCTACGGTATTGATGAGCAATCCTCATCTATTAAGGCTTTGATCGGAGTGCCGGTTGAGATAGAAACAACGGGCAAATTTACTTCTGCTACGATCACGTTTAAGTATTCGGATGACATAGATGAATCGAATCTTAAGATTATGTGGTACGACGAAGCTAACTATCAGTATGTAGTGCTTGACAACAGTATTGTTAACACTGCTGAAAACACAGTTAGTGTTCAGACAACGCATTTCTCCAAGTATATGTTGATCGATATGTCTGTTTGGATTAATACATTTGTTGGCGCTTGTATGTATTCGGAGAATTACTTTTACATTCCGTCCGGTGAAATGGATCCGAGTGAGTATCTCGGTTGGATACTGTCTCGTGAGCCGGACAGCGATGGCGACGGCCTTCCAAACTGTATGGAAACAGGCGGAATGCTCAATAATTGTGGACAACTTATTTATACCGATCCTTACAATTCAGATACTGACGGAGATGGAATTACTGACCGTATAGAAATGGGTGAGTTAAAAGATCTGATTGATGTTGTGCCATACTCGTATATTCAGGAGTACGCATCAATTCTTCCATATTCAGCGAAGCAGCATCCGTATTACTTCTATTGCTTTAAGCAGAAGTCGTCTCCGATTAAAGAAGAGTCAATAATGACAGTTTCTGATGGTTGTTATGAAACTACTAACCTTGGAGGTGGCTCGTACTCTGTTGATGAATTAGATTATGAAGGTTATATTCATGTAAATAATCTTCCAGAAGATATAGAACAGGATTTCGGCGCATATATCACTGGAGCTTATGGTGGTAATCAGTCATGGTTTAGCGTGGTGCCATATGAGCCAAATGTGATTAACGAAAATGATATTTTGGGCAGCTTGCCATGGGCTGATATAGCATATGAAGGTTGTGGATTGATTGCTGCAACCGATGTTTCAACTTATCTGTGTGAAAAGGATAATAAACCGTTATCCTTAAGCTATGATGATTATATAAAGCTCGTTGCTATCAATTATGAAACGCTTAGTAAGAGACTAATATCCACTGGCACAATTGGATTACCCATTATACCAGTTGAAGAAGGCGTAGTACTTGATACTCTTACTTTTACTAACAGTAATTGTACAACTAAAACCATAACGCTTCCTCTTAATACGTTTATTCCTAAAGATGTGATGATCGAAAAAATAATAGATTCACTTGAGAATGATTGTCCAGTAGTGATTAGCGTGTTTAATTGTATTTCAGGTGACGGAGATATAAACATTGGTGAAAAAGTGTATCTTTTCGATTATATCAATGGAGGCTTTGAAGTAAATAAGAACACACTACAAACGAATTATCACTACATGACAATTACCGGTGTTGTTAAAGATTTGGATACTGGTAAGTATTATCTGAGAGTGCAATCTTGGGGAAAAGAGTATTATCTTGATTTTGACAATATTTACGAAAGTAACACTGTAACAGGCTCAGTAATAATCGATGGCGGAGTATCAAGTATAAGTTATGCAACAGGTACAACAGTTTTTTACTTTACAGGAGAGTTTTAATAATGAGAAGAGTAGTATCCTGCATATTAATCTTTACGCTTGTTGTTTGTCTTAGTGGTTGTTCAAAATATTCTGGTAACTATAAAGAAGTGCAGCCATTATTAGATTACATGAGTGATAATTCGCAATTGAAAATAAGTTCAATTGATGTTGTTTGGAGAAAAGATGGAGAGTTTTCTTCGTATGCAGCGGATGTTTTGTTCTATGTGGATGTAACATATAGCGAAGATAGGATTCCGCTTGAATACTTGGATGAATTGCGATTGTTGACAGAGTCATATTTGACAAGTAATAAAGGCTTTATACTAAATGACGGATATACATTGTATTTCGTTATTAGAAATACACATAGAGATCTGGGGAATCAAACATATGCCGTCTTTTCAAATTTCGAGTTTAATAATGAAGAAAGACGGTATGACAAATTGATATATTTTGATTCCTTGATATATGAGGAAGATTTTACTTATCTTAAGGATATGAAAGATATAGTACAAATTAAAGTTATACCAACTGAACGTGTAGAAAATGTTGAATATGTCGAAGGGGTAATTAGTAGCATTCAAAACAACAATGAAATCCAATCTGTGGTTTTACCCGAACAGTATGAAGAATTTGAAAATGAGTTCTCTGATAACATCGAAGTTATATTCTATAAATAATAGAACGGTTCATGATTGGACATGGATGTAAGGTTATCATTGGCTGAATGAGGTAAACACGAGCTCCGTGAGGTCGGATGTGTATCTCGTGTATTGGTGACAATTTGGTGACAGTATGACTAAATAGTTGAGTGAAGTTACGTAAAGATAAATGCGACTAAAAGGCCTGTAAGCCTTATATATCAGGTGTTCGCGTTAAATTGAGTGGATCTGAGAATGCTTCAGGCTGTGTCTTTTAATCATGCAACAAAAAGTGACGGGGTGATAATCTGCTTTCACGCCGCCACCTATTCTAATACTTTGGCATTAAACATTGCTTGTGACCTTTCTAATTATCGAGCCATTGTATTGTTCTTGTCTCAGACTGCAACCTGATTGTTGTCCGAGTGTTCCTCGATCCACTCGAGGAACTTGTCTGTTGATACCAGAAGTCTCTTGCCGACTCTCAGCGTAGGGAATGTTGCCGAGTTCATGAGATTGTATGCTCCCTGCTTCGAGATGCCGAGATACTCTGCTACCTGTCCCGCGTTCATTACTCTCGGGACCGATACATTTCTGTTCTCGTCCATCTGGAGGTCCTCCTTTCCGTTAGATTTCGAATCAATCTCATTAGAACACTTGTATTCGATTGATTGTATTCTATCACTTGACAGAATGGATTACAAGGCGTATCCTATACTTAATCTATTCCTGGAGGTTCTTTATGCCGGAAGATACATTGGAGCTAAAGTACTTCGACTCACTCGATCAACTGGGCACTGATCTGAAGGTCGGAGTAGCATTCGAGAAAGGCAAAGAGTATTACTTCATCGTAGGGAAAGATACAGACGGACAGTACAACAACTTCTATAAGACATACCGCTGCTGTGTGGGGGAGGCAGTAGGAGACCTTATAGGAAGCGTTGAACCGGTACCGGGTGTTCCTTCCCCTGAGAAAGTACTCGAGGACATCACAGAGCAATATGCCGGCTTAAAGAACTATATCGGTAAGTTAAGCAAGAAGACCGACAGGGCGGCGTTGGTCAATTACACTATCTTTACCTATAACGAACTGATATACGGACCATTAGCAGGAACAGAGAACAGAAGGAACCTTCTGGCACTGCCCTTATTCGCAGAGGTGATGTCAGGACTGATCAAGGACGGGGGATCTTACAACTTCAAGAAGAGTGACAGGATACTCTCAGCACTTAAGAAATATCAGAAGTCACTTGCAGCTTTCGCAGAAGATGTTATGCTCTACGATAGGAATACGAATCCCAGCTTAGCACTTACTCAAATCGATCAACATCGTATTCCGGCAATCTCATACTCAGGATATACAACACTTACCTGCTACGAACCCGAGCCTGAGTTTAAGTTTGTAGAAGCATTCATACCTGACACCTTTGATGACCTCATCTCATATCTGATGAACAGATATGTAAGAGACTACCACTTCTACTGTTGCTCCAACTGCAGAAGATACTTTGCATTTACTACAGACACCGTTACCAAGAACTGCATGAGGGTCATAGAATCGGCACACTACCTCAAGGACATCGGAAGGACCTGTAAGGATGTAGGACGTCTCAGATCGCATACCAGAGGCTTATACAGCAACGAGACGCAGATACTCTACCAGAGAAGTTACAAGGCGACATTCGCAAGGAAGGCCAAAGGGCAGATTACAGAAGAACACTTCTCGGAGTGGAGTGAGAAGGCACGTCAGATGAGAGACAAATGCTTAAACGGAGACATCTCCTATGACGAACTGGAACAATGGTTCCTTGACAACTATCTGACAGAATAAGTGGGATGACCACTCACTTGTTTTCTATACCTAAAGAAAGGAGGAAAAATGGCAAGAATGAAAAGAAATGCAAACGGAAGCGGATGCATAAGAAAGAGAGCCGACGGCAGATGGGAAGGCATCTACTCTACTGCCGAAGTTGATGGAGCAGGTAAATACAAAAAACATTCCATTTATGGCAAGACGCAGGAAGAAGTCAGGAAGAAACTGACCGAGATAACCGGCGAGATTGATACAGGACAGTACATCGAACCGACCAAGATCAAGCTTAAAGAATGGATAAACACTTGGCTGGAAGTATATGCAAAGCCTGCGATCAAGCAGTACTCTTACGATACCTATAGTTCTCGATGTAAAAACCACATCATTCCGGCTCTCGGCGAGATCAAACTGATTAATCTCAACGCAACACAGATACAAAGATTCTATAACGACCTTAGTAACAAGAAGAATCTCAGTCCCAAAACAATTAAGAACATTCACGGGATACTTTCAAAAGCACTGGCACAGGCCAAGGAACTGCGAATGATAAGAGATAATCCCTGCGAACTCTGTAAATTACCCCGTGTAAACAAAAAAGAGATCAAGACCCTTGGATCAGATGAAATAAAGAACTTTTTGGAACAGATTAAGGGGAATAAATATGAAAGTATTTTCTATATCACACTATTTACCGGACTTCGACAGAGCGAAGTATTGGGACTCACATGGGACTGTGTTGATTTCAACAATTCCTGCATTACCATCAACAAGCAGCTTAAACTCTCACACAGGGGCAAGGGTGCCGAGTATATCTTGGATTACACCAAGAATGACAAAACACGTATTCTGGCAGTCGCCCCTTCAGTAATGCTCATGTTGGAAAGACAAAAGAATCAGCAAGAAGATTGGGCCGGGAAAGCCGGTGCTACTTGGGACAACTCAATGAATCTTGTGTTTACCAATGAGCTCGGACAGAATCTCAGACATGTCACTATTTATAAGCACTTCAAGGCTGTAGTAAAGGAACTTGGGATCGACAGCATGCGATTCCATGATCTCAGACATACCTTTGCTGTAGTTTCATTGGAAAGCGGTGATGACATAAAGACTCTGCAGGATAATATGGGACACGCAACCTCCGCTTTTACACTTGATACCTATGGTCACAGTAATCTCGAGATGAAGAAGCGTTCAGCACAAAAGATGCAACAGTTTATCAATAAAGTCTCGTAGAGACCACTCAGCACAGAAATAATTGTGGTCAAAATTGTGGTCAAACAAAATCAAAACCCCCGCAAACGCAATGTTTACAGGGGTTTCACTGGCGGAGAAGGAGAGATTCGAACTCTCGAAACCCTTTTGGGGTTTACACGATTTCCAGTCGTGCGCCCTCGACCAGGCTAGGCGACTTCTCCGTGTGCTATAAAATGCTCAATGATTTTATAATCTTTGGGTGCCGTTGTCAACTTGCGAATTAAGCCTTTATCTTACATATGTGCTATAATCGGGCGGTTAATAGGCGTGGAGGCATTATATGAGAACAGTTCATACAGATCTTTTTGTTAAGAAAGCAGCAGCTGCTGCAGTGGCCGCTGCCATGCTCACAGCTTTTGCCGCTTGCAACAACGACAAGCTCTATTCCAATCCTGAGATGACCGCATCGCAGAATGCTTCACAGCCTGAAGCCACTTCTGTGGAACTTACATATGACTCCGTCAACACTTTCATGAAACAGTTCGACGAAGAACTGAACCTGTACATGTTAGATCATCATGATGAAGCTACGGTAAAAGAAGGAGACGGAACAAGTTACGCAGGCAATCCTGCCTATACCGTATACACGGTATCAGCTGACGGTAAGTACAGAGCTCTCCAGATGGAGAAGGTCTTTGATGACCGCACCGTGGTGGATGAGTATTTCGATACGGGAGATGCCATGATCTTTGCCCGTACTACCGTATACAACAACGGAGATTTCGACCCGGTCGAGAAGTACTATATCACCGGCGGTACAGTCTATAAACTCGATTCCGAGACGAAGACTCTCGTCTCTGTCGTAGATATCGATTCTGATTCGGCTGCTCAGATGCAGACCGATCTTGATATGTACTTCTCATTTGATGAGATAGTCGCGCTCTATGGCTGATAATACGCAGAAGTCGGGCTCTTTCTCTGACGGATTCAGGGACGGTCTTGCTGTCGGTCTCGGTTATCTGTCGGTATCCTTTACCTTCGGTATACTTGCCATCACTTCAGGTCTTAACTGGATCCAGGCCAGCATTATCTCTCTTACCAATGTCACATCCGCAGGTCAGGTCGCAGGCGTCGGCATCATAGCAGGTGCAGGCGGGATCGCGGCCATGATCATCGCGCAGATCGTAATCAACCTCAGGTATTCCCTGATGGGAATCGCTCTCTCCCAAAAGACTGATGCTTCCATGACGCCTCTTATGAGGATACTTCTCGCCTACGGTATAACGGATGAGATCTTCGGCGTTGCCATCACGAGGAAACACCCTATAAGTGCCAGATACTTCTTTGGACTCACCATCCTGCCGGTAATAGGCTGGACAGGAGGCACCGTTATCGGCGCCCTTCTGGGAGGCGTGTTCCCTGACTTTCTGACCAACGCACTCTCGATAGGCATCTACGGTATGTTCGTCTCGATCGTCATCCCTCAGACCAAGAAGGACCCCGTCATAATGAACAGCGCGGTCCTTGCCTGCGTACTCTCGGCTGTGATGTTCTATGTTCCTTTCCTCTCCTCACACATCACCGGAGGCTTTGCGATAATAATCGCAGCTGTGACCGCTGCACTTTGCGGAGTTGCCGTTACGGGAAGGCAGATGAGCAGGCGTGTGTCGTTTGCCGTTCTTGCCGTCCTGCTTGCTGCCATTATCGCGATCCTGTTCTTCTTTGCTCCCGGATATGTGTCATCTTCCGCTGCGGCAGTCTCGTCTGAAAGCAGAGAGACAGTAACTGTCGGGGCGTTCATTCCCCTTTTCATCACCATGACGGTCACGACGTACCTTATGAGGATGGTGCCCTTTGTGCTGTTCAGGCGTAAGCTCACCAACCCGAAGGTAAAAGCCTTCTTCGATTACATCCCCTATACGGTCCTGTCGGCAATGACCTTCCCTGCAATACTCTATTCGACCGGTTCCGTGCAGGCAGCAGTGGCAGGGCTTGCGGTCGCGCTTGC
>JAEEGG010019131.1_pt1 | contig 13853 bp, 6 predicted proteins | sample 9134161 | NCBI WGS metagenome assembly JAEEGG01 (sample SAMN16246543, study PRJNA631951) | gut metagenome | biome: gut microbiome; feature: rumen; material: CR-attached | host: Bos | place: Iran: Karaj | collected 2018-10 | reverse complement strand
AACATCCCTGAACAATTAGCCACAACGGATATCACCGCGCACACAGCCCGTCTGACTTGGCAGTCCGACACCTTTGAGGTACCGCAAGGCTATCTTTTAGCTTACCGCGCCGAAACCGACTCGGCATACACGGAAACACTCCTGTCCGCTTCCGACACAGCCTTCCAACTTTCCAACCTAACAGCATCCAGCTGGTATGCCTGGAAGTTGAAAGCCCAATATGCAGGCAATGTATGGAGCGATTGGAGTAGCGAGAAAGCCTTCCAGACGTTGGCACAACTTCCCTATTTCTGTGATTTTGAAGACGCAGAAGAGAATGCCCGCTGGACCATCCGAAACGGTGCCGACTGTGAAGTCAGCGGCTATGGGAGCAGCTATAGCTACGATTACCAAAATCGCTGGTTTATAGGCACCCCGACAGATGTCACCGATAACACGCTGTTGTTTATTTCCGGCGATGACGGTGTATCTAACACTTATGACTTTCAACACTATTCTTTTGTTTGGGCGTATCGCGACATTTATCTGGAACCGGGATATTCCCAGTACCAACTCTCTTTGGATTTCAAGGGCGTGGGACAAGATGGTCAGGATTATGTTAAGCTTTTCCTCGATGCCCCTGCCAATCCACCTTTGGATTCTTACAATGCCACTATCCCCTTCACGCAAATCGGGGAGACATTGAACCTGACGGAACAGTGGGCACATAAGAGCTTCACGGTGGATTTCACCCATGCGGGCGTGCAACGACTATACATCCTTTGGAGCAACAACCACAACACGGGCGCCAACCCGCCTGCCGCCATCGACAATATTTCTATCACCGTCTCCACGTGCGGTGTCCCTGCTAATTTGGCAGCCCAGGCGCAAGACACCACCACAACCCTTTCTTGGACTTCCAGCGCAGGCTCCCCGCTCTCCTACACTGTGGCTTACAAAAAATTGGACGACAGTCTCTATGTGGAATTGTCTGTGCAAAACACAACTTGCGTGCTGACCGGACTTCTTCCTGAAACCACTTACACGTGGAAAATCCGCGCCAACTGCACAGATAATGAACAGAGTGAATGGAGCGGAGATATGTTCTTCACTACCACGCAGATGTTGAATCATCTGCCCTACGTTTGCGCCTTTGACAACACCGCTGAAAGCAGCCAATGGGCGATGGTGAATAGTGAAGCAGAGAACCAATGGGTCATCGGCAACGCCACCGGTTTTGGGGACAACCACGCCCTCTACATTTCCAACAACGGCGGCACGACCAATGCCTATACCATCACGGAAACAGCTTCAGTATGGGCATACCGCGATGTCTTCTTCGATAACGGCCATACTGAATACCAGCTCTCGTTCGATTTCAAAGGCATGGGCCATTCCAACACCGACTACATGAAGGTGTTTGTGGGCAGTCCCGCTGTTCCGTCCGGTACGGCAACACCCGCCGGCGCAGTGCAACTGGGTACTACCCTATCCTCTGTTAACGACTGGACACATTACGCATTCACCCTCGATTCCACCTACGCTGGAGTGCAACGAATCTATTTCCAGTGGGTTAATAACAACTCTATAGGGGTGCAGCCACCTGCCGCAGTCGATAACCTCACCGTCGTCGGCTCTGACTGCGCCATACCGTCTGAATTAGCGTTGACCAGCATGACCGGCCAAACGGTCACTTTGGCCTGGACACCCATTTTCGGCAATCCGGCTTCCTACACTGTGAGCGTGCGGCAAGCAGGTAACACCGCGACCACCGAATACACGACCATCGACACGTTCCTGACGGTCACGGGTCTGACCCCTTCCGCCACCTACTTCTGCAAAATGCGCACCAACTGCTCCGCCAACGGCCGTAGCGAATGGAGCAGTGACTTGCGCGTCCAAATGCCGGCAACCATTCCGTACCTTTGCGACTTCGAGAATGCCAACGAGCGCAATGCTTGGCAAACTGTAAATGGGAATTATATTAACCAATGGTATATTGGCAATGCCGTTAACAATGGCGGGGATTATTCTCTATACATTTCCAATGACGGTGGCGTTTCTTACGCCTTTTCCCAAAGTTACTCTACTGCCAACTTCTCATACGTGTGGGCGTATCGGGACATTTATTTCGACCCGTCCGACTCTGTATATACTCTCTCTTTCGACTTCCGTGGAGTAGGTGGGACAGACTGGCGATATTTATCTTATGCGAATGTTTACATAGGTACACCTACTATCCCCAACGGCTCAACAGTACCCGACGATCTCACCGCACTTGAAACCGGTCTTTGCGGAATGTCGGCGTGGACAACCAAGACCTACACGTTGGACCACACCTATTCTGGTCTGCAGCGTCTCTATTTCTTCTGGAGCAACACGGGCTATTATGTCGCCAACCCGCCGGCCGCTATCGACAACATCAACATTGAAGGCACCCCTTGCACTAACGTTCCTTCCGAACTGACCGCACAGGCGATGGACACGCTCGCCAATCTGTTGTGGTCTATGCACAACGGCAGTGCCGAATCCTACACTGTTGCTTACAAACTGCAATATGATACCGCCTTCACCTACATCAACATTCCTGACGAACATCTCACCATTGGCAACCTCAGTCCGCTGACCACCTACGTTTGGAAAGTACGGGCCAACTGCACCGCCACCGACCACAGCCAATGGTCTGCAGAATCCTCCTTCCAGACCCCGGCGAACACCGCCCGTCTGCCATACCTATGTGATTTCGAAGATGCGGATGAGAACAGCCGATGGACGTTCGTGAACGGGAGTTACGCCAATAAGTGGTATATCGGAAACGCTGTGAACAACGGAGGTTCCTCCTCGTTGTATGTCTCCAATGACAATGGCGCCACCAACACCTACACGACCAACTATTCGATGATATGGGCTTACCGCGATGTCTATCTGGATCCCAGCTATACTGATTACGTGATTTCATTCGACTGCAGGGCTTTCGGTGAATTGTATAACAACAATCCTGTTGACTACGCGAAAGTATTCTTAGGACCTCCCACGACACCAACTGTCACACCCGTCAGCTCAAATATTATTGTCCCCGACGGTGCAACCCAGATGGGCGATGTCATCTATTTGGATTCCACCTGGCACAATGTCACCATCAATTTAGACACCGCCTTCACTGGTCTGCAGCGCATCTACATCCTGTGGCGCAGCGACGTGAGCATGGGTACCAACCCACCGGCAGCATTCGACAACATCTCCATCACCCCGGTGGGATGCGGCATTCCCCGCCATCTGACCGCCAACCAAGTGTCAGAAAATTCCGCAGAACTGTCGTGGACTGCGGTTTACCAAGCCGACTCCTACACGGTGGCTTACCGCCAACAATCCAACAGCACCTACAGCTACGTAACGACCAGCAACAACCATATTACGCTGACCAACTTGTTACCCAAGACCAACTATTTGGCGAAAGTCAGAACCAATTGTGACACTTCGCAAGGCGTTTGGAGTGACGAGTTCCTGTTCAGCACGACTACTTTGCCTTATTTCTGCGGCTTTGAGGAGGCAGATGAGAACGTATGTTGGATAATAGATGACGGTATGAACAACCACAAGTGGTATATCGGCCATGCGGCGCACTGTGATGGCGATTCCGCATTGTACGTTTCCAACAACAATGGTGTTTCCAACACCTTCTCCGACAACGTGAACGCCCAGACCTGGGCTTACCGCGACATCTACTTCGACCCGCAATATTCCGAGTATCTGATGGAATTCGACATCCGCTCTTACGGTTATCCCGGAGCGTCAGTGGACTATGTAAGGGTGTTCCTCGGACCACCGACAACCCCTTCCGGCAATTACACCCCCGCCAATGCAGAAGTTATCGGCGACTTCTATGGGATGGCCAACTGGAACCATTTCCGTTTCGTAATCAACGGTTCCCATGCGGGCATGCAACGCCTGTATTTCCTTTGGACACAGCAGATTGTCGGGACGAACAACAACCTTCCGGGTGCCGTGGACAACATCTCCATCGTCGGTTCGCCATGCAGCATCCCGACGGAGCTGACCGTTTCCGACCTTGCCGATGTCACAGCAGTGGTCTCCTGGAGCCCCGGTGTGTGCGGCATCACCAACGACTACACAGTCGGCTACCGGATGAGCAGCGATACGGGATGGTACGAGCTTTCCACCACCGACACGTTCCTCTTGCTGCAGAATTTGCAGTCCTCCACGCAATACACGTGGCGCGTGCGCAAGAGCTGCGTGCCGTCATTCGCCAGCCAGTGGAGCGATGTAAGCACCTTCTTCACAGAAGCCACCGAAGCGCAGCTGCCCTATTTCTGCGGCTTTGAAGAGAGTGACGAGAACCGCGACTGGCGTCTGCTGGGTGTGGGCGATAACCGCTGGTATATTGGGCAGGCCGCGCAACAAGCAGGCCAATACGCTCTCTACGTCTCCAACGACAACGGTGCAACCAACGCCTACAATGTCTATGGCTCTATGAGCAATTCCTGGGCTTATCGTGACATCTATTTCACCCCAGGATATTCTGAATACCAGATTGCCTTCGACTTCCGAGGGCTTGGGCAGAGCGGCGATGACCGCACCCTCATCTTCCTCGGACCTCCTGTCCCTGTGGAGCCCAACGCCACCTATTCCATCACTATCCCTTCCGGATTGGAGGAACTCGGCAACGGGCTGTACACGGATGCCGCATGGACCAGCCATTCGTTCACGGTCGATTCCACGCACGCGGGACACCAGCGGCTCTACTTCCTCTGGAGCAACGGCCACTATGAGGGAACGAACCCGCCGGGTGCCGTCGATAACATCATGATTTACGGCGGTTCCTGCGCCGCACCTCACACGCTGACAGTGACCGCAACCTCCACAACCAGCATCAGCATCAGCTTCACCCCCGCCGACACCAGCGACCAGAATTGGGAGGCCGTCATTGTGGAAGAAGGGCAACCTTTAGACACCACGCAAATTGTCGCGCTGACAAGTACCGCTTACACCTTCAACAATCTGCACAAAGACAGACTCTACACCATCTATGTGCGTACCAATTGCGGGAACAGCCAGAGTGCATGGTGCTCCACTTCCCAAAGAACGGAATGCGGTACCATTACCGATATTCCTTATGTGGAATCCTTTGACACCTACGGCACCGGTTCCAATCTGGATGGCTATTCCGCATTCCCGAGATGCTGGAGCCGCCTCTACTCCTCCTATATCGTCGCACCTTATCCGTTTATTTTCCCCAATGGATATTACAGCTCACCGGGTTCGCTCTATTTCCAACCCAGCAACGGCCACAACGTCGCCATCACGCCCGAATTTGATTCGTCTATCCCGATGAACACTTTGCAGGCATCGTTCAAGTTCAAAGCCAACACGACAGCCCCCAACTCCATTTTGGTGGTGGGTGTGATGACCGATCCTGACGACTTCGCCACGTTCACGCCTGTTGACACGGTCTTCCCGAACCCTTACGCGCTGACATCTTGGATTGACAGGACCGTCAGTTTGGCCTCCTATACCGGCACTGGTCACTACCTCGCTTTTATGCAGGAGAACTTCTCCAATCCGCTCACCCCGGTCAGCATGGACAATCTGACGGTGGAATACCTCTCCGCCTGTCCGCTGCCCACGAATGTGACCGCTGAACCCATCACCCACGACAGCGTGTTGGTGGATTGGCAACCCGGCGGGTCGGAGACCGCTTGGCGCGTGGTGGTCGTCCCCAACGGCAATGCCCCGGAGAGCGGCACACCTGTGCAGACGGGAACCCACCCGATCGTTATCGGCGGCTTGGCCGACAACACGATGTACGATGTCTTCGTGCAGTCCGATTGTGGCAGCTCGAGCAGCTCGTGGTGTACCCCCACCACTTTCATGACGACTTGCGCCCCCGTGGTGGATCTGCCCTACTCGGAGAATTTCGACGACTACCCGTGGATGAGCACCTATATTGTGAGACCCGACTGCTGGATCTTCCCCGTCACCTACGCCGAATGTCCCAGAATTGACTGGAACACCTACGGCTATTACGGCATGGAGAGCAAAGCCCTGCTCTTCCACTCCGACACGTCAACGACTGCCACCGCGGTCACCCAGCCGTTCGGGGTGGACATCCACTCGCTGCGGGCGCAGTTCCGGCTGTCCGCCGACCATGAATATATTGCCGGCTGTATGGAAGTGGGGGTGATGAGCGACCCATACGACCTTTCGACTTTTGAATCCGTGCAGGTTATTTCCATCGCCCATTTTGATACCTGGCAGGATGTCACGGTGGATTTCCGCAACACGGCGATGACGGGCACCAACCGCCATATCGCCTTCCGACAGGTGGGATTACACTCCTCTAACATGGCCATGTGGCTTGATGATCTGATTGTCTATCAAGCAGATGAGTGCGATGCGCCCTCCGCTTTGACTGCCCACGACCTCACCTCCACCTCGGCTACCATCTCGTTCGAGCCCTCACAAAGTAGTGCTTCACAATGGGAATATGTGGCCTGCGCCCCGGGAGTTTCTCCCAGCACCCAAACCCCGGTGGCCACCGCCAGCACCTCGTTTGTCGTTGACAACCTAACTCCCGGACAGACGTACCGCATATTCGTGCGGACTGTCTGTGGCTCGAACAGCCATTCGGAATGGTCAGAGCCGTTAGAAATCACCCCAGACTGTGGAATTATCAGCCAATTGCCCTACACGGAGACGTTCGACACTTACGGAACAGACAGTGAGACGACCTTCCCCGATTGTTGGCGCCGCATCCTGACCCCTGCATCCTACTCCTACTACCCCATCGTTTCGTCTGAAGTTTCCGCCAGCGGTGTCGGGTCGATGCTCTTCCTCGCCAACTCTTTCAGCGATGATTGGGCCATCACCCCGGCATTCGCCCCGAATCTCTCCTTTGATAGCATCCAGCTGGATTTCAGCTACTTCCAGGAAGCTGGTGCGGTTCCGGGTTGGGACACGATGTTCATCGGCGTGATGAGCAGTCCTTACGATGCCGCCTCCTTCGTGCCGGTCGATACCATCACCCTCCAGAGCTGGGGCGTGTGGGAACCGCATTCCGTACTCCTTGACCACCACAACGGCGACGGACGGTATGTGGCGTTCCGCTATCACTGTCCCGCCTATTTAGGCAAGGTATTCATCGACAACGTGGTGTTCTCCGTAAGACCTGATGTCGGGGTTCCCGAGCGTGACATCGACCAACTCTTGCATCTCTACCCCAACCCCACGACTGGAAAATGCATCGTCCGCAACGAGCAAGACCTCATCGAGCAGTTGGAGGTATATGACATGTACGGAAAACGGTTAGAACAGCACTTTGTGCGTGATTACCAGACGGTTATAGACCTCTCTACCCGTGCCTCCGGCGTCTATTTCGTGCGCGTGACCACCGAACAGGGCACCGTCACCAAACGGGTGGTGAAACGGTAATGGGCGGATATATTTTTCAGTTTCCCCATTTTGTAGGGACGCGATTCATCGTGACATGACGCGATGAATCGCGTCCCTACATTTTTTACGCACCTCCACCACAGATAACCATAATCATTCAACAGCTTCAATAACCCATAACCATTAACCCTCAATGTCAATGTCAATAACCTATAACCACTAACCATTAAAAAATGTATTTTTGCGGCGCAAAACCAAACCGTTATGGAAAAGAGATACATTATCAGCGGCGGCGGCACCGGCGGGCACATATTCCCCGCGTTAGCCATCGCCAACAAGATCAAAGCGGAGAATCCCGAAGCCAAAATCCTCTTCATCGGGGCGAGTGACAAAATGGAGATGCGACGAGTGCCGGAAGCTGGCTATCCCATTGAAGGACTGGAGATTTACGGCATCCACCGCGACATGTCTCTCAGCGGTGTGATGTGCAATCTGCGCCTGCCCGTGGTGATGATGAAGGCCATGCGCAAGGCCAAGAAGATCATGCGAGAGTTCAAGCCCGACCTGGCCATCGGCGTCGGCGGGTTCGCCAGCGGTCCCGCTCTGAAGGCCGCCTCACAGCTCGGAATCCCCACGCTTTTGCAAGAACAGAACTCCTATCCCGGCGTCACCAACAAGATGCTGGCCAAAAACGCCAAGGCCATCTGCGTGGCCTACGACGGCCTCGAGCGCTTCTTCCCGGTGGAGAAAATCATCAAAACGGGCAACCCTATCCGCAAGGAAATCCTCCAGTTGGAGCGCAAATTGCCTGCAGCGTACGAATATTTCAACTTCTCGCCCACTAAGAAAACTGTGTTGGTGGTTGGCGGAAGCCTCGGCGCACTTACCTTCAACCAAACCATGGCCGCCAACCTGGACGCTTTCCGCAAAGCCGACCTGCAACTGCTTTGGCAAACCGGCGAACAGTTCTACAAGAACATTGACCCCGAACTGCTGAAACAGCAGGACGAACACATCCATATCGTGCCGTTCATCAAGAACATGAACGACGCCTACAGCATGGCTGATGTCATCATCTCCCGCGCCGGCGCGTTGGCATTGGCGGAACTGGCCATCGTGGGAGCTCCAACCATCCTCGTGCCGTTCCCCTACGCCGCCGAAGACCACCAGACTTTCAACGCCAAGGCCCTCTCCACCAAAGACGCCGCGCTCTTCATTCCTGACAGCGAAGCCAAAGAGAAGCTGATCCCCACACTGTTACAATTGGTCAACGACCCGCACCGGATGGAAACCCTCGGCACAAACATCAAAACTTTCGCCCTGCCGAACGCCATTGATTTAATTTACGACGAAATCCTGAAATTATCTTAACGTACAATTTGAACCTTGAACCTTGAACTTTGAACCATAAACCAACCATCATGAACGGAGACCCGCGATTATACAAACTCTTGGATGAGCTACACATCCCTTACGAATATCTGGAGCACCCGCCTGCCCCGACCATCGAAATTGCCAAGCAATACTGGGCCGGGCACGACGCCAAGCACTGCAAGAACCTCTTCTTCCGCAACCACAAGGGCAACCAGCACTATCTGGTCTGCCTCGACTGCGACCAGGACATGAACATCCACGACATCGAGAAACAGCTGCATCAGGGCAAGCTGAGTTTCGCCTCGGAACCGCGACTGATGAAATATCTGGGCGTGACTCCCGGCTCCGTGACCCCTTTCGGACTCATCAACGACACGGAGCACCATGTGCATGTGTTCCTTGACCGTCAGCTGCAGCAGGCGGAGCGCGTGAGCTTCCACCCGTGTATCAACACCGCCTCGCTCATGGTGGCGCGCGCGGATTTCGAGCGTTTCCTGCAGTATATGGGAAATCCATACGAGTGGATTGATTTGTATTAAGGAGTGAGCAGTGAATTGTGATTTGTGAATTGAAAAGGTCAAGCATTAGAAAAACACAATGGAAAATTGCAAGACGTTAATATCCCAATTGGAAAAAACGCAAATCCTTAGTAAAGAGGAGTTTGCCTTTTTGATTGCATGTCATTCCGAAGAGGACGCGCAGTTTCTGTTTGAGCGGGCACGGACGGTGCGGGAGCGCGTTTTCGGAAAGTCCGTCTATTTGCGCGGGTTGATTGAAATCTCGAACTACTGCGCCAACGACTGCTACTATTGCGGTATCCGGCGGAGCAACGAAACGGCAGAGCGCTATCGCCTCACCGAAGAGGACATCCTCGCTTGTTGTGACGAGGGTTACCAACTTGGATTTAGGACGTTCGTGATGCAAGGCGGCGAGGACGCGCATTTCACCGATGAGGTTTTGGTACGGTTGATTGGCAACATCAAATCGCGTTATCCCGACTGCGCCATCACGCTTTCCTTGGGTGAGCGTGCGAAGGAGCGTTACCAAAAGCTCTTTGATGCGGGTGCAGACCGCTATCTGCTTCGCCACGAGACGGCCAACGCGCAGCATTACGCACAGCTGCACCCCGCGTGGATGTCGCACGCGAGACGGATCCAGTGTCTGTGGGATTTGAAAGAAATCGGCTATCAGGTGGGAACGGGCTTCATGGTAGGCACTCCCTTCCAAACGCCCGAACTGTTAGCGGAGGATATGCTCTTCATCAAGGAGTTGCAGCCGCAGATGGTGGGCATTGGGCCGTTTGTGCCGCACCACGCCACGCCGTTCGCCAACGAGCAAGGCGGCACCGTGGAGCAGACTCTCTTCATGCTCGGCCTTTTGCGACTGATGATGCCGCAATTGCTTCTGCCTTCCACCACCGCATTGGGCACGATCGACAAAACCGGTCGCGAAAAAGGGCTGTTGGCCGGTGCCAACGTGGTGATGCCGAACCTTTCGCCGGTATCCGTACGCAAAAAATACGACTTGTACGACAACAAAATCTGTACCGGGGACGAATCGGCGCAATGCGTCAACTGCCTGGGTGTCAGAATTGCGTCAACGGGCTACAAGATTGACGTGAACCGCGGCGACGCACCGGGTTGGTGAGTTCAAAAACTCTCGTGAACGAAAAAAAAATGTTGCAACGAGGGGGGCGTCCATAATGATTTCCTTCTTTAAAAGAATAATTATCACTGTATGTCCATACTATCTTCATCAAAATAAGCTGGCAGAATCTTAATCATTTCCACCTATCCGAGTCAGATTTCAGATTAAATTTTCCAACTTCTTTATTTAATGCTATTATTTGATCTTGCATTTGATACATTTTTTCTATAAGTTTGTCATATTTTTCTAATATCGATTTGATTTCTTTTTTCTGTAACTCTCTTTTCATTTGAAATCGAGTGATTCGTTCGGTAGCATAAATCAAAAATCGAAAAAAGAGAAAAATAAACAAAAAGATCGAAACAAATAAAGCTACAGGGTTTGCATTAAAAAAATTTGCCAGAAGATCTATTTCTTTCATACTCTGCTTTTTATGATTATTTTATTTTTGAATATTTTGTTAATTTTATAAATTTTTTGTATATTTATATTTCAGAATTATTTAAGCGCAAATATATATTTTTTTTGATTACAACACCTTCATAAAAAAATTATTTTTGCCGCCTCAAAAAAAAGAGGCATAATCGTAAGATAAGAGGTGTTATGGCAAAGAAATCGAAAGGTAGAAAGTTTTGGAAAACATTCGGGAAAATCATTCTCATCCTGTTTATTCTCAGCATATTATTGCCGATTTTGTATCGTTGGGTCAATCCGCCCGTGACGACATTCCAGTGTGTGCAAGCCATTAGCAACGGCACCGGAATCCACAAGAAATGGGTGCCGATTGAAAAAATCTCCCCTTACATGTACCGGGCGGCCATCGCCTCGGAGGACAACTACTTTCTCGGGCATCGCGGTTTTGACGTGATCGCCCTCAACACGGTGATGGAGGAACGCAAAAGCGGTCGCCGGCATCGTGGCGGCAGCACCATCTCGCAGCAAACGGCAAAAAACGTGTTCTGCTGGCCGAAAAGTTCATGGGTGCGCAAAGGCGTGGAAACCTACTTCACCTTCCTGATTGAGACTTTCTGGTCGAAAGAGCGCATCATGGAGGTCTATCTGAACGTGATTGAGATGGGGCCCGGCATCTATGGCGCGGAAAAAGCGGCGCAAACTTACTTCCACTGCCACGCTTCTCAGCTGACTGCTCATCAGGCGGCCTTAATCACAGCTTGTTACCCCAGTCCCCAAAAGCGGAATCCTGCCAAGCCGACATCTTATCTGCTCGGTCGCGCCGCCAACATCGAGGGGAAAATGGCCAGATACGGAACTCCCAAATTCACAGACGAATATATCTCCCACGTGCGCGAGCGCTACCTGAAGTCGGTGGAAAAAATGGAGAAACGTAAAAGTAAAAAGAAGGGCAAAAGCAAGAATGGCGTAATGGACTTCATAAAGCACGAGACAAAAAAACAGCGGTAGATGCTACCGCTGTCCAAAACCATTAACCTATGTAAGACAATGAAAATTAATTCATAATCATTGTACTCTTACGCAGGTTGTATAAAAAAGTTACAACTTTCCATAATTTTTTTTGCAAAGGCCGTGTTGGCGAAGTGGCCAGGACGGCTGGCAGTGATCTCCGCACACAACGGAACCCCCAGTAAATAAAGGTCTCCGATGAGGTCGAGCAGCTTGTGACGGGCCGGCTCATTGGGATGACGTAAATGCGTATTATTAAGAATATGATCCGGGGTCACGGTGATGTCTTTCATGTGGAAAAAGTCGCCGAGTTGGGTCAGCACCTTGCTGTCGGGCACTTTGTCAACGAAAACGATGGCGTTGTCAAGGTCGCCGCCGCGCGCCAGATTGTTCTGGATCAGGAACTGCAGCTCGTCAAGGAAGACAAATGTGCGGCAATTATAGACATCCGGGACAAAAGACTCGATATTGTCGAGAACGGCTTGTTGTTCCGCAAGAATCTTCGTACCGTAGTCCACATTCACGGTCATCTTGAAACGTTTCGCGGGCTTAATGGTGAGTTCTATCTGTTTCTCAGGGATGGAGAACGTGATTTCCTCTTTCACAAATCCGACTTTTTTCGGGGAATCGAGCGTCACGATGCCGACCTCTTTGAGCATCTCCACATAAATGCGGGAGCTGCCGTCAAGAATGGGGGTTTCCGGACCGACGGTCTTCACAAGGACATTGTCGATGCCAAGTCCGGCGAGAGCGGCCATAAGATGTTCTATCGTGTGCACTTGCGCTTCGCCTTCTTTGATGGAAGTGCCACGGGAGGTGTCAAAAACCGAATTTGGGGTTGCCTTTACAACCGGGTTCCCGGGCAGGTCGGTGCGTTCAAACTGGATTCCGAAATCGGCGGGTGCGGGCACAAAGGTGACCGTCACCTGTTGAGCCGTATGTAAACCTCTCCCCGATACGGAAACCGGAGAGGCGATGGTGGTTTGTAATGATGTCATGAAGGTTATTGGTTCTTTTTGTTGTTTATATATTGTTGATACAGTTCTGGTAATTTGCGGCGCAGCACAATGAGTTTGCGCTCTTCGGAAGCGGGCAGTGCCGGGCTTCCGAGGTAAACGCCCTGCTTGAGGGAGTGCGACACGCCGGACTGGGCTCCGATAACGGTGCCGTCAGCTATGGAAATGTGGCCCGCGATGCCCGCCTGGCCCGCAATGATGCAGCGGCTTCCGAGCTTCGCGGAACCGGCCACGCCCGCCTGTGCGGCGAAAGCAGTGCCCTCCCCTACCGTGACGTTATGCGCGATCTGCACGAGGTTGTCGATTTTCACGTGGTCGTGGATGCGGGTCGAGCCCATCGTGGCGCGGTCGATGCAGGTGTTAGCACCGATTTCCACATGGTTGCCGATCTCCACATTGCCGACTTGCGGGATTTTCAGGTACTCGCCGTTCTGTTGGGCAAAGCCGAAGCCGTCAGCACCGATGACCGCCCCCGCGTGCAGGATGCAGTCGGTGCCGATGTGGCAGTCCTCATAGACCTTGACCCCGGCGTACAATGTCGTGCGGGCGCCGATCTTCACGCGGTCGCCGACAACGGTCTGCGGGTAGAGACTCACACCGTCGCCGATTTCCGCCCCGTCACCGATGCTCACGAACTCGCCGATATAGACGTTTTGCCCGATTTTGGCGGTCGGGGAGATGCAGGCCTTGTCGGAAATGCCCGTCTTGCGCGGTTTGTTCTGCTGGTAGAAGTTCAGAAGTTGCGCGAAAGCGAGATAGGAATTGGCCACCTTGATAAGGGTGCACGGTACCTCCTGCTCGGGAACAAAGTCTTTGTTGACAATGGCCGCCGTAGCTTTTGTTGTATATAAATATTGTGTGTATTTCGGATTGGAAAGGAAAGTCAGGCCGCCGGGCACGCCCTCCTCAATTTTGCATATCGTGGTGATCTCGGCATTGGGATCGCCCACCACTTCGGCAGAAATCAATTCTGCGATTTGTGCAACGGAGTATTTCATTGTTTGA
>JAEEGG010019127.1_pt1 | contig 13856 bp, 13 predicted proteins | sample 9134161 | NCBI WGS metagenome assembly JAEEGG01 (sample SAMN16246543, study PRJNA631951) | gut metagenome | biome: gut microbiome; feature: rumen; material: CR-attached | host: Bos | place: Iran: Karaj | collected 2018-10 | reverse complement strand
GGCACAACGGCCTACCAATGCGGGGTTAAAGAGATTATTGCCCAGACCGCCGAACGTCATCTTAGCCACACCGATGGCAAACAGGGCACCAATGATGATGATCCAGATAGGGAGGTTTGAGGGCAGATTCATACCGAGCAGCAGACCTGTGAGGGCAGCAGAGCCGTCCATAATGGTATTGCGCTCGTTTTTCAGCATAAACTTATTGATGGCCCACTCGAAGAAAACACAGGCCACAACGCTCGTAGCACAGACAATGGCCGAACCAAGACCAAAGTAGTAGAACGACACGAGCAGCGCAGGCACGAGGGCGATGATGACCCCGTACATGTTCTTCTCAACGGTGTCTGTTCCGTGTGCGTGAGGCGAAAGTGATACAATTAATTTTCCCATTGTTTTATTTCACAATTTGACTATTTCACAATTTGACTATTTTTTAGCCGCACGAGCGCGGATGATTCCCATGACGGTAGCCTTGGCCTGACGGATGTTGTCAAGCAGTGGACGGTGGGCGGGACAAGTAAACTGGCACGAGCCACACTCGATACAGCTGACAACCTCTTCCTTCTCGGCACGCTCCCAGTTCTTGACAGCAGCAAGCTTAGCCAACAAGTAGGGCTCCAAGCCCATCGGACAAGCGCTGACACACTTGGCACAGCGGATGCAGGGATTGGGCTCCTTGCGATAAGCTTCCTCGTCAGAAATGATGGTCACAGAGTTGGTACCTTTGCAGATGGGTACCTCGACGCTAGTCAGCGCCTTACCCATCATCGGACCGCCAGCCAACAACTTGTTGTCACCCTCGGGCATACCACCACAAGCCTCAATCAGGTCCTTCATTGGTGTACCCATACGAACAAGGAAGTTGCCAGGATGAGCCAATTTCTTGCCCGTTACGGTGGTATAGCGCTCGAACAAAGGCTTGTGCTTCATGACAGCCTCGTAAACGGCAAAGGCCGTACCTACGTTCTGTACAATGGCACCCACGTTGACAGGAATAGCGGGAGGGGCAGGCACCTGACGATTGATGACAGCATCAACGAGTTGCTTCTCACCACCTTGCGGATAGCGCTGCTTCAGGGGCACTACCTCTACGCTGTATTCTGAGGAGCCGAACACCTCAGCACACTTTTTCGTCAGCAGTTCGATGGCGGGCATCTTGTTGGTCTCAATACCAATGTAGCCCTTGGTGACCTTAGCACCCTTCATCAGCAGTTCCAAACCAACGAGAATTTCGTCGGCATGTTCCATCATCAGACGGAAGTCGGCAGTGATATAAGGCTCACACTCAACGGCGTTGATAATCACGCACTCAGCCTTGGCCGTAGGTGGCGGACAGAGTTTGATGAAGGTGGGGAAACAGGCACCACCCATACCAACGACACCAGCGGTTTTGATACGCTCAACGATCTCTTCGGGAGTCAGTTCAGGATGGTCCTTTACCAGTTCCAGTTTGTCAGAGCGGTCAATGCTCTCTTCCCATTCGTCGCCCTCTACATTAATTATAATAACAGGCTTGCGATAACCGGTAGCATCGATGGCGGTATCAATCTTGAAAACGGTACCGCTAACCGATGAATAAATAGGAGCCGACACAAAGCCACCAGCCTCAGCAATCATGGTTCCCACCTTCACCTTGTCACCCTTAGCGACAACGGGTTTGGCAGGTGCACCAATGTGCTGACCAAGCGGGAAAATAGCCTGCTTAGGCAGTGCAGCCACCTTGGTTTCAACATCGTGGGTCAACTTATTCTCTTCGGGGTGTACACCACCGATACTAAATGTCTTTATCTTCATGCTTCGGCCTCCTTTTCTTCTTTAGGTTTAGGTGCGGGGAAATTCACGGCGTGGATAGAACCAGTAGGACAAACAGCCACACACTTACGGCACAGACGGCACTTGGTGTGGTCGATGTACGACACGTTATTCTCAACAGTGATAGCACCAAACGGGCACTCTTTCTCACACTTGCCACAACCGATACAAGCAGCCTTACAAGCCTTCATAGCCACAGGTCCCTTGTCCTTGTTGACACAAGAAACGAAGACTCTCCTACCCTTCGGACCTTTCTTGCGAAGCTCAATGATGTTGCGCGGACAAGCCTTGACGCAAGCACCACAAGCCACACACTTCTCTTCATCTACCTCGGGAAGTCCTGTTTCTGCGTTCATGTGGATGGCATCAAACTGACAAGCAGCCACACAGTCGCCACAACCCAGACAACCAAAACCACAGGCCGTCTCGCCAGCACCACAAGCGTTCATCGCTGCACACGTGCGCAGACCACTGTACTCTGCAATCTTCGGACGCAGGGCACATGTTCCGTTACAACGCACAACAGCCACCTTGGGTTCACCATTGGCGATGGCCATTCCCAACAGGTCAGCCACCTTACCCATCACTTCTTGTCCACCCACGGGACACATCAGTCCCTCAAGGCTACCCGCATCGGCACCCTTGACAAGGGCATCAGCCAAGCCGCCACATCCAGCGAAGCCACATCCACCGCAGTTGGCACCTGGCAGTTGCTCAGTAACCTGGGCTATGCGAGGGTCTTCGTAGACATAGAACTTCTTGGAGCAGACATACAGCACGAGGGCGGCAATCAGTCCGATGGCGCCCAGTACTAATACTGCAATCAACATAAAATCCATAAATCTATAAATATTTGTTTTAGTTTGTTATTTGTTCAATCCGAAAGGCCAGTTGCTCGCGCATCTTATCGCGCAACAGCCATAACATTATATAATAAGGTACAAGCGCTACCAATGCGCTCAGCGCAGCCCATCCCTCATGACCCGTCAGCAGCAATACCAGCACCAACACCACCATCAACAGGATAAAAGGTACGCCAAAAGCCCACAGCAGCGCCTTGGCAGCCACCTGTCCAGAGGTCGATACGGTGACCTGCTGACCGACTTTATATGCTGCGACGGAATCGCAGAACACATCAATCATCTTCTCTTTCGACTCGGCGGCATTGCAGTAGTTGGCAACCTTACAGGCTGCACAAGCAGAAGTCTGGACGATACGAACATGTATGCAACCGTCCTCAACGCTGTCAACTACCCCCGAATGAGTGATTCTTTGATTCATTAGTATTGCAATCTCGAGTTTGCAATTGCAAAGATACGAATAAATAACGAATAATGAATTACGATTTTCGAAAAATATGAAAAAAAAGTCGTAATCGTTTGCAATTATCCACTAATTTGTGTACTTTTGTATCGTCAAAACAATCCAAAGCTCATGAAAGCAACCGAACAAACACTTCAACAGGCAGAACGTGCCATCCGTAAGACCATCGAGAAATTTCCTCCCGCAGAGGAAGCTAGTCAGCTGACCGATATCCATTTGCGCGTCAGTCAGGATACGGGTGAACTGATTACCTTTGACGATGACGACAACGAGATAACGCGTTGTGTCGTAGAGCAATGGATAGACAACAAGGATGACAATTTCTATCAGGAGATTGCTGCCACGCTGCGCACCACCCTTCACAAGCAGAAGGACAAGATTGAGCAGATGTCGATACTGAAGCCTTTCTCGTTTGTATTGGAAGACGATGACAAGGAAAGCATTGAGGAACTCTACCTCGTAGATGACGACACCGCAATCTTGCACGAAGACCTGATGGTCGACCTCGACAAAGACCTCAACGACTTCCTTGACAAGTTGCTCAAGGACTAGCCAGTTCCTTCTTATCTGATTCTTAACGGATCGCCAACCTGTATGATGTAGTCTGGCGAGAGGTCGTTCATCTTATACAGGTTCTTCAGTCTGATGCCAAAGCGCTGGGCAATGCTGTACATCGATTCGCCAGCCTCTACCCTATAGACATATCCTTTGTACTCCTTGGGGGCATGACGGCGCTTTTTCTTCAGCCAGACATACTCGCCCTCTTCCAGAACATCATCCTTATCACGCTCATTGAACTTAGCCAATCGGCGATAGTCAACACTCACATCGGCACCTATAGAACGGAAAGTATCTCCCTGACGAGCAATTACATAGAAGTTATCATTAAATTGATTTACCTTATGCATTGTCGCTTGTTGGAAAGGCTGATGAGACTTTGATGAGGCGACATATACCGAGCCACCACCTCCCTTGTCAAACTTGTCCAAACCGTAGAGTTCGATAATCTCTATCAGACGAGAAGCATAAGTCGGACTGGTAGCATAGCCACAAGCCTTCAGACCCTTAGCCCATCCTTTGTAGTCTGTCTTCTTCAACTGAAACAGACGACTATAGCGTTGGCTATTCTTCAGAAACAATGAATGGTCCAGATAGCTGTCCAACGGATTATCATAGGCACGAAAGCACTCTCCGCGAGCATCGTCGTCATGATAGACTCTACCTCCCGACCATCCGTTATTACACTTGATGCCAAAATGGTTATTGCTTTTCCTTGCCAGTTCACTCATGCCTGCACCAGACTCCAGCACACCCTGTGCCAATGTGATGCTGGCGGGAATGCCATATTGTTGCATCTGACTGATGGCAATATCCTTATAGGTATCAAAATAGTCCTGATAAGTTTTGTTCCAGGAAATAGCATGAGAAAAGGCCGGGAATAGGGCCAAAACGAACGAGCAAACAAAAAATATAGTGCGATTCATGCTTTTTTTCTTCAATTTTTGTGCAAAAATAAAGAAAAATAATTATATTTGCAACAAAAATCGAAATATTATGAAAGAACTAGCCCTAAAATCCACTATCTACGCAGTAGATTTCTCTGAACTGACCGATCAGGAACGTGAGCTCATCGAACAGGCTAAGGCCTCGACCTATAATTCCTATGCCCCCTATTCTCACTTCCACGTGGGTGCTGCTCTTCTTTTGAAGAACGGTGTCATCGTTCCAGGATGTAATCAGGAGAATGCTGCTTTTCCTGCTGGCATCTGTGCCGAGCGTAGTGCTTTGTTTGCTGCTGGTGCGCAGTATCCAGACCAGCCTGTCATGATGCTGGCCATTGCCGTCCGTAACAGCAAGGGAGAGTTCTTGTCCGAGCCTGCCAGTCCGTGTGGTCCCTGTCGTCAGGTTCTCATTGAGACGGAGACACGCTTCAAGCAGCCCGTACGCATTCTGCTTTACGGTACAGACCACACCTACGTGATGGATGGCATCAAGGAACTGATGCCCTTGTCGTTTACTCAGATTTAGCCTTCTCCATCAAGTCATCGATGGTGTGCAAGCCCTTGTCGGTACAGAAGCCGCGCAAGGCTATCAGGAAACCGTTGGAGAACAGTTCTTCAACGGAATACTGCTGTATCAGGCTGTTGGAGAGGATATACTGTCCCAGCGCATCGAAGATGTGGGGCACCAATTCGTAGTTAACATCTGGACGGAAATAGCCATCATCAACTCCACGCTTCATGAACGCCAGGAATCCCTCGCGTGAACGTTCCTGTGACTCCTTCATGTGTTCTGACAATTTAGGATATTTCGTCAGGTCAAGATAGAAGTTAGGATTTACCGACCGCACCTCCTCCAACTTCATGCGATAGGCCTCCATGATGATGTCAATCACGTCGTGACCTTCTTCTGCATAGTTTTGTATGTACTCTCGCTTGCGGTCGGCAAAAACCTTGACACCCTCGAAGAGCAACGTTTCCTTGTCTTCAAAGAGTTCATACATGGTACGCTTCGAGATTTTGAGTTCCTTGGCCAACGTATCCATCTTTACAGCACGGATGCCATGCATTGAGAAATCGTGCATGGCTTTCTCAATGATGCGGTCCCGTAAAGAGGCCCGATAGGCTGTTGTTTCTCTCAAAACTTGCATAAATATCAATTTCTGGGTGCAAAGATACTAAAAAGATTAAAAAACCGCACGTTTTTGCAGAGTTTTTATTACTTTTGCGGAAAATTTTCTGAATTGTATCAAAACTACAGTAATAATACACACATAACAACACAAAATGGTAAAGATCTCGAAAGAAGCAGCTTTAGCTTATCACGAAGCTGGCCGTCCTGGTAAAATTGAAGTAAAGCCTACCAAGGCTTATCGTACCCAAACAGACCTCTCGCTGGCCTATTCTCCTGGCGTTGCCTACCCCTGTCTGGAAATCCAGCAGAACCCTGACGATGCCTACAAGTACACCGATAAGGGTAATCTCGTGGCAGTCATCTCCAATGGTACGGCAGTACTTGGTCTAGGTGATATTGGTGCCATGAGCGGCAAGCCCGTCATGGAGGGTAAAGGTCTGCTCTTCAAGATTTATGGTGGCATCGACGTCTTCGATATCGAGGTGGCCGAGAAAGACCCTGAGAAGTTCTGCGAGGCCGTAGAGCGCATTGCCCCCACTTTCGGCGGCATCAATCTGGAGGACATCAAGGCTCCTGAGTGCTTCTACATTGAGGAGCGTCTGAAGAAGACCCTCGACATTCCCGTCATGCACGACGACCAGCACGGTACCGCCATCATCTCTGCTGCCGGACTGAAGAACGCCCTGGAGGTTATCAAGAAGGACATCAAGAAGGTGCGCATCGTCGTCAATGGTGCTGGCGCTGCCGCTATCTCGTGTACCAAGCTCTATATGGCCATCGGTGCCCAGAAGGAGAACATCGTCATGCTCGACTCCAAGGGCGTCATCTCTACCGCTCGTCAGGATCTGAACGAGCAGAAGAAGTTCTTTGCCACCAGTCGTACCGACATCCATACGCTCGCTGAGGCCGTAAAGGATGCCGATGTCTTTGTCGGACTATCCAAGGGTAACGTGCTCAGCCAGGATATGGTAAAGTCGATGGCTAAAGACCCCGTCATCTTCGCCTTGGCCAACCCCGTACCTGAAATCTCTTACGAGGATGCTATGGCCGCCCGTCCCGATGTGCTGATGTCCACAGGTCGTACCGACTATCCCAACCAGATTAACAACGTCATTGGTTTCCCCTATATCTTCCGTGGAGCCCTCGACGTTCACGCCACAGCCATCAACGAAGAGATGAAACTGGCTGCCGTTTACGCCATTGCCGACCTGGCCAAGAAGCCTGTTCCCGATGTCGTCAACGATGTCTATAAGGTCAACAACCTCAAGTTTGGTCGCAACTACTTTATTCCGAAGCCTGTCGACCCACGTCTCATCTCTGAGGTCAGTGCTGCCGTTGCCAAGGCTGCCATCGAGAGTGGCGTAGCCCGCAAGCCCATCAAGAACTGGAGCAAGTATAAGCAGTCGCTCAGCTTACTCTTAGGTCAGGAGACCAAGCTTACACAGAAGCTCTATGCCACTGCTGCTGCACATCCGCAGCGTGTGGTCTTTGCCGAGGCTGTTCACCCCACCATGCTGAAGGCTGCCGTACAGGCCAAGAGCGAGGGTATCTGTCAGCCCATTCTGTTGGGTAACGACGAGGTCATCGCCAAGATGGCCAAGGAAATGGAGCTCTCTCTGGATGGCGTCGAGATTGTCAACCTGCGTCACCCCTCTGAGCAGGAGCGTCGTGAGCGCTATGCTCGCATTCTGGCTGAGAAGCGCCAGCGCGAGGGTTACACCTATCAGGAGGCTAACGACAAGATGTTCGAGCGCAACTACTTCGGTATGATGATGGTCGAGACAGGCGAGGCAGATGCCTTCATCACTGGTCTCTACACCAAATACTCGAACACCATCAAAGTTGTCAACGAGGTCATCGGTATCCGTCCTGAATTCCAGCACTTCGGCACCATGCACATCATCAACTCGCCCAAGGGTATCCTCTATATTGCCGATACGCTGGTCAATGAGAACCCCGATACCGATGCCCTTGTCGATATTGCCAAACTGGCAGCCAGCAGCGTACGTTTCTTCAACGAGAAACCCGTTGTTGCCATGATGAGCCACTCCAATTTCGGTTCCTCACAGAGCGATGGCGCCAAGAAGGTGCGCCGTGCCGTAGAAATCATGCAGCAGCAGTTCCCCGACATGCCCATCGATGGTGAGTTGCAATTGGGCTTCGCCCTCGACCAGGAGTTGCGCGACGAGCAGTATCCCTTCACCCGTCTGAAGGGCAAGAAGGTCAACACGCTGGTCTTCCCCAACCTGACATCAGCACGTTCCTCATATAAGATGCTGCAGATGCTCGATGCCGACGTGGAGATTATCGGCCCGATTCAGATGGGTCTGAACAAGCCCATCCACTTCATCGATTTCGGTGCCTCTATCCGCGACGTCGTCAACATCGTTGCCGTTGCCGGCATCGACGCCTACGTCAACAAAATCAAGAACCGCATCAGTGCGAATAAGTTCTAAAGAAATCGTAGAAACCTACGAATGATACACTTTTCTTGATGCTTTAGAGAGGTATCATAAACAAGAGAAGCTCCCCTGTGTGAGGGGAGCTTCTTTCTATTTGGCCTTCAGTCCGAAGCAACCGAACCGGCAGTTAGGTTACTTCGGGCTATCAGTTAGGAGCATCCGGACTAATGACAGAAAAAGTATCTCTCATCGCCCTCGATACTTGCGTGCAAAGTTCTCTATGCATTTACTGCACCGCAGTGGGGACAGCGGCCTTTGTGCTGCAGCTTAGCACCACAATGGCCACAATGGTAGCGGTAGTGGGGATGGCGCTGGTAACAACGGACAGCAAAGGCGATGTAGGCTATCAAAAGGAGATAGCCGATGTAGTAGAGAGTGAAGATGCTGAACACCACATAGATGACGGAACAGACGGCAGCAAGACCAGAGAGGTAAAGCAGGGCATCAAGGGTGGACAACTGGTGACGGACATCGTCGAGGGCTGCGACACCAACAATGACAATAGCCCAGACGGAGGCAACAAACAAGCCCAAATGAAACGGCAGGGCAAAGGGGTTCAGCGAGGGATGGAAATAGTAGTGTCGCCACGACTCGGCACCAAACATCTGGATGGAGGCATAGAGCGTTGCCGACATAGCGATAAGCACACACAGCAAGGTGGGATACAGGGAGTCGATGTCGTGGAAATGGACGATGTACGCATTGCGACGCAACAGCTTGCGCATGGCATAGGCGCTACCCACCAAGACGCAGATGGCAAGGAAGACGAGCAGGTGGGTATCAGAGAACTCATCGATGAACTGGGAGATGGGGTCATCGGGCGAGACACCCTCCAGGAGTTCACTCTCACGAATCCAGCCCTGCGTAATCTGGTCGCGCGCCACCTTGACCCATACAGAGTCGATGGTGTCGGTAGGCACCTTCTGGATGTCGGCAACCACAATGCGCTCGCCACGCACCACATACAACGTGTCGAACGCCATATCGGGCAAGGCATCGGCCAAAGGCAGGCGCTCGGCATTGACCATGAAGTTGTAGTTCTGTGTATAGTGGTGTGTCGTGGAGAAAGAGATGGAGTCTATCTGGTGCTCCGTCAAGTCCCAAGCATCGGGCGACTGCTGACCACGATTGTAGCACGCCGTCAGCAACAGACACAAGACAATATATAGCACACTCCTACTCCGCATAGACATTCATCTGACAATGTTTGCAATCAAACTCCAAACGGAAGCGACGGCCGTCACCCAAGCGCAGAAATAACGGATACTTGTATGTTGGCTTCTTTCCACCATGCTTCTTTGACCCTTGGTCAAAGTGTGGCGTTGCATTGACGCAATAGCCCATAGCATATTGCAGACAATGACGACACTGCATCAAGGGACCATCGCCACCCTTGATTTCGAAAGCTGTCAAATCCTTGGTGCCATAGAAGTCGGCAGCCAGATGGTTGGCGATGTTATAAAGATATGGATGAGCGTAGGTCGGACTTGGATCATGGGGACGGTTCTCCTGTGTCATAGGCATGACACAGCGAGAACCATCCCCGTTGAGTGCTGCCACCAGTTGGCGACGCAGTTCAGCCAGCATACTGCTGGGTATGAAGGCATTGAAGTCGGAGGGCATCTCTACCCCACTACATTCGTAAGGTGTGCCACCCAACTTAGACAATTGTCGGATGATATTGTCGCGCTGAGGCTTCTCGGCCTGCTGATGCTCACACTGGATGGTAGCCGTGACACCCTCGGCAGAAAGTGAATAGCCATCAGCAGTCTGCAACAGATGCATCACGATGGGTATTCTGCGCACACTACTCTGACGCGACAGTTGGCGCTCGAACTCCATATCGTTGTTACGATAGAGCGCCATGCCAGGACGCAGGTTACGTGGCATCTGCTGAGGATAGAGACGATTGCCCTCCGCACGATTCACACGAAAACCCTCCAAATCGTGTTCCTGATTGATGAAGCACAATCCGTCGCCATTGGCAAAGGCTGCCGTACCCGCCACATTGAACGAGTCGCGACGCAACTCCTTGACAGTTCCCACAAACTCACCCATTGCCTTGGGGGTGTCGGGCGAGAATATATCCGGCTGACGACCATGCAGGAAATAGGTGGTGAAGCCGCGATTGAACGTCTTCTTGAGGTTGGGGGTAAAGGAATAGGTGCAATGGCCACGCGACGCACGACAGTACTCATCAGGATGCTGGGCAATGATGCTGTCGAGGCGCTGACTATAGGCTGCCACCACATTCTTGACATAGGAGGCATCCTTCAGGCGACCCTCAATCTTAAACGACACAGCACCCGCCTGGATGAGTTCCTCAAGATGGAAAGATTGGTTTAAGTCCTTGAGCGACAAGAGATAACGCTGATGTTCCAACTCACGGCCATCAGCATCGATGAGATCGAACTTCATGCGACACACCTGTGCACAGGCACCACGATTGGCAGAGCGTCCGAAGCAATACTGCGAGGCATAGCACTGACCGCTATAGCTGACACAGAGAGCACCATGCACGAAGACCTCCAATTCCACGTCGGGCACTTGTGCGTGTATCTCGGCAATTTCCTCAACAGACAATTCTCGAGCCAGCACTACCCTCTTGAAACCAAGACCAGCCAACCAGCGCACCTTCTCTACGGTACGATTGTCCGTCTGCGTACTGGCATGGAAAGGAATTCGTAATTCGTAATTCGTAATTCGCAATAGTCCCATGTCCTGAACGAGGATGGCATCGACACCTGCATCAGACAGCTCGGCAATCAACTGACGGGTTGCCTCCAACTCATTGTCGTAGATGATCGTATTGACCGTAACATATACCTTGGCCGAGAACTGGTGAGCATAAGTACAGAGCTGACGAATGTCATCGACACTATTGCCTGCTGCCACACGGGCACCAAACTTCTGGGCACCGATATAGACAGCATCTGCACCGTGGTCAATAGCCGCGATGCCACACTCCAAATTCTTGGCAGGTGCCAGCAACTCCAGTTGTCTCATTCGCAGTTCTCTTCCATCTTACATCAGACATATTAACCAATCTGGTTAATATCGTATGGTGTCTCCTGATAGACGTAATAGTTTATCCAGTTGCTATACAGCAAGTTAGCATGTGCACGCCATGTCACCTTCGGACCTTGCGAGGGGTCGTCATTTTTATAGTAGTTGATGGGCAGATCAACATCATCACGCACATCCTTGTCGCGACGATACTCCTTATCCAAGGTGTCTGGTGCATACTCCAGGTGTCCCGTGATGAAGAACTCACGACCACCACGCGCCATTACCATGCTGACGCCACACTCTGGCGACTCAGCAATCAACTGCAGGTCGGGATTGGCCAGAATGTCCTCACGATGCAACTCCGTATGACGGCTGTGGGGCATCTGGAACACATCATCAAAGCCACGGAAGATGGGCAACTGTGGATTCAGCGTATATTGCGGGAAGATGCCAAACATCTTCTTTGGCAACGGATATTTGGGAATACCATAGTGATAATAGAGTCCTGCTTGAGCAGCCCAACATATATATAAGGTACTCGTCACGTGCGTACGCGCCCACGCGAAGATGTCGGAAACCTCAGCCCAGTAGCTGACGTCTTCGTACTCCAGTTGCTCGACAGGGGCACCCGTGATAATCATGCCGTCGTACTTCTCATTGCGCATCTGCTCGAAGTCGCGATAGAACATCATCATGTGTTCGATAGGCGTATTCTTGGGCGTATGACTTTTCAGCTTCATGAAGCTGACCTCCAACTGCAAGGGGGTGTTCGACAAGAGACGGATGAGGTCTGTCTCTGTCGTAATCTTCAGCGGCATGAGGTTGAGAATGGCAATCTTCAGCGGACGGATATCCTGCATATGGGCACGAGAGTCGTCCATGACGAAAATGTTCTCATGCTTCAGCAGTTCAATGGCCGGCAAGCGGTCGGGTAATCTTAAAGGCATCGAAGTATTTGACTATTTGACGATTTTACTATTAGACCATTTACAATTATTCCTCTACGCGGAGCACGCAGACTGATACATTGTCAAAGCCACCAGCGGCAATAGCCTCCTCGCAAAGGTCGTTGGCAGTGGCACCATCCTGCAGCATTCTAGAGATGATGATGTCAGGCACCATATCGTTCAAACCGTCTGAGCAAAGCACATAGGTATCGCCTGCCTTGAAGTCGTCAGTAATCTCCGTCATATCGATGAACGTTTCGCTGGCACCAGCACCAATACAGTTGGTGATGACATTCGAGTGTTTCTTCTCTTCATTTTCATTGACGAGCGAGTGGTCAGTGGTCAACTGCTCCAACCATCCCTCGCGCTGACGATAGAGACGACTGTCGCCACAGTTCAGCCAAAAGTAGCGCTGGCCATAGTACAACAGACCTACCAACGTCGTTCCCATCTCAGCTTGCGCCTTGTTGACACGGCCTCGGCCATTGACCGTCTGATGGATGGACTGCAACCAGTCGTTGATGGCCTCTTCCAGTTCACCAGAACTCAGTCCCTTGGGCAGGTCATTAACATAGAACTTCAGGTTCTGCATAACCATTTCACTGGCTACCTCGCCAGCATTATGTCCACCCATACCGTCGGCTACGGCCACTATGAAGCGGTCGAGATTGTCGGGGGCCAACACTGTCTGATAGATATCGCTTCTAACAAAACGGTCGAAAGCCAATATCATATCCTCGTTATTACTTCTAATATTGCCGACACGACTGGCGGCTGTCAATACAATCTTACTCATCTATGCTTTCCTTTATTAACTAATACTAACCTGCAAATTTATGTTTGCCAGCGTTACAATGTCACCAGACTTCAGTGACATGGGGACATCAGGCAACAAGTCGCGCTGGTTCAACTTGGTACCATTGGAGGAATGTTTATCAATGATGCACCAACCCGTATCCGGCTTATAGATAAGCTGAGCGTGCAATCCGGAGATATACATATTATCCACGAACAACGACTGGTATGGGCCCTGCTTACGGCCTATCACCGCACCATTGACACCCACCATACGGATATCCAACGTGGGGTTATAAAGCGTCAAGGTAGGTATACCATTCATCACGGGCATATCGTGACCCTCGGGCTTTCGCTGAGATTGCTGGAGATCGTTCACAAGAGATACGGCAAGGTCGCTGGCACGCATGGATATTGAGACCTGACGAGAGTGCTGCATCTTCTGCTGTGCTTCCTCAGCACTAATCATCAGACCACCACACTGCGTACAGCGTCGTCCCATACCTACCCGACCGCAGTTGCTACAGTAAACAAGTTCCTGTCCACACTGGTCGCAATAGTGTGAATTCTCCTCTATCTCTTCTCTGCAACTTGGACAAATTATCATAGTACTTCCTTAATATCTTCTGGCATTATCAACTGATAGGTTTCCTGCGTAATAGCATCCTGCGGGAGGTTGCTAACACGCATTGACAACTGCTGGATGGTGGCATCGAGCATGTTGCGCATCTCACGGGCATTACCAAACGACTCGTTCTTGTTGATGACTTTACGGCAGATGAGATCCATCAACTTGAACTCTGCCTCAGGCGACAACTTATAGTTGTCCTTCTGAGCCATCTTCTTATAGATAGCAAGCAGTTCGTCCTCG
>JAEEGG010019124.1_pt1 | contig 13856 bp, 14 predicted proteins | sample 9134161 | NCBI WGS metagenome assembly JAEEGG01 (sample SAMN16246543, study PRJNA631951) | gut metagenome | biome: gut microbiome; feature: rumen; material: CR-attached | host: Bos | place: Iran: Karaj | collected 2018-10 | reverse complement strand
GGTTTTCTTGCGTTTTTCATTCTTCCAGTCGATAAAAGTCCACACCCCACCAGTGACTAACAAAACCAGTTGAACAATCATCCAAATATAAAGGAAAACTCTCATATCTTACTAAAGTTTATCGGATAAAATTGGTGTATTTCGTCACTTCCTTTTCAGGCAGTCCGTTGCGTTCACGCTCGGTGGCGATGGCGCGCATGAGGAAAGCCATGTTGCGACCCAAAATGCGCATAATCTGCACGCCTTCTTCGTCTTGCATCACATCTGCGGGGGTGTGGCCATGCACCATATTCCAATAGCGGCTGCTCACGATGGGCATCTCGCTGATGGTGAAATACTTGTTCAACCTATCGAAGGCTGCTGTGGTGCCGCCACGACGGGCCGAGACGACGGCCGCGCCCACTTTCATCCGTTTGTCGAAAGGTGTGCTGAAAAACAGGCGGTCGAGCAAGTTGGTGAGCGTTCCATTGGGACCGGCGTAATACACCGGCGAGCCGACCACGAGGCCGTCGGCCTGCTCAAACTTGGGTGCCACTTCGTTCACCATGTCGTTGAACACGCAATGTCCTAGTTCGGCGCATTTGCCGCAGGCGATGCAGCCTCGGATGTCCTTGTTCCCGATGTGGACGATTTCTGATTCTATGCCATTTTTCTGTAATTCTTTCGCCACAATGCTCAAGGCGGTGAAAGTGCAGCCGTTGGCGTGCGGGCTGCCGTTGATGAGGAGTGCTTTCATGTTCTATGCTGTAATATTGATTTGCTACAAATGTCATTAAACTAGTCAATAATTCCTTTCTTCAAGAACTCCGCCAGCGGGATATGTATAATACCTTCATACTTGCTGGAATCCATGAAAGGTGTCATTGAAATCACATATTTTGGGTAATTGTCGCTAATCTTTTGAAGATTCCCAAACTCACGTTCGAATGTTGCATCTTCCGAGATGAGGTATGAGGCCTGCACATAGATAGTGTCGTCCCCCTTCGTTGCCACAAAGTCAATCTCTGTTGCATACATTTGTCCGACAGTTACCTTATACCCCAGCCGGATGAGGTGCTGGTAAACCAGATTTTCCACAAGTTTCTCAATATCATTGGCCCGTCTGCCACCTACCACAAAATTACGAAGACCCACATCACCGAAATAATACTTGTCGTTGTTTTCCAAAAGTTTCTTGCCGTGCAAGTTGTAGCGGGTTACATTGTGTACGAGGAAAGCTTCAGTAGTCGCTTTCAGATACTTCAGAATGAGGTTTTTGGAAACTTCGTTCTTGTTGGATGTCATGTAATTCTGGATGTTGGTAGCCGACAAAGGTTTACCCATATTGTCGCCGACATATTTGATCAGATTCTCCAAAAAAGGCACGTTTCTTACTTTTTTGCGGCGAACGATATCTTTCACAAGGATTGTGTTGTAAACGCCTTGAAGATACTGCCGAATCACTTCGGGATCGTCCAATCCCATGGGTCGCAGACCTGGCAATCCTCCATAATTGATATACTTTCGAAGTGCATCGTCGTTGTCTTCCAGATTATGGAAGATAAGGAACTCCCCATAGCTGAGACCTTGGACAAAAATTTCTACATACCTGCCAGATAGTTGCGTTGCCAAATCGCTAGATAGCGTATCCGAATTGCTGCCAGTCACGATGATATCGATTTCAGGGCTGTCGTAATAATTCCTAAGACCTCGCTCAAACTCTTCAATTTCCTGAACCTCATCAATGAGGATATAGATGTGTTTCCCGGTCTCCTTATGTTCCTCCACATAGTTGACCAAGTCTTTGTAGTTCTGAATGAAGTCGAAGGAAGTCTTTTCTTTGTCGATGTAGATGACGCATGCGTCTTCAAGTTGCTTTTTCCTTTGGACGAGTTCTTTCATGACATAACTCTTGCCGACACGACGTTGGCCTGTCAGGACAATAAGAATGCCTTTCCCGAGAAACTTTTCTACTTTTGAGTAGTAATTGGGCCTTGAAACCAATTCCATACCATAACGCTTTTTCTGCGCAAAAATAGTAATATTTTGTTGATTACAATGAACAAAATGAAAAATTTTCAAATTTTGTTCATTATAATGAACGGTTTTATCAAAATACAAGTTGGAAAAGCCTCAACAATTTATTCTTCATCTTTGGCATTAGGCACTGCAAAAATGACCGTCAGCACACCGATGGCTCCGACGATGGGCACGATGATGCGAGCCATAGAGCCTTTAGGGATAAAGACAAAAGTGGAGAGCAAAACCATCGCCACCATGATGCCACAAGCGCCGGCTTTTTGCGCAATGGTCATCCCGCCGCGACGGCGATAGCTGCGGATGTAAGTCCCTAACCATGAATGCAAAAGCCATTCTTGCAAGCGTGGCGAGGAGCGGTAAAAAAGCCATGAGGCCAACAGTAAGAAAGGTGTGGTGGGCAATCCCGGCACCACCACACCTAAGGCTCCAAGGCTTACGCAAAGCAAACCCAAAACTATGTAAACAATGCGTTTCACGAAAGCTTACCTGACCACCCGTGTAAACACAGGGTTTTCGCCTTCTGCGACAGTCACATACACCTTTAGCTCTCCCGTAGGCATCCCTGGATTGTCCTCACGCGGAAGATCCTCGGCTGTGAACAGGTATTCCGTGCCTCCAGGAATGGAACGCGAAGCCACGGCCTTAGCTTGTGCATGAAGCATCTGATAACCATCAACAGCGGCGTTGAAGATAGCTGTTTCCTCTTCATTTACTGGATGTTGCTCAGAAAAATCCTCCAGCTTAACGAACTCTCCTTCAAGGAAACCGCTTGCCTTCAGGAATTGGTCGATTTCTTTGGGTGCGGCTTCAAGTCGGGCGGCACGCACACCATAGCCGGGAAGGATTTCCGCTTTAGGCTGTGCCTCGGCCAATTCCTTCATGCTTGACTCCAGTCCGCCGCTGCCGAAGGTGCAGAACGGGACAACTTTCTTGCCGCTCAGGTCCACTTGGTTCAAGAAGGTAATCACGGGCGGCGCGTAAGTGCCGAACCACACGGGATAACCGAGGAACACCACATCGTATTTGGCGATGTCGGCTGCCAACGGCTGAATCTCGGGAACAACGCCTTGTTCGCGGTCTTGCTTGCAACGTTCGATGGTGGCTTGGAAATCCTCATCGTAGGGTTTCGTGGGGACAATCTCCTCAATGTCGGCACCGAGTCGTGTGGCGATTTCGGTCGCTACGGCTTCCGTGTTCGATGTTTGGGAGTAGTAGAGGACCAGCACTTTAGGGGTTTCTGCCTTGGGTGCTTCTTCTTTTTGGTTTTCTTTCTTAGGGCCACAAGAAACGGCGGCCATCGCTACGATGGCGAGAATGAGTAATCTTTTCATTTTGTATCGATTTTTATTCATTGACTTTCAAAAACTCTTGTACGGCCTCCTCCATCATGTTGGGCGTCACCATGGGCTCGAAGCGGAGGATGGTTTTGCCGTCTTTGGAGACCAAGAACTTGCCGAAGTTCCAGCGGATGGCGTCGCCTTGGTCGAAGCCCGTGCCGGTCTTTTGGTGAATCTCGTCAAGCATTGTCGCAAACTCCTCGGTGCCCTCGGGATAACCCTTGAAGGGTGCTTGTTCCTTAAGGTAGGTGTAGAGCGGACTCTCCGCTTCGCCGTTGACGTCAATCTTGTCGAACAGAGGGAAAGTGACATTGTAGTTCAGCGAGCAGAAACTCTGGATTTCCTCGTTGGTGCCAGGCTCCTGACCCAAGAATTGGTTGCAGGGGAAGGCCAAAATCTCCAAACCTTGGTCTTTGTACTTCTGATAAAGGGCTTCAAGGCCTTCATACTGCGGGGTCAAGCCGCATTTGCTGGCTACGTTGACGATGAGCAGCACCTTGCCTTTGTAGTTGGCTAGCGACACATCGCTTCCATCCATGTCTTTGACCGTGATGTCGTAGATGCCACTGGTCTGCTCGACCACAGGTTCGGGTTCGGTCGCAACTTGGGCGGTCTTGTTGTTCTGGTTGTTGCAGCTCGTGGCCATCATTAGTGCCACTGCCGCGAGAAAGAATAGTTTTTTCATTTTGAATAGGATTTAGTTTTATTTGTTCTCATTTTGTATGGGCGAGAAAGGACATTTCTTTCCGATACACTGGTTGTTGATTTGGCTGCTCGAGCATTTCACTTCGGGTTTCTCCATCTCCACGCCGAGGTGTTCCTTCACGAAATCCACTGCCGTGAGTATCGACAGATAGGAATCACGCTTGCAGCAACGTGGGCCGCCATTCAAGGCCACTTGTTCAAGAGCTTTGGCAGTCATAAGGTTACAAAGTTGCCAAGTCTCAGTGGAGAGTGGCGTGTTGCGAGTGACCACAGACATGAAGATACCCGTGCTGATGGCAGCGCCACAGGCGCCCATATAACCGCATGCACCGCCAGGCACTTGTCGTCCGCGACTCATCACTTCCAAGAGGCCCGATTGCAGGTCAATCTTCATTATGTCGGCTGGCACGGCGTTGTTGTAGGCTGTCAGCAATGCGGCTCCTACCAGCACGTGGTGCTCAGGACCGTGCATGTGACAGAACGGTTGCGACATCATTTTCTCCAAAATGGCGATAGGGTCTTTGGAGGTCTCTGCCAAACACAAGGCTATGATTGAGTCCATACCGGCGGTATGGCAGTTGGAGCAAACATAATGTCCCTTGACACAACGGGTCTTGCTGGGCTCTTTCTTATGGCATACTACGCACTCCATCAACGTGTCCTGTTCAAGGTATTCCAATGGCGCACCACAAATCAAACATTCTTCATTACTCATAACGGGTGTTTCTTTTTTAGGTTCGTTTTCCGTGCAAGCCGTGAGGATGAAACCCAGAACGGCCGCCACGGTGATTAATGCCTTCTTCATTTGAATTGAATTTGCTGCAAAAGTACTATTTTTGCAGAAATTTCAAACAGATTAGAATATGAATCAAAGAATAGCCATCCCCTCCAACGAGGGAACACTGTGGCAGCACTTCGGAAAGGCACCACAAGTCACCATTTTTGATATTGAAGACGGAAAGATTATCGATTCAAAGGTGTTGCAAGCACCTGAACATGAGCATGGTGCCATGCCGAGGTTCTTGGCCGAACAAGGCTGTACCGACGTACTTTGTGGCGGGTTGGGTCAAGGGGCGGTCAATTTACTCAACCAATTAGGCATTCACATTCACGCTGGCGCCCCTGAACTTCCTGTGGAGCAGGTGATGGCGATGTTCCTCAGCGGCACCATCGTTTACGGCGACCCCAGCTGCCACCACCATTGCGAAGGACACCACCACGAATGATTTGGAAAGAATGTTTTCCTAAACAATGAGAGATTTCTGTCTTATTTCAGTACCTTCAAAACCTGTTTTCGGGTGGCCGTTCCATCCGTCAGTTTCGTGATGTGGTCGACTAATAACTCTAGCGACTCCTCGGGGGTGCGGTCGGTGTGGAGCGTGGTGAAGTCTTCGAACAGCGACTCGGGCGTGCAGAAATACGACACTTGCCAGCCGTTGTAAACCTGCTCGGGTCCACGATACACCCGCTCGATGGCTCCCGTGACGACGCGACACTGCTGCATCAGCTTGCATATAGCGGCATCGGCTTGGCCTTTCTTCACGCCAAGCAAAGCGCGTACCTCTTTGATGGTGATACTGCCTTGCTTTTCGAGGTATTCCATGATGTGTTCGCCGTTCTTGTCGGGTGTTGTCGTGGCGCGGCGGACGTTCATCAGTTCGCGGTAGAATGGGACCGTCGCGAAGGCGGCTTTTCCCCCGCAGAGGAATTTCCCATAGGCGATGCCGCCGTTTTGTAGGCAGTCGATCTTCCAGTCCCACGGCCCGAGCGAGTCCTCCTCACCATCAAACCAAAACCCAGGCTGTGTGAGTTCCTTGATGGAATAGCCCGGGATGGCGCTGGTGAAAAACGGGACGATTCCTAATTCGCAAATGGCTCGCTCCATTGTTTCGGGACTGGATATTTGGTAGTTTAAGACCATGAACAGGATTGTTTTGATGCGATTTTTGGCTTTCAGCAGTCAGCTTTCAGCCTCGGTGCAAAAATAAGAATAATAGTTAAATCTGCAATTTGGACATGCTCTACTTTATCCATCTGCTTTAATCATTCACTTACAACGAACTAGCCGACAGCAAACGACTACAAACGACTGCTGTCGACTACAAACGTTTGTTCAACGGCTTTTTCTTGACAAAGGTTGTTTCTTTGCTGTGTATTACACAATAGCAAGAAAACATGGATAAAAAAGCCGAAAAAAGGAAAGCTATAGCAGCTTTGAATAAAGTAATAAAGAATAAAATTGACATTGACGATGCTTTCTTTTGTTCTCTCGGTTCAGTTTGCCTAAAATATGGCAATCCAGGACTGAGTGACAAAAGCTACAAAAAAGGATTTGGTGTTTCGCATATTATTTCCAAACGCGACTATGAGCATGCGAAAGACCCTAATGTGTTCCCAGAGACAGGCCTCCAGGTTGTAAAAAAGCTCATGGATGTGATAGTTTATGGAACTATAACCAAGACAATCCCTGCCAAGCAAACTGTCCATTTGCAAAAAGATGGCTTTGAGGCGGTCATTTCGCAAAACTGGAATGGCGATAAGGTAAACTGGTTTTTGACGGGTTGGAAGCAAATAAAAACTCCGACGGTAAGTAATCCCTAAAGGTCTTTCTCGTCGGAGTGTTTTTATTTCGATGTACCAAACCAGGTTAGTGCTGCTTTTGGCCTACACATCCGAAGGTTATATTTAGTCGCCAACGGATGGGAGCGAAACTGCTGCAAAATTACAACTTTTCCATGAACTTGCAAGGGGATAGTCTAAAAACTCTTATTAATTCAAATCTTAATCTGGCGTAATGGAATTTGACGAAAGAAAAACCTGAGAGTTTGAAGTGCCATTTTGGCACTTCATGTACATCGGTGCAGGCCTTTGCGCCGTCACTGAAATGGCCATTGCACCTGAGGTGATTTTGGGGATGGTGAAGCGAAATCGGATTATTTGATTATCTTTGCATTTCGGAACAATACTAAAATAACAACCGTGGAAGTAGAAGATTTTTATACTGGAGAGAAAAAAGAAATCGTTATACCCGAAGGATGTATAATGATTGACGAAGAAAAACTATCTTACGGGCACTATGCTCTAATTGATGACGATGATGACATTGATGGTCTTAACGCAAAAATCGTTGTAGATTTCTTTCCTAATAAACCAAAACGTTTCTCCGACCTCCCATTATATAAATCATCAAAAGAGGGTATGTTTAAAGTAATTGTTATAAAAGACAAATACTATAAATGGGTTGACCTTAAAAGACGTCAAAAACAAAATGCAATAAAAAGGCAGCAAAATATTACAAAACAACAAGCCATTTTTGATAAAAAAAGTCATTTAAGGTTGGAAGGAGATATTTATAGAAAGGAATCTGAAATACAACAAGCCATTGATTCTTACATTTTAGCATTACAAGTTGAATACAAAACTGTAAATAAATGGTTTAAGCTATATTGTATTGATGAAGATCTTCAGTCACTGGATGGTTTGATTGCCATTTACCATAAACAGAATGATTTTGAAAAAGAACGAGATTGTATAGAACGAGCCATATCATTAGCTTCTTTGAACTCAAGACACAAGGAACATCTTTCTAGATTTAAACACAAACTTGGAAAGTTGCTTGGAACATACAAAGACAAAGAAGTCCCACCAGAATCACACATGAAGGTTGTCTTTGACAAAATAAATCCAAAAGAACGAGGAAAGACATGGGACTATTTCAATAAACTGATTCGAAAGGCGCGGGCTGCTGATAACGAATTTGACTACAAAACAGCAGCAGAAATATATGAGAGACTAATCGCTGAAGGTTATAATGGCTTATACTGGACCTCTATGTATGATAGATTAATTGCAATTTATTTCAATTTTAAATTGTACGAAGACGAAGTGAGAGTTATCGAATTGGCCATCAATACATTTAAGGCTTTAAAAGATGATACTATAGAAGCTTTATCCCATCAGTATGACAAACGTTTAGAACAATTGGAAAAAAGATTAATTTCTGCCCAGAAAAGATTAAAGAGTTGCAAGAAAGAAAGCAAATAAGAAATACGAAGTAGTATCTTTGTTAACATAACTTATTGTATATTATGGAAATAGAAAGATGCAAAAGACACAGCGAATAAACTCTCAATGAAGACCTGTATACTATAGCGATAGATTAGGATACTTAAGGATATAAATTCAGGAATTATCATTTATCCAAATCAATGATAAGAATTCTGTGTTTTCTTTTTCATCGAAAATTTCCCTATTTTTGCATTTGTAACTATTGCCTTAATAGAAGAGCAAAGACTAACTTAATCAAGACTTTAATACATGGGGACAAGTGCTAAAAAAGACACTCTCATAATAGAATATGATGGAACATATTATGGCGTTGTTGATCAAAACAACAAAATAGTGGTTCCGTTTGAATATGATAAGATAATCATGGCTTGCTCATCTGGTCTAATTTATGTTTGCAAAAACGATAAATGGGGATGCCTTGATTTGGAGGGTAATGTAATTATCTCACTAAAATATGATTGGATATCAAGCCTATGCTTCTCTTCCGGTTGCATTGTCAAACAAGGGAAAAAATACGGTGTTGTCAATCGAATTGGAGAAACAATAGTTCCAATAGAATACTATAGAATAGAGTGTGGTTTGGGTTATAATACAGGTTATTATATACTTGATACTGGGAAAAAGAAGGGGTTATGTGATGCAGAAGGAAAAGAATTGATACCCGTTTGTTGTGGTAATATCCAGATTATTTCTAAAGAATCTGCGATAGTAGTAAAGGATGAAAAAATCTTTCTCTTTTTCTTTGATAAGAACAAAGAACCTGTGCAATATGATGAAATTAATCGTCTTTACGGAAAGTTTTACAAAGTGTTTCTAAATGGAAAGTGTGGCGTTGTAGATGTTTCTGGTGAAATCATTGTGCCTTTGATCTATGACGATGTCACCTATGACTATAGAGAAAATACTTTCCAGTTGTATAAAAACGGCACATGTGAAACTTATACCAAACCCATTAATAAAGCATCCGCAATACTTTTGAATAAAGAATATGATACGGTTGAAGCTTTTCACGAGCATTATGGCATTTATATCGTTGGCAAATTAAATAAGGAGGGGGTTGTCAGAATTTATGATGGTAAGTGCGAAACCATTGTTCCAATTGAGTATGATAAGATTGAGGTACTGTTTTCAGGCATTCACATGCTTATAGCGAAAAAGGCAGGGCAATATAGGATGATGAAAATTACCAAGAACACAAAAACGTTATTTCCTTTTTATGATAAAATAGGGCCGTTTTATAGGAATGAATATGCGCCAGTATTCAGGGGCGGCTTTATGGGGATAATTAATAACAAAGGCGAAGAGATAATTCCTGTGCAATACGACATAATAGACGACAATACTTCTCAAATATTCTTTATCGACAATAAAGGGGGTTGTGCATTTATTGTAAAGAAAGGTAATAAAATTGGAGTCTTAAAAAACAATGGAGATTTACTGTTGCCGTTTGAATACGATAAGATTGATTACGAAGGCACGTTCCCTATTGATAATGATGGCGGGTATGCATTCATTATCAAAAAAGAAGATAAAATGGGGGTATTTAAAAACACTGGAGAATCGTTGTTAACATTTGAATACGATAAAATTGATTACGAAGGCATTTTCTATAGAACGCCCGAAAACAAGTCAAAGAAAAAAATGCTAATATTATTCCCCGAATACGATTATAGCACTGCACTTATCCCAGTAAAGAAAAACAAAGCATGGGGATTGCTAGATAGCAAATTCAAACTTGTAGTACCTTGTGTTTATCGAGCGATTCGACAAGATACGAATAATAAACTGAAGTTACTAAAGAAAAAAGGGTTTGATTTGCTGCAAATGACAAATAACGGTCCTAAAATCACATATATGGCTGCGAATAAACTCGAACAGTATTTTTCAGTGCAGAAATTAAATGATGGATTCGCGATTGTTAGAAAGGACAGCAAATATGGTTACATAAATGAGGAGTGTGATGAAATTGTACCTTGTGTTTATGATGAAGTATTGCCGTTTGAGTGCAGTTGCGCTTGTGTGAAAAAGGATGGAAAATATGGCTACATTGATAAGACTGGGACTGAATTAACGCCTTGTGTTTTTGATGAAGCCTTTTCTTTCAATCATGGTATTTCCATTGTTAGAATCGGTGAATTGTTTGGCGCTGTCAATAATAAAGGAAAGATAGTTATTCCTTTAGAATACCAGATGCTCGCATACTTTTCATTTTCTGGTCCTATAATACTAATAGCAGTCAAAGATAAGCGTTTTGGTGCTCTTGACGTAAATAATAAAACTATTGTACCCTTTGAGTATGATTTCATAGAGTATCCTATTTTCGATGGAATGATAAAAGTGTCCAAAAATGGGAAAAAGGGTGTTTTTAACAAAATGGGTCTTTTGGTTGTGCCGATACAATATGATGAAATAGAAATACACTCTGCTGCAGCTGGAACTTATTCAGTTTGCAATAATAGCAAATGGGGAGTGCTGAATAAAAACGGCGATGAAATATGTGAACCTAGATATGATAAAATAGATAGTTTCGGGTTTGCATGTGAACGCCTTGCTGTGTGTAAGGATAATAAGTGGGGTTTCATAGATAGGAAAGGAATTGAAGTTATCGAGTGCAAATACGATGAAGTATTTCAGTTCTTTGAGGAGAATCATTGTGAAGTAAAACTCAATGGCAAGAAGATAACGATTAATATCCATGGAGAGAGAATAGGCTGATTTTAAGAATTTTCGGTTTTTAGACATCGGAAAAATTAATGAAAGGACATCAAAAACTATGAACTAATGGTCTTAGTTCGGAAGAAATTGCGGTGATTGAGCATGGCAACTGACAAATTGTCGGTAGTGTTTTAATGGTGTGAATTTTGATGAAATAGATTTATAAAATCTGACAATATGGAAAAACAAGAATCAAAATCCATTCAGGAACCAAAAGAAACAGACCAGTCAAAATTGACATGTGGAATAATCATGCCTATATCATCTATTGACAATTGCACAAAAGAGCACTGGGTAGAAGTAAAAAAGATTATTTTTGAAGCCATTCAGGCAGCAAATTTCACCCCAAGCCTTGTTAGTGACGCTGATGACAGTGGCGTGATACAAAAACGAATTGTCCAAAACATTTATGATAATGATATCGTTGTTTGTGATGTCAGTTGTAAGAATCCAAATGTTATGTTTGAACTTGGAATGCGACTTGCATTTGACAAACCAACTATAATTGTGATGGATGATAATACAAATTATTCGTTTGATACATCTGTTATAGAACACCTTTCATACCCAAGAAACTTGAGCTATTACCAAATACTTGATTTTCAGAAGAAACTTTCAAATAAAATTACAGCTACTTTTAGTAAAGCTAAAGACGATCCCAATTATACAACATTCCTAAAGCACTTTGGAGAATTTGATGTCGCTCATATTGAGAAGAAAAAAGGGACATTAGACGAGGCAATTCTTTCAAAATTGAATGATTTATCAATTCAAATAACATCAATTCAAAGACAGAGATTGTCAACACAACCGCCCCTCCCCTTACAGAAAGAAAAAGAAATCCAAGCTTTAGCTTTACGAGATGCTTTGAGAACTGAGATTGAAAGATTCTGTAGCGTAAATGGTATAAAGGACGAGTATGTTATCCTAGATAATGAGAGATTATTTAACACTTTATTAAACAATGTTTTGAAAAGTCCAAAAGTTATGTCAATTACGTCTGATTTTAGTATTATTCAAAATATTTTAAGAGATACAATTCACCCATTTTAATCTGATTAGAATTTGTTTTGCATCCTATGTTATTTTTTGTCTTGTTTTACTTTTGTCCAAGTAGTTTATAACATGAATAATGGCCAAAGTGGGGCGAATGTATCACTGCTAAATCTTTGATGACTGTTTGATGAACAAAAAGAACAACATGTTTGTGAAAAAGTGCTATCTTGTGCCAGACAAAACGAAACACGAGATGCAGGTTAACCTTCCGCATCCTTAACCAAAAATACAAATTTGAAATAGAACTAAAAATTGCCATTATTGGCATTTTTTAGTCATAGACGGTTGGTCGATAGTTTAGACATGTAACGGCCTACCAACAAGCCTTTCTTCAATACTACCGCAGAAATAATCTCATTCAAGAAAGCTTATTGATCACCTCCTGAAGGCCGTTGAGGAAACGGGCGGCTTCGAAGCCGTCCATCTGGGCATGATGAAACTGGAACGAGATGGGCAATGTCGTTTTGAACAGCCCTTGATGGTATTTGCCCCAAGCCAAGAAGGGATTGGTGAATAGCTCGGAATAGACACTCACCACACCGTCAATCTCGCATTCAGCCAAAGCAGAGGTGTCGATAGCCATACAGTCGTCACCAAGAAGGTGGTCCTCGTTTGTTTCGTGAACTTGGCGCGTCAGGCGCAAATAATCTTCATTGAACTGGCGAAGATCCGCTGAAAACGGGATGTCACAAAGGTGGGCATCTCCGTTCATGGTCTTCACAACAGTCATTACTGCCAGACGGTCGTACTGCCATAAGTGCCCTCCGGCAGGCAGTGTATAGAACTCCTGAATGCCGCTGGCCGCCTGACCGATACACCAGCACATCAGCATGTTCGTCTTCATCCCGTTTCGTTTGGCAACCCTGACCAGCCTGCCGACATCAAAGGTTTTGACTATCGTCACTTTCGGCATGCCAGCCGTTTTCCACAGCTCAAACGCCCGACCGCGCGGTGATTCTTTAGGGTCAATCTCTTTCTTCATTGCTGTTGTTTTGCCGCAAAGGTACAAAAAATCCGCAACCCAAGCCTTCGCCCAGATTGCGGATTTTTCGTTGAACCTTGTCCTATTATTTCAATGTGTCATACTGCTCTTCGGTGACAGGCTCCAGCCACTCGTTGCTGTTGCCAGGTTGGGCATCGGCATGGTAGGTGAGGTGCTGCATCCAGCTGTCTTTGGCGGCGCCGTGCCAGTGCTTCACACCCTCGGGAACGGCGATGACGGTGCCAGGAACCAACGGAATGGCTTCCTTGCCCCATTCCTGGTACCAACCGCGACCACTCACGCAGATCAACATCTGCACCGCACCATGGTGAACGTGCCAGTTGTTGCGGCAGCCAGGCTCGAAACTGACGTTGCAGAGCCCGCTTGCTGGGTCGAGGACAGCGAGGTAGCTGTTGCCAATGAAATACTGGGCGTATGCGGTATTAGGTTCGCCAATGGGCCAGGGCGATTGGGCGCACACCATATCGGTCTTGCCGTCAACAGCAGCAGCGATGGCAGCATCACAACGCAAAGCTTCGGCTTGCAACCCTGCGGCTTTCAAGGATACAGGAATGTTGCGCAACTGCTCCTCAGTAACACCCATATTCAAGGTACCGCGCACGTGTGCCTGCAGCTGCGGCATCACATTTTCCAAGCCGCTCAACGCACTCACGGTGATGAGCTCACGGTCGGCGTGGGTGAGGTTGTCGCGGGCGAAGATGTCGCCGAAGAGATGGGCTTTCAGATAGTAGTCCTCGGCAGGGCAGAAGTCATAGTTGAAAGGGCGACCGCTGAGTTGGGTCTGCACCTCGGTGCCTTGTGCCAATGCATTGTAATGGCTCGGCAGCGGTGATGCCTCAACACCTTCTTCAGTAGCTTTGCCTTCGCTTTGGCGTTGTTCCATAACCTTCTGCAAAGTGCCTAGGGCATTCAGAGAACGCGGGAATCCTGTGTAGGCATAGAGTTGCGATAGG
>JAEEGG010019121.1_pt1 | contig 13858 bp, 14 predicted proteins | sample 9134161 | NCBI WGS metagenome assembly JAEEGG01 (sample SAMN16246543, study PRJNA631951) | gut metagenome | biome: gut microbiome; feature: rumen; material: CR-attached | host: Bos | place: Iran: Karaj | collected 2018-10 | reverse complement strand
GAACTGGGCGCAGAACTGGATCATTTCTTCCATCGTGCAGTCCATGGTGAACTTGCCGTCCTTATAGCAGTAGATGCAATAGTCTTCGTTCTTGGTGCCGTCGGCGTTCGTCCCCTTCAGCTCCTCGGTCAGCGGCATGCCGCAGCTCTGACAAAACTTCTGTTCCATAATACTTCCGTTTGTTTTGGTAAAGATACGAATTCTGCGGCAGAAAGTGTATCTTTGGGAGATGAAAACGGAGAAACACCCATTCCAGCCATTCCTGCCCGACGGCACCCGCATCCTCTTTCTGGGGAGTTTCCCGCCCCAGCCTCACCGCTGGTGCATGCCATTCTACTACCCCAACTGGATCAACGACTTCTGGAGGATAATGGGGATCATCTTCTTCGGAGACCGCGAGCACTTCTGCGTGCCTGTCGAAAAACGATTTGACGAGGCGGCCATACGGGAGTTCTGCACACGCGAGGGGCTGGCGTTCTACGACACCGCCTGCGAGGTGCGCCGCCTCCGCGACAATGCCTCCGATGCGTTTCTGGAGGTAGTTCGAGCCACGGATATCCCGGCCTTGCTGCGGCAGATTCCGGATTGCCACACCATCGTCACCACCGGCGAAAAGGCCTCCAGCCTGGTTGCAGAGTGGCTTGGCTGCAAGGTGCCGGCAGTTGGGGCGTTTGTGGATTATATGGATCTCCGCTTCTGGCGCATGCCATCAACTTCAAGGGCCTATCCCCTACCGCTAGCCAAGAAAGTTGAAGAATACAAAAAAATATTCCAGTGAAATGTTAGAGAATTGAACATTTTGTGAGGAACTTTTGAACATTTTGTATTCCTCGGGGGCGTGGGGTCAACTGATTGACACATAGCTATTTAACGGTTTTGCCTTCCCTCGAGCAAGGGAAGGCAAAACACGTAATGCATTGAACGCCAGACAGTTATCTCCACGCGGAAACCAGGAAGGGGAAGAAAGCGAGCGCCAGGCGGCGAAAAGTGAGTCGTGCTAGCAGCCAGGCAAGCAGCTAGGCCATGCAAGTCCTACTGATTCCTGATCTTATTCCCAAGAATAAAGCCGAAGATACCAGTAAGCAAGATGCCGATGGTGGTCTGCACTAGGTTGAGCATATCAACCAGGGGCGAGACGTCCTGCAGCACGTCGGAGTCCATGCCGGCCATGTTCTTGAGGCTGATGCCAAGGGCCTCGAGGTACTTCAAAGGCGAAACCTCAGCGCAGAAGATCATCGCGAAGATGAACACCGTCACGATGTAGGTCATCACCATCTTGAACATGCTCTCGCCGTAACCGAAAAGCAGGTCTGAGAGGGAATTCATCAAGATGCGCCAGAGGTTCCCGGCCTTCTTCCAAAATCCCACCTTGGGATCGCCCAGCTCCGCAATCATCCGGCGACGTTCCATGCGACGGCCCTGCACATAGCCCCAGTTGGCATCCGCAATGTAGCCCTTCTCGTTCCATAAACCATTGAGAGTCTTGTAGATATCCTCAGCATCAGCCCAGCGGGATTTCACCGCCTCGGACGGATCCCAGTCGGATATCTGGCTGCGGTCGTTCGTGCGCACCCCGGTGCCGTAGTTGTGCCAGTCCACCAGAAACTTGGTATAGGCCGCCTTATCCTGCTGCAGGATGCGCCCGCGGAAAAGATTCTCCCGGCGGATGTTGGAGCCATCCCCGAAATACGTGTTGAAGATGCTGCAGTTGGAGAAGGACGAGTGCTTGAACAGCACCACGCCCTCGAAGAACGCACGGTAGAAGTCGCAGAAATCCACAGTCGCATCCTCGAAGGTCGCATTGTTTATCCGCGCATAGCGGAAGTCGCTCCAGGAGATGTTGGCATAGCGGAAGCGGCAGTTCTCGAGGGTAGCCTTTCGGAAAGACACGCTCTGAAGCGTAGGCTCCGCCGCCTTGCCGGAATGATCGAAATCGCAGCCGTCCAGAGTCGCCTCGTCGAAGCTGCAGTGCCGCAGGGTGGCATTCTTGAAATTCACGTTCACCAGCGTGCAGCCGGAAAAGTCGATGCCTTCCAGCACCTGGCCGGAATAATCTTTATCTTTGATGGTTTTCATAATCTTACTACTTCCCCGCCTCGTTGTCCAGCTTCTCGTAGACGGAGTTGTTGCTCTTGTACTCGGGCACGATCTCCTTCATCTTGCGGACGGTTTCCATATTGTCGAAGTGCTTGGAAATCTCTACCAGTTCCTCGATCTCCTTGGAGACCTCGTCGTAGTCGTACTCGCGCACCTGGGCGATGCGGATCTTCTCGTGGAAGGTGGGCTTGGTGCCCTCGAGTTCGTTCAGCACCTCCTCGTAGAGTTTCTCGCCCTCACGCAGGCCGGTGTACTTGATTTCCACATTCTTGGCGCCGGAAAGGGCTATCATCCTCTTGGCGAGGTCCGCAATCTTCACGGGCTGGCCCATGTCGAAGACAAAGATTTCGCCGCCGTTGCCCTTGGTGCCGGCCTCGAGGACAAGCTTGCAAGCCTCGGGGATGAGCATGAAGAACCGCACGATGCGCTCATCGGTCACGGTAACCGGGCCGCCGTTCTTAATCTGCTCACGGAAGAGAGGGATAACGCTGCCGTTCGAACCGAGAACATTGCCGAAACGGGTGGTAACGAACTGAGTATAACCCACTTTCGACTTCTTGCGCTTGGATTCTTCCAGCGCCTCCAGCTTCAGCTTGCGGTCCAGGCTCTGCACATAGATTTCGCAGATGCGTTTGCTGCATCCCATCACGTTCGTAGGGTTCACGGCCTTGTCGGTGGATATCATCACGAACTTCTTCGCCCCGACCTCAACACTCAGGTCGGCGATTATCTTGGTACCGTAGATGTTGTTCATCACGGCCTCGCTGGGGTTGTCTTCCATCATCGGCACATGCTTGTAGGCCGCAGCGTGGAAAACGTACTCCGGCATGAAGTACTTGAAGATATACTCCATGCGGGTGCGGCGGCTGATGCTTGTCACCACCACTTCGCAGGGCACATCCGGGAAGTCCTTGGCCATCATCAGGCGCACATCGTGCTGGGGGGTCTCAGCCTGGTCGATCAGCATCAGCTTTGCAGGCTTGAACTGGGCTATCTGGCGCACCATCTCCATGCCGATGGAACCGGCGGAACCGGTGATGAGCACGCGCTTGCCGGCCAGGGTCTCCCCCACCGACTTCATATCCACCCGTATCTCCTGACGAGGGAGGAGATCCTCCACGCTGACCTCCTTGATCTGGTAGCTGTCCTCCAGGTCCTCCTGCAACTCGCCATCGCTCACCTTCGCCTCTTTGGCTTCCGAAGTCATGTAGATCTTGCAGCCGGCGGCGATGAAGATATCCTGAATCTTCTGGTTCTGGCGGAACTCATTGGCCCGGAGCGGACTCACCAGCACGGCCTCTATCTTCTCCTTGCGGATGATGGCCGCGATGTCGTCATCGAGGGTGTACACCGGCACACCCAGGAGCTTCATGTTCTTGAACCGGTGCTCATGGGAGATGAATCCGGCAAGCTCGAACTTGGAGTTGGCTTGGGTGCGGATGTTCTTGGCAAGGCCGACGCCCCCGGTAACAGCTCCGTATATGAGCACACGCTTGGCATGCGCATCGGAGTTGGAGATGTCGAAGAGGATTTTCACCATGATGCGCACTGCCCACATTAAGAGCGTGGCGACGATAATGGCGATGAGGGTATTCCACAGATTGAGGGCGGCGATAAGATAGATTCGCTGCCATCTGGCGAAGATGCTCACGCCCATCGCAAGGCCGAGAGTGACCAGATTGGCGTAGGTGAGCTTGAGAAGGTCTACGAAGCTCGAATAGCGCAGCACGCCCGAATAAGTACGGAAAATCCGCGCCCCCACCCAACTGAGGATGGCATAAAGCGCGGCCGTGACGATGACTGCCTGACGGTGATCGAAGGTAGCCTGGGTCTTGTGCGTCACCCAAAAAGTGAAAACGCTGGATCCGAACACGATGAACGCGTCGCCCAAAAGGATTGCCCAGTACGGCAGCATCCGCTTGCTGAAGTACCAGGATGAAACTCTCTTTATGATATCCATACTAAAGCTCTGACTGGGTATTAGTATGCAAATATAAGGAAAGTTTTGGAGAAGAGGTAATTTTGGGGGGAATTGCGGTGGAAAGGGGGACAGGGGGGCTTGCGAAGACTAGGAAGGGGCCATTCGCTGACCTGTAGAGAAAAGGGCGTTTTTCTCGATAGGTGCATAATTTTAATTAACATCTTGCATAAATCAAAACTTATCAGTATCTTTGCAAAATGATTAACATTTACTGTATGCTAAATTTAAACTATCGATGGACGTCACATATAAAACAAAGGGATTACAAAAATACGCTGAAGATCAAAAGTACAGCATAAAAAAGCTTGGGGATGTGAGATCGGAGCAATATACCAGGCGCATTTCCGACTTGCTGGCTGCCGAGACCTTGGAGGATGTAAGACATTTACCAGGCAACTATCATGAGCTTACAGGCAACAGAAAGGGGCAATGGGCCTGTAGCCTCGACAGGAACTACCGACTAATCTTTGAGCCGCACGAAAAACCGATTCCGACCAATGAAAGTGGACAATATATATGGTGCGAGATTAGAGGAGTTGAAATAAATGAAATAGTGGATTATCATTGACAATACGAACCAATACAGGACACCAACACAATAGCTATGAGCATTAAAGCAAACGTTTCCAAACTAATCAGAGTTCATCATCCCGGAGAAGTGCTTGATGAGAAACTGGAGGAAATGGGAATGAGCATCAAAGAATTCGCACTTCGGGCAACAAAACCCGAAAAAACAATTATTGCCGTCATCAATGGCAATAGTTCTATTACTACAGAGATGGCTGTTTCATTTGAAGCAGTCACCAAAATACCCGCATCCTTTTGGTTAAATAATCAGCGACTCTATGATGAGTATATGGTGAGAAAGAAGAGAGAAGATGCTGCTGCAGCATCTATTGCATGGATGAAACTATTCCCTTACACCGAGATGGCAAAACGCGGCTGGGTAGCAGCCACAAGCAATGCCATGGAGCGAGTACAGAATCTTCTCACCTATTTCGGAGTCAGTTCAGTAAAAGCATGGGAGGATTATTATTTGAAGAAAGAGCTTAAAGTTGCTTTTAGGATTTCACTCTCCTCCACCAAAGATCCTCACGCAATGTCTGCATGGTTAAGGCAGGCAGAACTGCATATGGCTAAAGACAACTCATCCTACCCACCCTATGATGAAAAGAAGTTGAAAGCATCTATTCCGGCCATGAAAAAATTAATGACAAAGGCACCTGAAGATTTCTTTAATCAACTACAAAAGATTTGCGCCTCTTGTGGCGTGGTTCTGATGGCAACCCCTACTCTTCCAAAAGCACCCATCAGCGGAGCAACTCGGTGGATCAGGGACACCCCTGTTATCCAGCTCTCCGGAAGATATAAAGGGTACGATTACCTATGGTTCAACTTCTTTCATGAATTAGGCCATATTATCATTCACGGGAAGAAAGATATCTTTCTGGAAGAAGCGGGCTTAGAAGGGCAGGATTTAATAAAAGAAACAGAAGCGAATGTCTTTGCTTCGGAGACTCTTTTATCAAGGAAAGACGAACAGGATTTAATACTTCATTATAGTTTCTCGGATAAAGGCATTAGGGAGGCTTCAAGAAAATTCTCTGTTCATCCGTCAATTATTGCCGGTAGGCTTAAACACCTTGGTTATCTGAGTTATTCTCAGGCCCAGGCATTCAACAAACACATTGATATTGTATCATGAGCACTAAGAGTAAGATGAGAATCACAGAACGTGATTTCATTCTAGCTAATAGAAAAGCGGCAAGGGAAGAGGAGATTGCAGCACACGGAAAACAGATTTCTTTCAGGGCCCATTTGCACCGGTCAAAAAAGACTTACAACCGCAAAAAAACGAATAAAGCCATCATCCTTGACGATGATGGCTTTGTGTTTTAGCCCCTAAACTGCATGGTAAAAAAGTATCAAACATCTTTACGAAAAAAGTTCAGAGAATGTTTGCTTATTACAGATGTTCAATTAAATATGAAGTTCCTTATGCGCTATCCACTGATGACTATTAGGCTTCAATACTAATATATCAATGGGGCCACCAACCGTTTTCACTCTTTCCTGAAACTTCATCGTATCGATGGTTACTTTAGTAGCAAACTCGGCAAATTCTATAGCATCTTGAAGCGTGAAAAAATTCCATGGTATGATATGTTGGGGTAGATCTACTAGGGTTCCATTAACTTGTCTTAAGGTCAAAGGTTGAATTAAACGGATTAATACGTCAGTCTCCCCATCCCAATGTGCACCCTGGGTTGTGGTATCCAGCGACTCCACTCGGCCCGATTGTGTGTTGATTACAAATACTTTCTGCTCATACTCATTCTCTTTAACGTATTTATAACCAGCAACCGTAAATATTGAATTCAACTTCGGCTCAATCTTATTGAAATACGGCAGCAGAGCGTGAGCTATTGTTTCCACATCAGCTGTATCAAACTCGCGTATAAAGGATTCAATGTATCCAGTTATGGGTTGTCCCTTTATCGAAGCGTCTCCACATGTTGTTATTCCAACATGATTACTAGTCACAAACGATTTGTAATTAGTATCAGAGACGTGAATTCCGAGGTGATTAACAAAGGATGCAGTATCCCCTTCTTTCTTAGGTCCAATCTTTTCAGATCTATTAAATGTTGTCCGGCTATCGCTTGCCAGCACAATCCCCTCCTTAACATAAATAGCTATCACAAATGACATAACGCACGTTTTTTACTTCCCTTTAACAAATCCCATTCCCAATTTATTTACTGCCATTTTGTCATCGCTATGTCAATGCTATGTCAGCCTCTTAAGCCAACGAAATCTTTGTAACTTGTTTCCCTGCACAAAAAATATCAATGCCCTTCCCTATGATAACTACTTTCTTCTTCATAATCATCATTTCTAATCACACATACTGATTCCCGCCACCATCTCCAAGGCCATCTTGGTGAAACGTGCAGGCTTCTACGAGCGCGACGGGTAAAGTACTGATTTACAGCGAAATAACAAAAGTAAGGTGCCGAAAATTGAGCACCCTACTTTAAGCAACTAACTGTATATCAAAGGTTTAGACGCCACACCAACCACGCCAGCCAAGCCAGCAGCCGGGGCCATCGCTCCCCCTTACTTCTCCAACTCAAAAATCTTCTCCATCAACCTCCATTTCTTGTGGCTGGGGAGGGAGGGGTCGGCGCCTTGGGCTTTGGCGACGTAGGCTTCCCATTCGGCCTGGCGGGGAAGGGCGGCGAGGCGGACCATGTCGCGGTCGAAATCGAAGTCGTCGACGGTGTCCATGATCATAAAGACGTGCGTGCCGCGGCGGAAGATCTGCATGTCGAGGATGCCGACCTGTTTCTGGCCTTCCATAATTTCGGGCCAGACGTGTTTATGCACGTCGCAGTAGCGCCGGATCATATCCGGGTCGTCCATCAATTCGAGGGTTTGGCAGTATCTTTTCATTTCCTACGTATCTTCAAGGTTATAGCCTCCGGATGCTCCACGGCAAAAACCGCCGAATCGGTAACCACCAGCGCAAGATAGCCACCACCGCCGGCACCGGGCATCTTCCACGCCAAAACTCCGGGAACGGCAGCCCACTGATCAATAAACGGCTGGATGGAGTTCTCGGGGCGAGGCCCATCCTCCCCATTCAAAACCGGATTCACCATCGCGGGGAACATCGCGATCTGCGCAGCGAACGAAGCCCGGTAGGCCGCTGCAAACGCAGAAAGATCCATCGAAAGAATCGCCTTCCAGCAATCCTCGGCCGCATCCGCCAGGTCATTCACCTTATCCTCGGTGATATCCTTCCCCGCCACCACGGAGCAACCGGGCTTGCGCGGATGAAGGGGGATCAGCACCAGATGCCCCTCGAGCCAGTCCAGAACGGCGGCGTCGGAGCAAGTCTCTATCTTCTCGGGCCAGAAACGGTTGTTGTAGTAGTGCCTGCAGAGCCCCGGCACGCATATGCCGATGGAGTCTTGTGCTCCGCTGATGATGCCGTCCGAGCGCTCGGGGTCGTTCTCGAAGCAGAACACCAGCTTCGCCAGCATCTCCGGTTCCATATCCGGCAGCTTGATGGGCCAGATCTTCTGGATAACCTTGCGGGTAGATGTAGACAGGCCGCAGCGGTCCCGCACCTCGAAAGTGGGCTCCAGGGAGATGGTCAACGCCCAGCCGGGGGCGAGATAAGACACGTACGGCTGGTCGATCCAGGTGCCGGCCAGGTCCAGGCGCGTGGGGATACGGCAGGTCTCCGCCTTCAAGTCGGTGGAGGAACGAGCCTGCAGGCCCTCGGCGGGCGTGCGCTGGAGAACCACATACTCTATCCCCCGCTCGCGGCAGAACTGCTCCTTCTCCGGCGTGCTGCCATCCGCATTCACCACGAACACATCCGGCTTCAGCGCATCCACGGTAGGGATGAAATCCATCACTCCGTCCCCCTGGTTGATGAAGGCATCCTTCACATACTTGATGCTCTTCACCATGAACAGGCGCTCCTGCTCCGGGTAGAGGGTCTTATGATTCTTGTAATGCAGCACGGTGGCATCGGAGCCGAGGCCGACATAAAGGTCGCCAAACTGCGATGCCTGACGGAAAAACTCCACGTGCCCGCTGTGCAGCAGGTCGTAGCATCCTGAAACAAAAACTTTCTTCGGCATAAAGAATTGGTTATCTCTCACAAAGATACGCAAATTATCTTTCCGCTCTCATCGGGTTGGACAAAAAGTCCTGATATGCAAGGCGGATGCCGTCCTCGAGTTCGACCTTATACCTCCAGCCGAGGGCGGCCGCCTTGGAGACGTCAAGAAGCTTGCGTGGCGTGCCATTCGGGCGCGAAGTATCCCATTTAATTGCGCCCTTGTAGCCCACCACGCGAGCTACGATTTCTGTCAACTGTTTGATAGTCACCTCCTTGCCTGTGCCGGCATTAACCGTCTCATTGCCGGAGTAATTGTTCATCAGGAACACGCAGAGGTTCGCCAGGTCATCCACATAGAGAAACTCCCTCAAAGGCGAACCGTCACCCCAACAAGTCACCTCCGGCAGGCCGGCAACAGCGGCCTCGTGGAAGCGCCGAATCAGCGCCGGCAGCACGTGCGAGTGCTCGGGATGATAATTGTCGTTCGGGCCATACAAGTTCGTGGGCATCACGGAGATAAAGTCAGTCCCGTACTGCCTGTTCAGGTACTCGCAGTACTTGAGCCCGGAAATCTTCGCCAGCGCATAGGCCTCATTGGTCTGCTCCAGCGAGCCCGTGAGAAGGCAGTTCTCAGGCATAGGCTGGGGCGCCAGGCGCGGATAGATGCACGATGATCCCAGGAACTCCAGCTTCTTGCAGCCATTCTTCCAGGCGGAGTGAATCACGTTCATCTCCAGGATCATATTCTCATACATGAAATCCGCCAGCGCACTCTGGTTCGCCACTATTCCACCGACCTTGGCGGCCGCCAGGAACACATACTCCGGCTTTTCGGCCGCGAAGAATGCCTCCACCTGGTCCTGCCGGGTGAGGTCCAGCTCCCGGTGAGTCCTAAGCACTAGATTGTTATACCCCTGCCTCTGCAGTTCCCTCACTATCGCCGAGCCCACCATTCCCCGGTGGCCGGCAACATATATTTTCGAAGACTTTTCCATTACTTCACGATTCCCTTTTCAAGGTATTCCGCCAGATTCATCCGGACCTTCTCCGCAGCCCCTTCGCTGGCCACCTTCGCCATATCCGCATCCACCATAATCTTCACCAGCTGCTCGAAACTGGTCTTGAGAGGATTCCAGCCCAGCTTCGCGCGGGCCTTGGTAGGATCCCCCCAGAGATTAACCACGTCCGTCGGGCGGTAGAAGTCCGGGCTGACCTCCACCAACACTTTCCCAATAAGATTCTCGGGCCCGGCGATGCAGACGCCCTTCTCGTCGGCGCCTTTGCCGCGGAAGTCGAGCTCGATGCCCACGTACCTGAACGCAAGTTTGGCGAACTCACGCACGCTATGCTGCACGCCCGTCGCGATCACGAAGTCCTCCGGCTGAGGATGCTGGAGGATGAGCCACATACACTCCACGTAGTCCTTGGCGTATCCCCAGTCGCGGAGGCTGGAGAGATTGCCCAGATAGAGCTTATCCTGCTTGCCCTGTGCGATACGGGCGGCCGCGAGAGTGATCTTGCGAGTGACGAAGGTCTCCCCTCTCCGCTCACTCTCGTGATTGAAGAGGATACCGCTGCAGCAGTACATCCCGTACGCCTCCCGATACTCCTTCACAATCCAGAAGCCATACTGCTTCGCGACCGCATAGGGGCTGTAGGGATGGAAGGGAGTGTTCTCGTTTTGAGGCACTTCTTCCACCTTCCCGTAGAGTTCGGAGGTGGATGCCTGATAGATTCGGCAGGTGTCCGACAGCCCGCAGAGGCGAACAGCCTCCAGCACGCGGAGCACGCCCGTGGCATCGATGTTCGCAGTGAACTCCGGAGAGTCGAAACTCACCTGAACGTGGCTCTGCGCGGCCAGATTATAGATTTCGTCCGGGCGAACTTTGCTCACCACCTGCATTATGCTCATCGAGTCGCCAAGGTCGGCATAATGGAGATGGAAATGAGGGCGCCCTTCGAGATGAGCGATGCGCTCGCGGAAGTCCACCGAACTGCGGCGGATAGTCCCGTGAACATCGTAACCTTTATCGAGAAGGAATTCCGCCAGAAAAGAACCATCCTGGCCGGTGACACCGGTAATGAGGGCAGTCTTCGCCCTGTTCCGGTTGAAATTTGTCAAGTTAACATCAAGCACCTCTTCGATCTTTTCCATACTCGAGGCGCTGATGCCGACTTTACCTGCAAACCAGCGAGATATGGCAGTCTCATCCTTGCCCAGCATTTCGGCAAACTGACGCTGACTGATCCCCTTCTGGCCGAGAATCGACTTAATTTTGTTCAAAAGTGCATAATCTACCATAACACAAAGTTACGGAATTATGCGGAACTTGACAATGGATTTGAGGATAAATTTGAGAGCTTGACAGAAATTGATAAGTGGGCGGCATTTGAGCCCTACCTGATCTTATCCAGGCTCCTGTGCTATATCAAAGCTTGATTTTACTAAGCTCTCTCCCTGTATCTGTCAGAATATACTTTTGCAACTTACTGTTTGGAGCCTCCGGAATTGTCATTTCTATATATTTGCCCAAAATCGGGTCTATATACTTCTTCTTCATTTTATAACGGTCACCTAAGCCCAAATGCTTAGCAATCTCAGCAAGAGAATGTGCCTCCACGCAGAAATCAGCAATATTCTTCAGCACATTGAAGTCCACGCCTAACTCCTTGCCAACTCCTTGCCAACTCCTTGCCAACTCCTTGCTATTTGGCAGGGACTCTGGATCACTCTGGACCGTTCCAGGCACAAATGGCTTGCAGCCATTAGAGCCTTCCACTCCGCGCAGAGACAGGCCCCTTTTCAGTCGCCCGCCTCTCTTTCCCTCCCGCTCTTGTGTGAAGGCCTTGAGCAAGTCTGTGGGCGGCTGTACAGGCCACAGTCTTGCTGTGGGGAGCGGAAGCCGGATGGGCGCGCCAGCGGCCATTGGGCTGAAGTAGCGAACTCTAAGCACCTTTATACCAGATGCTACTTCCGGGGCTCTCTGAAAGAATAAAAATGAAACAACTACGCGCAGATTAAGACATCAGGATAACGAATCTCTCTTAACTTGAAGCCGTAAGAGAAGTTAGATTCATTGTCTGGAGAATACACCTCATCTGTCATCAAGGTCATCTCCATCATACTTCTCTCTACACTGTCCATTTCTTCACTCTCTGGGAAAGTTTCTTTCCATGAAAAAACAGCATAACGAAGAAGTTTATTACTAATATGCTCTCCAATGATGGGATTCGCGAATAATAGCACTAATGTGTTGTGCAACTGACGCCGAGCTTTTTGACGTTTGTCTTTTACATAATCGGTTGTTGAGCATGTCATCTCAACCAAAGTAGAAGATTTATCACCTTCAATCATATAGTCACATATCTCTCCTACCTCTTCCGCATCACTAACGAAACTAAAGACCTGGTTAATGTTCAAAGTGTATACAGGTTGTTCACTATGAACTTTCAGTTGCTCTCTGGCTGCAGGATCAACGTCACACACATATTTACAGCCCTGACAAGCAATCGAATCCAAAAGTGAAAAATCCCCACTCACTGTACGCTCATCCAGCATCAAGACTTTATTCTCTACCTTGCGGAATGTCCTGTAGAAATGAGCTTCAAACAACTCCTTCAACATACCAGCTACTTCTTCTTAATCTCACGATACTCTTGGTGCATATAACGCATCGCTTCAACCAAATCCTCAGCGTTCACACTCTTTTCTCCAGTTTTTGCGTTCACCTGCATAATATCAATCAGTCTTCCGTCATTCGTGCTAAACACGCCCAACTCATCAGGATTAATATTGACTCTATCATTAAGGCCTCGATTGTAACGTTCAATCAAAACATTCAGGTAGTTCAGAATAAACGGACTATGTGTGGTAATCGTGCACTTATGCTGCTTATCAACAGAGCAAAGATATACAATCGCTTCAAGCAAGTCAATTTGAGTGAAGGGATAGAGATTCTGCTCGGGCTCTTCCACAATATAAGAAGTACGAACAGGCACAGTCAAACGGTCAGACTCCTTCTGATATAAATTGAGTAATCTACGTGCCTCTGGATCCACACGATGAATCCTGTCGTTAACTTCTGCGATTAAACGCCTACGATCATCAGGATTAAAACCAGGATATAACGTACTTAACACATACTTGTCAATCACACGCGCTTGAATCATCCTTATTTTGGCATCAGAATCAAAAGACGTTTTGTTCGCGAATGTTTCAAAGTACTGACTCGAATAATACTGCAGCATGATTTGCAGCGGGACAACCGATTGCAAACCACTGGATGCACTGCTTAATGGAATCTGGTATGTTTTCCCATTAATATGTTCGATGCGGTCTTTATACTTTTGTTCATTGGGATCATAAAAATACCTAACTCCCAAATTGAGAATGTCGGTTTTATTGTCCTTTCCGTAAAACTCACGGGCATTGAACCAATCGAAGAGAAAACTTCTAAGATTTGTTTGACCGAATTCAAACCCTTGAAGCTCAGGAAGCGTGACAGAGTTTCGCTCTGAAGGGATATAGCATATCTTCTCTCTATGATATTGCTCTTGGTTTTTGAGTTTCACGTCAAAAATATCTCCTTTTAAGTAGATTCTGATGACTTCCGTTTCGTAAAGAATCTCAGCATTCTCATCAAAATAATCCTTCATCTTGTGGAATTCCTCCATTAAGGCACGGAATGCACCCACATTAGCAACAGCGTGTTCATCCATCGTTGTTGCCACCTCTTTCTCCACCCAGCTACAGGTACTCAATATCTTTGCAATGGTACTTTTACCACTGCTTTGAGGTCCAATAATGAAATTAAAACGTTTAAGTTCAATCTCTGCTTCCTTAATAGGACCAATATTGCGTATGATAAGATGCCTCATACTAATCATATTATCTCATTCTACAAATATAACGATTCTCAGGAAGATTATCCGCAATCGCTAAGTTTATTTCAATTATTCTTAATAACCTTTTCTTCAAAGAGGACGTCAGTCTTGCTCCAAATATCGTTCCGTGCGGAGGCCTTGAGCAAGTCTGTGGGCGGCTCTGCCGGCCACTGTCTTGCTGTGCAGAGTGGAAGCCGGATGGACGCGCCAGCGGCCATTGGGCTGAAGCGGGGATTCCCCTCTCATCTCTCTCCCCT
>JAEEGG010019120.1_pt1 | contig 13858 bp, 15 predicted proteins | sample 9134161 | NCBI WGS metagenome assembly JAEEGG01 (sample SAMN16246543, study PRJNA631951) | gut metagenome | biome: gut microbiome; feature: rumen; material: CR-attached | host: Bos | place: Iran: Karaj | collected 2018-10 | reverse complement strand
CCACTGCGTGATGGACCAGGATCGCGAGATGCGGCGGAAGAGTGAGTTTGCGGTCGAAGAAAAATTAGCAAGGACAACAGGACTACAGGAATAAGAAGTCCTTAAGTCGTGTAGTCCGTTGCAAAAAGAATAACAATAAACATAAAAATAACAAAAGATGAAAAAGTACATTTTCTCCGCACTGGCCATCGCAGCGATGATGGTGTCGTGCAACAACCAGAGTCCCAAGATGGACGATCAGCCCGTTGCTGGCGATATTTCGGCTTCAGGTCTGAAGATTGCTTACGTAGAGGTGGACTCTCTGATGACGCAGTACGACTTTGCCAAGGATTACAGCGTGACGCTCCAGAAGAAGTCGAACAATGCCCGTAACACGCTGACCACGAAGGGTAACGCCCTGCAGGCAGCCGTGAACAACTTCCAGCAGAAGCTGAACAACAACGGTTTCACCAGCCGCGAGCAGGCCGCCTCTCAGCAGGCCGCCATCGAGCGTCAGCAGCGTGACCTTCAGGAGCTGCAGGCACGTCTGGAGAACGAGCTCGCCAGCGAGACCGCCAAGTTCAACGAGACCCTCCGCGACTCGCTGCAGAACTTCCTCAAGGACTACAACAAGGACAAGCAGTTCAGCCTGATCCTCACCAAGCAGGGCGACAACATCCTCTTGGCCGACAAGAGGTTCGACATCACCAACGATGTGATCAACGGCCTGAACAAGCGCTACAAGCCCGCTCCCAAGAAGGCCGACGAGAAGGCAGAGGAGAAGAAATAAGACAAAACTCTGTTCAGTATAAGATAAAAGAGGCAGAACCACAACGATTCCGCCTCCTTTTTTTTGCCGTTACACAAATGATGATATCTCAGTCTTTTGTTTCTTTACTTGAAGATTTCTGCCAATTTCCCTTTCAGTTCATCTCCATAGATATTGCGGGCAATGATGGTGCCGTCGGGGGCAAAGAGGATGGTATGAGGGAGGGCATCAATTCCGTAAAGTGCAGCTGGAATGTCCTGGGCATTGATGATCTGTGGATAAGGGATGCCGAGGTCACCTCAGATAAGTTTCCTTGAATAGTGTAATTCTTTGTCTGTGCCTGCCCCGTCATTGTGACGAGGGCGAGCATCATTGTAATAATAGTTTTCTTGTTCATAATTGTTTCGTTTTATTGATAACCTTTTTATTGTTTATACGACATTTTTGCAAATAATCTCAACTATTTGTGTGAGCACATTCTTGTTTTTTAATGACATTCGACATAATCGTCATATCAACATTCTGAATTACAGAGGTTTAAAGAGTAAGTATATTGTCTCATAATGACATATAAACGACATATAAACGACATAAAAACGACATACTAATGACATAGAAACGACATTCTAACGCCATATTGATAGCATATTAACGTCATATACTGACCTTTCAGACACTTTGGGCTGTCTAAACCCTTCTGTTACTATGTCTTTCTGCGCAGTAACCAGGCACCTCTCTTCTAAATTCTCTAGAGAATTTGAGACTTTACTGCCTTTAAACTCTGACTTTACCCTAACTAAACTTCCAAATTCTCTAGAGAATTTTGGGCTTTCGTCTAACCATTCATTCCCTTTTGTGGCACCAGGCAGCCACTTTAGTGCCTTTAAACCTCTTCACTTGTGCCTATTTTATGTCATTAGTATGTCGTTTGTATGTCGTTTTTATGTCATTTGAATGACATTTTGATTGAATGTAATACGCAGGAAACCAGTGATATACATGCTATAATATGTCATATGTCATTTGTTTTTATGGATTTCTTCATATTTGTTTTATTTTTATTATTTACCACATCATCATACGGAGGGCACGCTGGGCCTGTTCGCGCTGATACTTAATCTTGTCGTTGTATTCCTTGTTGACAGTCGCATCAAGAAACTTGTTCAGCAATTCACGGGCCTCGTCGGGCTGCTGCAGGCTGTAATAGCACATGCCCATCTGGTAGTTTAGTTCATTGATGTCGGTTTCCTGTGCATACTCCATACATTTCTTCAGTTCCTCTAAGCGGAAGTCCATCTCATCTTTCTGATTGAACGCTTCCGCCAGTTCCTCATGCAGCCGGAAGAGAGTATGGCGGTCAGGCATCAACAGTTCGAGGGCAGCATCCAGATAACTCAGGGCCTCTGCACCAAAGCCGATACGATTGCACACGATGCCGAGCACAAAGAGACAATAAGCATGATGGTCGTTCTTCTCGTAGGCCCGATAGAGATAGTCGTAGGCAGAGGAGTTGTCTCCCATTCGCTGATAGGTGAGTCCCAAGGTGTAAAGGGTGCTAAAGCAGGTGTCGCCAAGGGCTTCAAGGCGTTTCAGTTCTGGTAGGGCGAGATCATAGTTGCCCATATTGTAATAAGCCTCTGCCAATTGGCGGTTGACAAGGATATGGGTCGAGTCGCGCTGCTGATACTTCTTGCATATCTCGATGAACCTATCGGAAAAAACGGGTCTGTCCCGCCATTGCGACGAGGGCGAGCAGTGTGGTGATGATGGTTTTCTTCATAAAGAGTGCTTAATTTGTTCTTTTCAGTCTTACTATCTTATCTATACCCTTAGGGCTGCGGAACTTAAACAGCGCTTCCTCGTCTTTACGCTCCATCAGCATGTAAGTACAAATATCCTTTATAGAGATTCCATTTACTTCTATCAGGTAATCGCCTGTACGGATACCTTTCTTATAAGCTATTGACCCCTTACGAATGACGGCTTTGAGAACTCCGAGTGTGTCGCCTGCCTCTGAAGGGATAAATGAGGCGCTGCCAGTCTCGCTATTACCGACCGTGATATCCTGTCCGTTATGAGGCATAAATACGAACTGCTTTTTGGGAGCGTCAATAATCAATGAGGCATGTTTCAATACTGCGCTCCCTACTCGCATAGTCGGGTGTGCCGTAGTGATGTATAGGTCGTTGACAGGTAGCTTGTCTATCTTTATCTTTGTGAAGTGAAGAAGTCTGCCTACAAGGGTATCTGTGGACAGACCGTATAATCCCCAACTCGTATTGATAGTAGTGTCCGTCTGTAATGTCAAGTCATCAAGCAGTTTTCTCTTCTTTGGATTTTTCTGAAACCAACGGTCCAGATCTTCTTGAGACAGGGCAAGCCATGTATTCAAGGCACCAGTGTCAAATACCATTTCTATCCATCCGAAAGGTGAATCGACATAAACCAACGGACAGTATGCCCGCTTCATTCTGTATTTGGCGGTAGGCTGTCCTTTTTCTTCCTCAGCAAAGAACTTCTTCCTATCGGTCACTATCAGCAGGCTGTCCTTTGTGTCCAACTTGAAAGAGAGGCCCTTGCCGACCAGATTGAAACCAATGACACCGTCAAACCTATCGCATGTAAACTCACTCATCGCATCCTCCACTATCATCGGATAGTTTTCTATCTGGAGATTTCCCATCTTGATGGTTGGGAACTGATAGATGATTTGATTACGACTTCTCTTGTTGATATCATCAAACGTCAGACTGTCCGTTGTAATCTTTTTCATCCAGTCTTCCTTCTGTCCGTTCCATAGTCCGAGTGGCGAACCAGTATCAAAAAGCAGGTTTCTGGTTTGCCCTTCTATCTCCACTGGCACTATAACCGCCCCGTCTAACACTTTTATCTTGATGGTGTCAGCAAAGTCTTTCTTTGAGAAACTTATTGAAGCAGTTGCGGTCTTTATCATGTCTTGAGCCACGATAGAAGTCATTGCAACGAGGGCGAGCAGTGCGGTGATGATGGTTTGTTTGTTCATTGTTCGAGAGTTGAGTCTAAGTATTGATAGAATTCTTCTGTTTCTCCAAGGTATGCATTCAGCACAGTGCCATCTGGTGAAATGAGCACTTTATATGGATAGCCCGTCACTCTAAATTTCTGCTCTATAATGCCATCCTCACTCCTGACGTGCAACCAGGGTACATTGTGTTTCTTAACGGCAGCGGCCCACTTCTCTGCAGTATCGTTACAGTCGATACCCATAATTTCAAGTCGGTCATTGTATTTCGCATAGTATTCTTTCAGTTTGGGAAATCCCTTGATGCACCAAGTACACCACGAGCCCCAGAAGTCGAGCACCACATATTTCCCACGCAGAGACTTCAACTCCAGCACATTGCCATTAAGATCCTTCAGTCCGAGTTCTGGCACTTGACCGCCTATGGTCACAGTGTCGTTCTTAACAGCATCACGTGCAGCCTTCTCTTTCATGACAAGAGTAAACATCCTTTCGTTCTGATCCAATTCGACTTTCATCCTGCCATTTCTTACCTCAGGGGTCAGTTTTCCAATGGCAGTCAACACTTGGTCGTAATCCACATATATGACCAATGTTGCCGTTGCGTCCTCGTCGGGATGCTCCTCGATATATTTCATGTAGGCTGGATGTGAACGACTATTGATATCGCGATTCTTTAGTACTCGGATGCTGTCTGGTTCATTTCTGGCAGCAGCAAACTCAACGTCAAAAGGACGCTGAACTTCTGTTACTCGCTCATATTGCTGATAAAAGGCGGTGCCACTCCAATTCTCTTCTACAGAATTCAGATGACCACTAAACACAGCCTCTTCGTCAGGTACGAAATATGTATAAAGAGTCTCCTTTGGATTCGACTTGAGATACATCGAAGCTAAATATGCATCGCTAAGTCTCGTAGAAAAAGAGAACTCGCCATTCATTACAGCTACTTTGCAGTTGACAACCTGTTTTTGAGGCTGTAGTATGACATACTCAATGCAGAGAGTATCGTTCCCTACACCATCAATCTTACCCGTCATCTTAAAATTGTCTTTGGCAAATGTCCCAACAGGCAGCATAGCCAGCAGGAACAGGAATTGTCTATAGTGTTTCATCTTGTTCTTGCGTCCTTTCCTGCGTCCCGTTGGTAGCAAGCGACCAGAGGTCGAGCGCAGTAGCAAGTGATTTTTAATCGAGCGCATATTCGTTTCGTTTTAAATTTTTATGTGCAAAGTTATGTCTATAATTTGGTACGCACAAGGAAATGACGAAAAAACCGCAAAAGGGGGTGTTACAGCATTTTTAGACTTAAAATACTGATAATGAACAATGTAACCAAAAAGTACCTAAGAAAAAAGTGCCAAATTGTAACGCCTATTTGAGGGCGATGACCTCATAAAGCTGCAGCATCTGGCGCTTTAGAAGGTCGGCATCGAGGCCAGTGGAAAGTGAATCCCAATACACATAGAGGGAGAGGTTGAAGGTGAAAATATTACTGGAGTTACTTCTCTATGACAATCTGGTTTGAAACGTCATATAATCAAATATTACAAAAAAGAGTCCTTTTCATTATGTATATCAGAAATATTTCGTATCTTTGCAGCCAGTACCGCGGTACAAAAAAACAACCCGCCAACTTTGATAGTGGCGGGTATTCGGAAACTTGGTTACGTACTTTGATAGCAGAGGCTTGACCAAGCATTACGGGTGCAAAGGTAAACAATAAAATTGAAATTTCCAAATGAATTATCAAAAATTTGCGAGATTATACTCATATTCACGTATATCTAGGTATCTGAAAGCCTCTAAAGGCAACAAAAAGAAAGCTCAGCAGATGTATTATGCCAATGCCAGATTAGCACAGGCATTCCAACCTCTGATTAGTTTCTTTGAAGTTATTCTTCGCAATCAGCTTCATTATGCCATAGCGAAACACTTCGGTGATGTGCAATGGCTGATAAACCAGAAGAATGGGTTTATGTCAGACCCTTCGCTTACTCACGTTGTCAAGAAAACGGGAAAAACAAATACGAATGATTTCTTGAAAAAGGAGGTGGAGAAATCAGAAAAAACGTTACTGGGGAAAAAGCGTAACGTGACTGCAGGAAGGGTGATAGCGGAATTAAATCTTGGTTTTTGGAACAGTCTGTATGAGACTCACCACTACGCCTTATTGCAGGGCGTACCTTGCACAATATTCAGAGGACTGCCTACAGGCTATGGACGAAAAGAGATAAATGCCATCATCCAGGATATTAGAATTATGAGGAACAGGGTGAGCCACAATGAACCTCTCTGTTTTGACAACAGGCAGTTTGACATGACGTATGTGAAGCAAATGTATGTTTTGATTAGCGATTTCTTTACATGGATTAACCCGAATATCATTCCGACAATGGCCCAAGAGGCTTTGGATAACGTTCAGGCAGAGATTGCCAAAACCGAAGCCATCATCAATTCATAAGACCTTGCCGTCAAGCGCACATCAGTCCGCAGCATGCGCTCAAGGATCAAAGGAAGGGAAAGGTAAGAGACATCAAATTACCATATTATTAAAAAAATGCTGCCATCATTTCCTTGCCCAACTTGTGGATGTGAGCAAGGATGGCATTCTCACGCTCGGCTGAAGGTTTCTTAAAGCCATTGATGTAGTTGCGCAGCAAGGAATACACATGGGGACAGGAACGATGTGTATACGAATCATCATCCCTTCTTCGAGCGTGGTGTTAGGAACATTATAAAACATACCTGTTTCAGCAGATACATAAACAGTTACTTGTTCTACTTTGTCTTCGTAGTTGCTGTCTCTATTGCATGATGCCAGCCCTAATATGACCGCAAACAGTGTGGTGATGATGGCTTTCTTGTTCATTATTTATTAGTCATTAAAGATCTTCTTCAATTGTTGTTCGATGTTCTCGCCGACCAACCCACGGGCAAGGATGGTGCCGTCGGGACCAAAGAGAATAATGTGGGGAATGCCATTGAGCCCGTAGAGGTTGTAGGCACCATCCTGCGAGTCGAGGATTTGCGGATAGGGTATCTGCAACTCGGCTATTGCTTTCAGGGTTGCTTCTGGCTTGTCTTTGACGGCAATACCAAGTACTATCAGTCCTTTGTCCTTATATTTATTATAGACTGCGATAAGTCTTGGAATCCCCGCCCGGCAGGGGCCGCACCATGAGGCCCAAAAATCTACGAGTACATATTGTCCACGGCCTACGTAGTCGCTGAGACGGGTGGTCTTGCCGTTGTAATCTACGCCGAAGTCTATGAACTTCTCGCCTGCGCGACTGCCAAGTTGCACCTCGTATGTTTTCCGTTGTGCCATGATTTCCTCGTTAGCTTGCAGCCGTTCGCTCAGCATCCCGATGTATTCAAGTATCCGCTTTGCGCTGAAAGAAATGGTCAGGTTTTTAACAATGTCCAGCCCCAGGACATCGTCGGCATGTAGGCGAACTATAGGCTCCATCGCCTCGTCGAGCTTTTGATTTTGTAAGTCCTTGTCATCCTTATATTCTTTGAGTATGCTGAAGCATTTCTGTTGGAGCGTCTTCATGTCATCGTTCATGGGCGTGCCCGATGCGTAGTACCATTTCCCTGCAGAAGGACCTTCGACGTGTATAAAGCCGTTCTCGATGAACAGTGGCTTGATGCTGATTTCCCAGTCTCTGCTGGCAAGCGTACATAGCTTTGCTTGCGGCAGTTGGCCGTTGTGCTCCGTGATTACACCCTTTACGACCTGAACGGAATCCACGAATGATGAATAATCGTAAAGGTAAAGCGTTCCTGTGAAATCGGGATGTCCCGTGTTGCCGTCAATGTGGTAGTTGACTTGCCCCTGCCCCGCCAATGCGACGAGGGCGAGGAGGATGGTAATGATGGTATGACAACTATTCCTCAGGAGTCCTTTCAATATTTTCTCCTTGAAGTCTGCTGGCATTGGAGGTACATTGACATATTTGCGCCGGAGTGATTCGCGAAGGTCTGTATCTTTAAATGTAGTCATGCTCTAATAAAATTTGATTCCGAGGATGTAGTAATGAGGACTTTTTGGGGAAATGTCAGAGATGCTTCCGCAACAGCGGGTTACCTTATCCTCCGCATCATACCAGAATGAAGAATAATAAACGAGAGGAATAAAAGTGTCCTTTTCTAATGGCGATGTGGGTTCGAAAGGATCTGACCTGTATGAGTAAATATACTTGTTTTCACTCTCCCAGTAGATTTGCTTGAGCTTCAGACCCCAAGCAGAGCGAATAGTATTCTCCCAATTGAAATAGCATGTGGCAGTAGAATCGTTATCAGAAGGGAGAAAGCCATAGACCAGTTTGTCACCCCTTGCCTCAAAATAATAAGGAAATAAGAGTCGAGGGGAATCCTCAACTTCTTTTCCGTTCACAAATTCCCGAACGTTTAGTGTCACATTCCGACCTTTTATCGCACTGACATCGAAACTATATGCCTGATAGCCTTTTTGATTAAGCATCGGGATGTAGTCGTTGATAGTTGTCTCGTTCATTTTAATCTCCTGGGCCAGTCCTGTCATTGCGACGAGGGCGAGCATCATTGTAATAATACTTTTCTTGTTCATTTCGTTTTAGAGATTATTACGTCGATTTATTGTCCTTTGCTAATACCACCTACGACATCATTATTCTCGATTGTTGTCTCGGTTTTCTTTACACTGGCTTTGAGTTTGCCGAAACGATAGGAAAGACTGATCTGGAATCTTCGGCCAAGGTAATCGTTCTTCCTGAATCCTGTATAATCCCCTTGATTGGTGACAGACTCGTTATGGTAATACTTGTTGAAGGGCATATTGGCAGAGAGGCGTAACGTCAGGCGGTCTTCCTTGAGGAAGGAACGTTGCAAGGCAGCACTATAGCTAAACCAAGGACTAGAGTAGCCATAGACATTATAAGCTTCATGACCAATCTGTCCGTAGCTACTGATGGTCAGCCTCAGTTTCCATGGGAGTTTCTGTGTTAAGGACGCATAATAGAATCCACTCCAAACGGAATTCTCTAATTGCAGACTGGGATTCTTATAACTGTCATGGCGGAAATTTCCGTTGAAGACAACGGTTGTCTTGTCGAAAGGCTGCCATTGCAGATAGGTTTCCACTTCATAGCGGCGCAAGCGTTCGATGTTGTCGATGGTGCTGTAGATTTTGTTGTTCTTGACATAACGGATATCGCCAATACCTCCATTGTAGAATCGGTACATAGGTGCCAGTTGTAAGGTCAGGCGGGGCGAGACATACATATATAATAAGGTCAGGGACTGTTGATGTGAACTGGTCAGATGGTCATTTCCGAAGTTAACCCCTTCAGGACTTTCAGTAACTGCAGGATTCAGATAGGAAATACCTGGGCGGGAGATGCTGGTGGTATAGTTCAGTTTCAGTGAGTTGGCATCATTCATCTGGTACTTGATGCTGGCCTGGGGTACCCAGTCGTTCAACCGGTCACTAAAATCTGTACTCTTTCCGTCAGGATAATGAGCCTTCATATAACTGTATTCATAGCGTAATCCTGCACGGGCAGACCATTTGCCTAATGTCAGCTGGTAGTCCGTATATACGGCTGCCACCTGTGTGGTATGTTCAAACTCTGTATCAAAAGAAGGTGGCTGAGGCGACTGGATAAACGACTGGGTAGAATGACTGTTGTTGTGACGCTCAATATACTTTCCGCCTACTTCTAACTTATGTCCTTTCCAAAGCGGCCTGACATAATCTGCCTGAAAGGTGTGTTCCGTAAAATTCTCCTTGCTGTTGATAAGATAGCCTGTATAACTGAAAGGGTTACCGACAATCTCAGTAAAATTACTTTCCTGTTCTGTACGCTGACGAGTCAGGGCAAGCATATAGGATAAAGTCAGCTTCTCGCCTTCACGTTTGGTCTTGTGTTCATAGTCCAATCGTCCATTCCATGAATGATGTTTGTAGCCAGGCATCCAGTAATGTTCGTTATAACTATAGAGAGGTTGCCGACTGGCATCGTACATCGTTGTCGGGCCACCGCCCTGAACATTGATCTTATAGAAATAGCCACCAAATGAGGCTGATATCAGATTGAGAGTATCAATATCATAACTGGCACTAAGGTCTGTGTAGAAAATGTCGCCAGGATTAGAACCTTCTGAATGTGATTTCAACGTTCTGCCTGATTCCAGATAGGTTCGTTCCGTATCTCGGATACTCTCGGAACTCTTTTCCGTCATCTTGTTATAGCCGGCATCAATAGAGAAAATAGCCTTGCCGAATTGCGTTGTCATGTTTCCGTTGATACTGGGGGCTTTTGTGGTGCTATAAGAGAGGTTTACCCCTCCAGTGACACCATTAAAGCTACGGCCATCCATCATCACGATGTTCAGGATGGCATTCACGCCCTCGGCATCTTCGCGGGCTCCAGGGTCGGTGATAACCTCGATACGCTTCACCATCGAGGCGGGCATGGACTTCAGAATCTCCTTGGCGTTCTGGGTAAGGCTGGGATCAAGATGACCGTTCTTGTATATCTTAAAGCTGCTGTTTCCCTTAACCTTTATATTATCTTCACCATCAACGGTTACCATCGGCACCTTGCGCAACATGTCGAGCACAGTCAGCGTCTTTGACTCTTCATCAGCCTGGACATCATAACCTACGCGGTCGATGTCCTGTTTAATCAATTGTCGTTGAGCCTTAACGGTTATGCCTTCTAATTCCTTATTCCAGGTAATGGAGTCGTTTTGCACCTTTGTGCTGTCGGTCTGTGCTATCCCGAATGTTGCTGTCGAAAGCATGACAAGCAAGAGCTGTAATCTTCTGTAGAGTTTCATCTTATTCATTATAATTATTATTCCTTTGAGATTTGACTTTTCCCCAGTTTGTATGACGCAAGAGGCTATCTGCTTTCTCTATCATTTCTGAAAGTTCTTCAGTAGGTTTCTCTTCTTTGCGTGCAAGAGCGAGAAAACGTTCATAGTATTCCTTGGCTTGTCTGCCGTCTTGTGAGCAGTAGAGATAGGCATTAGCTAAATTGTAATAGGTAGCGATGGATGTAGGATTATACGCCAAATGTTCTTTCCATGCTGTGATGGCTTCCTGATAGTGTTCTGTCAGATAATAGCCTTCACCTTCGGAGAGGGTGATGGCTTTCATCACAGTGGTGTCAGGACGGAGCAGTTCCCTGGCCAGACTCAGGTAAGCCAGTCCCTCTTCATAACGCTTGGTGTCGACACAGACCACGCCAAGGCGCCAAGCAGCACCAGCGTGTTGCATCTGGGAAAGGGTTAAGGCTGCTGACAGGTGTGTATAGGCACGCTCAAGGTCTTTGATTTTTGAATAGCATAGGCCGGCAGAGTAAAGAGTTTTGAAGGTGGAGTCGCCCTGCTCCAGCAACCGATTGTATAACTTGCCAGCCGCTGTGAAGTCGCCATTCATAATCCACGCGTCAGCCAACGCCCTGTTCACTGGGATATTCGTGGAGTCCCTCAGACTGTATTTCAGTCCGCAGATAATACCATTTTGCGGTTGATTGTTTTTGGCATATGCGAGTATCAGATTAGCAACTACCTCGCCATCCATAGGATAACGATTTACCAGCTGACTTGCCCAGTAGATAAACGAGTCGTTGTCGCCTTGTTTCTGATAACTGAAAGCTAACTGCCGGAATGATCCGTGGCTTAGACTGTCCTCTGGGACGAGCTTTAAAATATCTGATGCCTGGCGATAGTTGGCACGTTTGTAATAACAATCGGCTAACCTTCTTGCAATTGAACAAGGAACAGCTGCACTCCTTTCTGCACCATCCTTAATCTTCTGGATAATCTCCTCCGCTTTTTCTGGGGGTAAAGAATCGAATTGTTCAAGTAGGTCAAGCGGTATCTTCGTTTCTTCTGCTGTTTTAACGGATACCATTCCCTTCCCGATATCGTATGCCTTCTGATAATAGTTTAGAGCCTCAAAAGTATTATACTGACTCATACAACTATCACCCTTAAATATAAGGATGGCAAGAGAATCCTTATCAGACTCTGTTATTCTCTTTTCTGGTAGCCTCTCGCCTTTGGCAGAGAAAGAGGCTGCCAGAGCGAAGAGCGTGACAATGATGGTTTTCTTGTTCATAATCTTTTCGTTTTTATCCTTGCAAAGTTATGTCTATTATTTGGTACGTACAAGGAAAAGGCGAAAAAACCGTAAAAGGGGGTGTTACAGCATTTTTAGACTTAAAATGCTGATAATGAACAACGTAACCAAAAAGTGCCTAAGAAAAAAGTGCCAAATTGTAACGCCTATTTGAGGGCGATGACCTCATAAAACTGCAGCATCTGGCGCTTCAGGAGGTCGGCATCGAGGCCAGCGGAAAGTGAATCCCAATACACATAGAGGGAGAGGTTGAAGGTGAAAATATTACTGGAGTTACTTCTCTATGACAATCTGGTTTGAAACGTCATATAATCAAATATTACAAAAAAGAGTCCTTTTCATTATGTATATCAGAAATTATTCGTATCTTTGCAGCCAGAATAAATACATTACTTACAATTATGACAGCAATAGAGTTACGTGCGGAATTGTTCCGCGAGATGAGTCCGCTTCTTGACAACGAGTCGGCAATGACTAAGATGCTGGCTTTTGTGAAGTCGTTGGTTCCTGCGAAAAAGACAAATGCTGAAGATGAATGGGCAAACCGCTTCGTAGGTGCTTGGAAAGATAGCCGTTCGGCTGAAGAAATAATCAGTGATATCCGCGAGAGTAGGACAACTAATAGCAGAGATATTGAACTAAGACAGGAACGATGTGTATAAAGTCTATGGCTATTCGAGTCCGTTCTTCTTCATCAGCTTTCGCAACTCGCGGTTGGAGATGCTGGCCTGGTCGGACTTGTCGTAGATGGTGACAAGCGTGATTTCGGCACCGTCGCTCTCGACGAGCACGGTGTGGGTGATGACCCTCGCACCGCCGCTCTTGCCCTTGGCCTTCGAGGCAATGGGGAAGCGCACCTTGCGCAGGTGCTTGCCCAATGGCTCGCCCATGAGCGGCGATTTGCGAAGGGCGTTGAGGAAGTCGCGGTAGTCGTCCTTCATCGAGGGATAGCGCTTCGCCAACTGCTTTAGGTCGCGGGCGAAGTCGGGCGTGGTATCAATCTTACAGTTCATTGAGCAGGTCCTCCGCATTGATGCCCTGAAGCTCGCCGTCCTTCATCTGGCGGAGTTGTCCGAAAGCATGGTCAACCTTGGCGAGTGCCTGTTCCTTGGGCGTGGCAGCCGAGCGCACCACGTCAGCCTCGCTGTACGTCCAGCCCATCTTCGCAATCATCTTCTTGAAGAAGCTGACCTCGTGGTTGGGGATGTTGATTGTAATTGCCGTCATAGCGTCGTCGTATTTATTTTTCGCATGTTTCTGCGTGCAAAGATACAAAATATTCTGTAAATTAATCGCAATCGCGCTGAAAAAGTTGCATTGTTTAACGAAAATCTTAAAGAAAGTGGCGCTATTTTTCTTGTTCATTTCTTTATCATACACCATAAACCCACAAGTACTAAAGGAATGCTCAGCAACTGTCCCATATCAAGAAGCATACCCTGTTCGAAATCCACTTGTTCTTTTTTTAGGAATTCAACGAAGAAACGAAAGGTAAATATTGTCATAATACAATACCCGAAATAGAAACCAGACCCAACAGCGATAGGAGATGTCGTCCTCATGTGCTGGGATTTGCGCCAATACTGATAAAGGGAAATACCAATGGCAAAAATGAGAAGGTAGGCTAAGGCTTCATAGAGCTGTGCCGGATGACGTGGAACCAGTTCTCCGTTTACCAGTGCCTCTTGGCTATGGAAGATAAAAGCCCACGGCATATCAGTCGTCCTTCCGATGATTTCAGAATTCATCAGGTTGCCCAGACGAATACAACAAGCCGTGGCAGGAGCGGCAATGGCGACATTATCTAACACCATCATGGGTTTGAGATTTTCCTTCCTCCAATAGAATGCCAAAGCGACGAAAAGACCTATAGTGCCACCGTGTGAAGCCAATCCCCGATAACCTATATACGACCATGAGCCGTTATCCTGTATATGAATGGGCAGGAACATCTCGATGATTCCTTTTCCGC
>JAEEGG010019115.1_pt1 | contig 13863 bp, 6 predicted proteins | sample 9134161 | NCBI WGS metagenome assembly JAEEGG01 (sample SAMN16246543, study PRJNA631951) | gut metagenome | biome: gut microbiome; feature: rumen; material: CR-attached | host: Bos | place: Iran: Karaj | collected 2018-10 | reverse complement strand
CAAGGAGTTGTGCACCCACACCTTGCCCTTGCACAGGAACGTGTCCTGCCAGGAGATGAGCGAGCAGTTCTCCACCGTCAGCTTGTAGTTGGAGTTGAAGTAGATCGTCTCCGCCTGCCCCTTGTGGGACGGGATGGAATACGTGTTCTCGATGGTCAGGTTCTCCAGGACCAGGTTGTCGCAGCCCTCCACCAGGAAGACGCTGCGTCCGCCGGACTTGCCGATGGAGGTGCCCAGGGACGGACGCGCCGACACGGAACCGCCGGAACCAGTCTCGTAGGAGTCGTTGTTCGGGTAGGCGATGACACTCTTATCCCGGGACGCCCCCTTGATGGTGACGTTGTTCTTGTTGCGGAGGAAGAGCAGTTCCGGGTAGGTTCCCTCCCCTATTTCAATGGTGACCGCATCGTCTTTCTTCACGTAGCGGCTCACATAGCTGAGGGCTCCCTGCACGGTGCAGAAGTCGCCGGAGCCGTCGGCAGCGACCTTGAGCGTGGTGCCGGAAGGAGCCGCTTTCACCGTGAATAGCATATCTTCCTTCCCGACGGCCCTCCCGGCGACGGACGCGTCGACCGTCAAATAATAGGACTCCCCGAAGGAAAGCGCCTCGTTGTGGAGCTTGATCTCCAGCGTCTTGCCCTTGACCCGCAGCGGCGTATAATGGACGATGCGGTACTGGTTGCTGTGAAGCGCGTCCATGAAGGTATGGAACGGCGAATTGTTGTTGATCGCAACCTTCCCGGCATCGGCATCTGCCCCCTTGGGGACCATGGTGCCGTCGGAGAGGACATCGACCTTCGCAATATCCGCCAGGTCGATCTTGTCCACAATGGTTCCATCGGCCTTGAAGACTTGGATGAGACCGGAGGTTCCGAGGACGGGCGCCTGGTCGAACGAAATGACCAGTGGAGCATCCACGCATATCTCTTGTGACACTGCATACTGCCGAATCTCAACGGTTTCGGAGAAAGAGCCCACTGAAAAAGTCAAAGTTGCAAATCGTCCCGTATACGCAGTATTCTTCTCAATCTTAAGATTAATGTCGACTTGGTAATTGTTGAAAGCGCCTTGCTCAACTGTAATCCAATTAGGGGCACCGCTTATTATAGGCTTTTCTGACGCTACTACTTTGATCAATATACTAGGTGAACCAGATGCTTCGACGTCTATACTCTTGGGATCTACGCTTAAACCATGTTTGGGCGCTTGAGTTACAGATACAGTTTTAGAAAGGCCGCTTGCACTAACAACAAGTTCAGCACTCCGAGCGGAGTGATTTTCGTTTTCAGATACATTAAGAATGTACGTGATCGTATTATTTGCGTATTCACTACTGCTTATCGAAATCCATGACGGAACATTGCTGACTGTTGGACGAGAAGGAGCCTTAACGACAAGAGAAAAGTTTCCACCATTATGATCCGCAACTATAGAAGTTTCATTAACTATAATTTCTTTAGTTGCAGTATGTAATTGTAAAATACTTCCATAGAATAACTTGCCATAAACATCGATATATGCAGCATAATAATAATCGGTGTTCTCTTCTAAAGATGATACTTTGGCCGAAAACGGAGAAATAGGTTGTGTACTATTAACCCTTTTGCCAGAACTGGCAAGCTCTTCAATAGTATTTCCGGTTTTTCCATAAAGGAACCCTTTTTTAATCAAAAGGTTGTCGTCGCTATTTATAGAATATGCTCCGTTCAAGGTCGCACTATTATCGCTCACATTAGATGCCTCATTCGTGGTGACCTTAGCCGATATATCTTTTGTCTTAAAATGACGAATCTCTCCGTACATATAGACTTCGTTTCTCAAAACATACGCTCTATAGTAGTATTCCGAACTCGGAACCAAGCTACTAACTCTATATTGAAAACTATGATCAGGATTCAATTCTTTAGTAGAGAATTTGGTTCCATTCTTCAAGGATGGAGAGCTATCTTCAGAAACGAGAAAACCCATTTCAACTGCGCCGGTCATATCCGACGTTAGATTTGCGTAACCATGAAGCATTGCTCTTGTCTCTGTAATATCCGTGGCTTCAGCCGTAACACAAATAGCTTGAGTGTCATTCTCGATATGCCTCTCACAAGACAAAAAAAGGAAATGGCATAAAACAGAAAAAGTGGCAAGAAATAAAGATTGTTTCATTTTTGGCAGAATTAATGCTTAAATATATGAACTTTTTATGAATAATCGTCTATTACAGCATTTCTCCGAGAATTAAGCGCGCAGGTCGGAGCTAAGAAATAAACAAGACCATTTCTCTCCCATAATCACCTTCAAATAATCTCTTAGTCATTCACATTGAGAAACATTGCTGGCCCGGAGATAATGTCAAAGCATAGTTCAGCATAATACCCCATCGATAACAAAGACGCAGGCAAAGGGGCTGTCTTGATGCTCCTCTTTGTTTCGGTCGTCTATGAAAAAAGCGGTCAACTCGAAAGGGTTGACCGCTGGGTAGACCTCTAGTACCCTTGCCATCAATTCCAATGGCAGAGAGTCTCATGGACGAGGGGGGCTATTACTCAATCCCTGCAAGTTGCCTCGTCAATCCTTGGTGGGTGACAGCGTGCGGGTGGATTTCTTTCTCGCCATACTATTTCGGGCTTTTTCTCCGGCTTTGGGCTGGCTGTGGTGGATGGAGGCTTTAGTTGCTGTGCGTTGCCGCATTGCCTGAGCGGAGACTAAAGTAGAAGAGGCACGGGTGCCCGGGAGCCGAGTCATCGTGAATGGGAGTTGGAAACCACCAGCATTTGCATTGTATGGATGGTACCCTTGATTCTTGTGGTCCCACATGTAATACTGCATGGAGTGGAACGTCGTGTTATAGCTGCCGTTCGCTGTATTAACAGTCACTCCCGTCGGCTGTAACTCGGCGGTATCACTTCCTTGTGGCACCATTACCGCTAAGTCAATCCCCTCATCTGTGATTACAGTCAGGTTTCCAGATTCCATTATGTTTCCCAAGAACAATTCGTCGACGGCACCATATCCGAAGTCGGTGTCCTCATAGGATCCAAGGAACTGGGAACGGATGTACAGGAAGCCGTCCGGAGCCCAGAACTCCCCTTCAAGATACTCCAGATCCATCTGGAAGGACACCGCCGGTCCCTGCTCCCAGCCTTCGATCTTGTAGATGAAGTTGTTGTCGATGGAGGAAATATCCAGGTCGAAGCCCATCAGGCCGTTGGACACCCGCCACGAGCCCAGCCACTTGCTGAAAGCCTCGGAGGCAACTTCCTGCTGGATAGTATAAGAGGATTCGGCATAATGGCCCGTTGCATTGCCTTGAACATCTAGTTCAATCAGGAAGGTAGACCATACCCCGCTCCTCATCCGATTAAAGAGGACGTCTGTGGTTTTTGAGTTGAATACCTCGTCGGAGTATTCCCAGAAGGCCATACCATCGGATCTAGCATCGTCTAATAGTTTCCCTGCTTCATAGGTGAAGAATGCCGCTAGGTCATTATTATACACAGCGCTTAAATCTTCCGGTTTAATATGACGGACAATATAGTACCCGTTCCCTTTATACGTACACTTGAAACGCTCCACTTGTTCAACGCTTCCGCCGTCGTTAACATAGTCCTCTCGGCCTACATAACGAACTGACCAGTCAGACCGCTCAACTACGACCCCGCTGGAAATACCGCTTTCTTGAGAGATTGTAAAAGACTCGTCCGGGACACCGTCAGACGAGACAACTACAGTAGCTGTTCGTGGCTCACTCGTATAGTTCCGATCCACTGTGAAATTAAACGTAGAATAACCACTTGACAATGTGTTGTTGAATGAATATGTGACCCAACTGGGCACCTCCCCGATGATCGGTTCCGAGGGGGCGAGTATTTCGAGCATGAAAGAGCCACCCTCACCCGGCACATTAAAGGCATTTTTGATGAGGATAATCCTTCGCTCTACCTCAATCGGCGACATCTTGGACAGATTGTTCCTTTCAATCGTGATGCTCTTACTGGTTGATTTCTCAATAACTTCTCCCGTGTATTCTCTCACGGTAATCGTAAAGCCTTTGCTAAAAGTCACTGGAGGAACAACAAACCAAAACTGCGTGCTTTCCTCGGGAGTCTCGCTCAATTTCACGGGGGTATCGCAAGTGAGAGTAATTTCTGTCGACCCATTATCAGCCGTTACCGCAGAGGGAACGCCATTAAGCGGCATCGTGACAGTCGCATCCCCGGCCAGTATTTCACCATTATTACCCTTCAGCGTAATAGACTCGATAGTCACATTCTTTCCATAGAGGTTTATTACCAAAAAACCGCCAACCGATTTATACTGAAGCAGGTTACCAGAGGATACAGAGACCATCGTATTATCACCGAGGCCAAAAGAGTTCTGAGCATAAGACTGTTCCGCTGGTAGGGAGACAGTGATTACCTCATTTTCAGATACCCGGGTCTGTCTTTGGAACGGATAAACGGAAATGACATGGGGAATCTCGCTGCCCGTCATGAATTCGGGATTGTCCACTTTATTGAATCCCCCCTCGTAGTCTCCAGTCTGACCAATGAATCGATACTCCTGATTGTACGTGATCTTGTTGAATATCGATACTCGGTCATTAGTTGTCCATCGCAGGAGAAGGTCTTCATTGGCATAGACTCTCGTATGATCCTCTACCGGTTTTTCGAAGGATGCATAGAAAACCTCATCTTCCTGCTCAGGGGCAACGAAGTCATTCTCCTTGGTCGAACAGGATGCCACTATTCCAGCAACAAGTCCAATGTATAATGCAAAACGTTTCATATAGCTATGTCTATCTTTTTTGAAAGAGGCTTTCAATTATTGCGAAACTATACCCTGTTTCCCATATATAGCTAGCACAAGTGTATTCAGCAAATCGTGGTCATCGGAATCATAACGATATTCTTTGCACATGGCGCCGAGAAGGCCATAGGCCTTCACATAAGTTCCCTTCGCCGCCACGGACTCGGGGTCGTCATAGGAGAGGACGTTCTTGCCGGCCGCATCGACCAGGAAGGGCACCATCGCGGTGGCGTCCCACTGGCGCGTCACGGGCCGGGCCAGGGCCTTGCCCTTGTACTGGCCCTTCTCCAGGATGTCGGGAATCTCGTAGTATTTCACGGTGTAATCGAAGATCTTGGTTCCCTCAGCGGGGTTCTTTTCTGCCTTTCCATAGAAGGGTACTCCGATTACGAGCTTCTCCGGGGGGACGCCGGCCTTCACATGGGCGTCGATCGCCTCGTCCCAGCTCCGGTGCGTGAAGCGGCTGGACTTGTGCAGGGGCGAATTGTGCCCGTTCGGGGCCGCGCCCATGTCATAGGTCATGACATTTACATAGTTGATGAAGTTGATGGCTGTATTCCAATCTATGTATTTGCCAGCAGAAGAGGATTCAAGGGAGATAATCTTGCTCACACCCAGTGTCTCGCGGAGCTCCTGGAGCACGAGGTTTAGGTTCTGCGTATCACTGGGGTCGCTTCCGGTCTCGTTGTCGGCCGACACGGTGGGATACTCCCAGTCGATATCCACACCGTCTAGCTCTTACTGTTCAATGAGCGACTTCACACTCTGGCAGAATTCTGTTCGCTTTACTTCGCTCTTGGCCATTTCGGAGAATCCATCTGCATCAGCACCCCATCCGCCAATAGACAAGATGACTTTCAGATTAGGGTTCACGCTTTTCAGGGCCACTACCTGACTGAGGGGGGCCTTCTTGGACTCGGAGATCACGATGCCACCGTCGCCCGTTTTGGGGTTCTTGAAGCGGCCGTGGGCATAGTTAATATGGGTAAGGAGAGTCGCGTCGGGGAGTTCTTCTGTATACTCGCTGAAATACGCGGAGACAATCGGTGTTTGGCCTAGGATTGAATCAATAGGAAGAGTTTGTATTCGATCGGCATAGCTACTCCAATACTCTGCCGACTTGTAAGCACTGATGCTCGTAGCAGGGACATAAATGGGACATGCGTTCGTATTGTAAAACATATCCCGATCACCTATAGGAGGTGTCTGTGACGAGACCATAATACTAGTTAAACTCGTACATCCCCGAAAGGCCCCCCGCCCAATACTCATTATGCCTTCCGGCAGCGAGATACTGGTGAGATCGGAACATTTTTCGAAGGTACCAGCGCCAATTCTCGAGATCTCCTCTGGAATATCCAGATTTCCCGTCATTAACTTAGGGGCAACTGCAAGCAAAACTCCCGAATTAATAAGGAATACACCATTATAACAGGCAAACTTTCCAAGAAAATAAAACAGAGACTCACAACCACAAAAGATTCCTTCTCCGATGTTTGTAACATTCTCCGGGATGCGTATGCCCTTTAGACCGGTACAGTCAGCAAAGGCCCAATTGTCGATCGTGGTCACACTCTCAGGAAGAGTGATACTGGTGAGACTTGAACACTTTTCAAATGAAGAGCCCCCTAAACTAATTAGCCCCTCCGGCAAACTGACACTTTCAAGATTCGTGCAGCCCGCAAAAGCATTCAGTCCTATGCTTTTTACGCCTTCAGGAATAATGATGCTGGTTAGATAACCATTAAAAAAGAAGGCTTTTTCCCCAATAGATGTCACCACACCATCGAAAATAATACGACCTTTCCCATCAAAATACTCATTTGAGACAATAGTTGCTCCAAATGCGTTTTTGGAGGGGGAAACAATCTCGCCGTTTGAACTTGTATAGTAGATCACACTATTCAGGATTGGCAAGTCAACTTCAATCGGAGACATCTTTGACAACTTGTTTCTCTCGAGGGAGATATCGTTCGAGGTCGATTTTACAAACAGTCCGGAACTACTATTCACCGCAATTGTAAAGCCCTTACTGAAAGTCACAGGAGGAATAACGAACCAGAACTGCGTGCTCTTTTCAGCCGTCGCGCCCAGCTGGACCGGCGTATCACAGGTCAGGGTGATTTCCGTCGATGCATCCGATGCCATCTCTACTGTAGGCGTTCCATCCAGGGGCATCTTCACAGTAGCATTTCCCGCCAACTTCTCACCATTATTGCCTTTCAAAGTGATAGATGACACCGAAACGCCTTCACCATATAACTTGAGCATCAGATAACCGCCCATGTTCTTGTACATAAGAACATTGTCATCAGAGACTGAAATCATCGTATTGGCACCGAGCCCGAAGGTATTCTCGGCATGGTGTTGTTCTGCTGGAAGGGTGAGGCGAATCTCTTCTCCCTCAGAAATAGCCGTAGATTCTTGATAAGGATAAACGGAAACCACGTGCGAAATGGTATTACCCGTTACGAACTCGTCATTGTCGACCTTTTTGAACCCGCCGGCGTTGGCTCCAGTCTGTCCGGTAAACCTGTACTCTTGATTATAGGTCAGTTTGTTGAATATGCTCACCCGATCATCAGCTGTCCAACGAAGGAGAAGGTCTTCATTGGCATAGACCCTTGTGCCCTCATCGATTGGTTGTTCGAAAGAGGCGTGGAACACAACGTCATCTTGGAGGGGAGTTTGGTAATCTTTCTCCTGAGTGGAACAGGATGCCACCAGAGCTGCGGCAAGTCCAATGTATAATGCTATACGTTTCATGTCGTATTCTTGTGTTTTACCAATCAATATCCGGTTCATCTCCACCATCGATGGGCTCAAGATTGGATGCCATAAACGAGGTTTCCATGTTGGTGGAAATGATTCTCAAAGACGGAGCTATGTAAGCGGCCGGAGTAGTGAGTTCGTTAGTGTTACTATTCATAATGCGGAAATGCTCTAACTTACAAAACTACAAAAAAGGATTGGATAATGGTTGATTTCGTTCGTTTTTGATTTACGGAGACCCCATAACGGGCTACGAAAAAAACGGCCGCCCCATTCGAGACGGCCGCCGGCAGACGGGCCTGAGCGTCATAAAGACGCTGTATTTCTTGTTGCAAATATAATAAAATCCGCAAACTTATATCATTAGCCGTATCCTCCCATCCGACTTGACAAAGGTTTCTGGATGAGACAGGACCACCGCCCAAATCTGCTTCTCTGAAACTGGCTCCTTATCCCAACGCTGGAAGAGGCCGCGTTCATTGATTTCACGGGCGATTTGGTTAGTTTTCATACCATAGCCGGAGCTGGAGAGGAGGTATACTATGGCTTCTGGGAGGGTCATTGGTTAATCCCAATCATCATAACCGATGTCTTCATTCCCCCCAGGGAGTGGACTGCCACACAGGGCGTTTTCAAGCCGAAGTGGAACTTCGCGCCCCGAAGGAGTCACATAAACAGCCTTCTTTTTTGTCTCCACTCCATTAATTATCTGTCGTTCCATAATACAGCATTTGTCGGTTATTGAATCTGGAAGACCACGGACGAGTTTGCTCCTAATTTGAGAGTCTCGCCAGCGATAGTCGCTGTACCCAAGACGGCGACTGGATGAGAAGTGTCATCGGTTACCGTCACGGAGCGTGCAGAGGATGTGTTATGGAGCACAAGAAGTACCTGATTCCCAGAGGACATATACCACGCGGCAAGACTCCCTCCATTGTACGGGGCCACCGCCATGGTGCCATTGGCAAGGGCCGGGTAGATGTTGCGGAGGCGGCTCCAGGTCTTGTACACGTTCAGGAGGGAATTCGCGTCGGCTTCCTGGGCCTCCACGGAGATCTCCGCCTTCAGCATGCTGTTGTCCACCTTGTTGTTCACGCCTTGCCTGGCGCACTGCTTGCCGGCCTTGTCCCAGAGCATCGGCGTACGGACATACTCGTCGCCACCGCTCTTCGTACCGTAATAGCCCAGTTCTTCGCCCTGGTACACGAAAGGCTTGCCGGGCGTGGTGAGCATCATCGCGGCCGCCTGCTTCTCCTTCGCCGCGTTCTTGCCGAGGGCTTCCGCCGCACGGTCCTGGTCGTGGTTTGTCATGAAGATGGACGTTACAGCATCCTGCCGCACCGCCGTATGGTCGGCGATAAAGCCGCTCACCGTGGACACATAGCTGGAAGCATTGCCGTTCAGCGCTTTCTTCAGCTCATCGAAGTAAGCAAACTCGAAGCAGGAGTTGATGCCCTTGTAGTAGCTCTTCTCGACCCCGTGCAAATCCCAAACCTCTCCAACCATGAAGATGTCGTCGGAGTGTCCCGCCGCCTTATAAGTGGCATTGCAGTGGGCATACCACTTGTTTAACAGCGTCTGGTTATTCGTGTTGTTGAAGGAACTGATGCCACCGCAGATATGCTTTACAGCATCCAGTCTAAACCCATCGATTCCCAGGTTGATCCACTTGTCGGCCGACGCGGCCAGGGCCTGGAACGTGGGATTGGTCTCGGCCGACGCAGGGTCGCCGTAATTCAGATCAGGCATCCAAGCGCTAAAGCTGCCCATATAGTAGACGGTCTCAGTGGTCACATCTGAGAGTTCTATCTTATAACGCCCTGAACCGGTAAAACTAATGTCATAGCCGTCAGGGGTTAAGTACATAGGCTGCCCCTCAACCAGTGTGCCAGTTTCGGAAGCGCCGAACTTGGAACCCGCATCCCAGTTCATATATTTGCGCACAAGCATTCCGCTGGGACCGTTGATATCCATGACAAGGAAGAATGTACCATCGCCATTATCTTTGAACCGCGTGGCTTTCGAGGTATTACCCTGCCAGAAATATAGATTCCAGTCTGCGTTACCAGAGGTCACGGCTTCTTCCGTCTTGGTGATGGTCAATTTGGGCGAACCAGATGTTGTCTGAATCCATTCGTATGAACTATATGACGTTCCCTGCAACATCGGGAAAGTGGAATAGTCCGCCGAGGGATTGGAGCTGATGAAGTAATAATCTCGATAAGGACTGGACGGATCGGCCAATGCCTGCTTGAACCAGGGGTGATCTTTCCCGGTATGGTTCAGCACATAGTCCATGTAAATCTTGATACCCTTGGCATGCGCGGCATCGATGAGGTCCTTGAAGTCCTGTTCCGTCCCGTACAAAGGATTGACCGTGTAATAGTCATTAATGTCGTAGTTGTGGTAAGAACTGGCAGGATGGACAGGCGATAACCAAAGGGCCGTAACACCCAGTCCGTCCAGGTAATCCAACTTATTCTGAATACCCTTGAAGTCGCCGATGCCGTCGCCATTGCTGTCGGCGAACGAGTAAATGAGCACCTCATAGGTCGTAGACGCTCGTTTCATACCGTCAAAAGGCATTGGATTAGGGACTACTTCCTGCTCGGCCGGTGCGGCATCCTGGCAAACCCATACTTCGGCCGAATAGATTCCATCGGCGCTCTTGATGGTGACTGTTCCTTCTCTCTCTTCGCCGGCATTCTGCCCTACGCTAACCGTTAAGTTCCCATTTCCCGTTCCAGAATATGGAGCCACACTTATCCAAGATGTCGACTTCGTAACCGTCCATGTCTGGTCGGAGGATACCTCAATCGACATATCCCCGCCCTCGTAGCCAAAAGATAATTCCTGCGGGTTGGCGGACAAGGTGCCAAATTCACTGCTGCCCCCTTCCGTGAACACCGCGTCCTTGTCGATTTCATTCAAGACGCCAAAGCGGGCCCTGTTGACAGTGATACTTTTATCCAAAGAAGTGGAAGCGCTCGCATTACCCTTCAAGAACGAAATCGTAAAGCCTAAAGAGAATGTCCTCGGCAGGATGGTGGCGTAATAACGCTTTCCTGGGACAAAGCCTCCATCGGGAGCGGCTAGCATAATGACCTCTTGCCCATTCGAGATTCTCCTCAAAGCAGGTTTTCCATCTTCACCAAATCCCACCGTAACCGTTCCGACCAGAGGCTCACCGCCGTTGGACCGTATGGCTATGGCGGTAATTCCCTCATTCACGACGGTAAAGCAGGCGCCACCGCAGACATTGTAGAAAGCTAGGTCAAGCGTCTTTCCCGTTGCGACAGCCGGGAACAGGTTATCCCCAAAAGAGTCGTCCACCGCCTTCTGTGATGCGGGCACGGTCAGGGTAACACTATTGCCATCACAGGTGTTCGCACTGTTATACGGATAAACAGCCCAAAATGACTGCGACTCGGCCCCCTCCTCAATAGAACCGGTTAGTACAGTCAGCGCCCCCTGGAAAGTAGTGAATGCCGCCGGCTGAGTATTCGTCGATGTAAACTGGCCACCAAACCGGCTTCCATAGAAAGCATTGATCTGCTCTCCAGTAGTCCACCAAACACTAGTTCCATCGGGTTGCAGAACGGTCCTAGTATCAGGAGAGTCTGCCCAGATAGCACGTATGGTCAACTCTTGGCCAACAATTTCATCAACCTGGGCTTCGCGGGAACAAGACAAAGCGGCTATGCCAATCATGGCAGATAAGGCAACAGTATACCCGAGTTTCATATTTTGATAAAGAAATTTGTATCTACAAATATACGAAAAGACAGACAAAACAGAACACCCGGATGCGTGTTGCCTATGAAAAAACGGCCGCCCCATTCGAGACGGCCGCCGGCAGACGGGCCTGAGCGTCATAAAGACGCTGTATTTCTTGTTGCAAATATAGTGATTTCATACATATTACGTTTCCAATCAAAGTGGCTCTCTATTAAGACGCATATTCACCCTTAAGAAATGCCAATAACCAATTCGACCTTGGTCATTGTTGTTCCCTTCGAAAAGATTAACAGTGCCGTTAATGTAGTCGCCCTTTTGGAAAATGATATCGCAAGAAAAAACCTTAGCATTCATCGGCATCATGTAGTCGGCACGTCCTACATGCCCGCCTTTTAATGCTTTCCCGTATTCTGACATGGGAATCAAAACATTATTACCAGGCTCGGCGAAAATATATATAGTGTTATTGCCAATCTCGTAAAGTGTCCTAGTGCCATCGAATCGAATATTCTTTACTGAATTAGCATAAATAACGCCCCCAGGTGTTTCTAAATGCCAAGTTTTATCTAGCCCAGTTCCATAAACCGTGACATACGAGGCATAGCCTTGACGTCTGCGAATCGTGTTCTCTATACTTACAATGACCTCTGAACCAGTAACCACTATGCGACGAATACAGTATTCAGGCTGCCACTGCTGGTAAAGGACATCTCTGATAACGTAAGAATCCATATTCTCTGTGGAGAGAGCGATTTTTGTCAAGATCTCCTCTGCTCGGACCGTATTTTTCCGTTCAAAGAACTCATTTGCCTTTTGATACAGGTCCCTATTCGTCATCTGCCTCGTTGCATGTGTATTGACCGCGTAAGGGTGCTCCTTCAAGTATTCCTCAATGTTGGTCACGGAATCAGAGACGCTCAGGATAAGCTCAAAATTCTTGATGTACTCGGACACGGCAGACACCTCGTCTGCTATGCATACGATGTTCTCAAAGTTCGAGTGTTCCGCAAAGTAGGTATAGTTGTATGACCCAGTGTAAACGGATTTCCCGTCAATTATGCAGTACTTGTTGTGCATAAAATAACCGGTCTTGCCAAAGAATAGCTGGCCTCCCTGGTTGACAAAGCTCTGGAAGTCCAACCCTCCACAGTGATTGATATCGTCGTTAATCAGAACCAGGCGCACTTTGACGCCCTGGTCAAGCTGAGCCAAAACGGCATCGAATATTTCTTCGTTCGTAAACCACGCAACGGCGATGTCAATTGTTTCCGCTGCATGAATAATGGCATTTACGAGCGTCTTTCTAATTGATGAGAAATAAGGCGTTACCATAGATTGACTGATTGATTGCCCAACTCTTCGACCTCCTTCATTATGCCGTCAACCCCGGAAGGAAGGGCGCATGAGAGGTGCTTATATTCAATTTTCTTAATATCTATTATCCTACATTCTTCCGTTCTGCAAACAACATTTCCCCGATGGCCGTCATAATCGCCACGTACTTCTCCTGATCTTCGAACAGCTTGGAGAACGTTTCCTGCGACTCTTGATAGCTCTCGGCGGCAGCCTCATCGAAGAACTTCGGGAAGATGCTGGACAGGAAGATCTGCTTGTCCTTCGCCAGCTGGATCTTCTTCATCAGTTTCTTGTCGCCCAGCATCCGGTAATGCAGGTTGCTGAGGAGGACGCGGTCGCCGTCAGTGAAGGTGCCTCCGTACCTGGCGTTGATTCGTTCGATGATGACGTCCAGCGGAGACTTTTCGTCCCTGCCGGCGGCGCTCCTACCATCAGAGGTTTCGTACTCGCCCGGTTTCTTCTCCAATTTTACGTCACCCTCATGCGTCTTGACCAGCTTGTAGTAGTCCAGGCGCAGCTTCCCTTCCAAGTCAAACATCTCTACCTTCTCGCCGGGAACCAGTTCAACCAGCCAGCTACAGAACTCGTATTCCTTCTGCATATCGGCGTCGAACATACGGACGATCTGGCTGATGAATCCGTACCAGCGGACAAACGCGCGGAGGTTACGGCGGAACTGGTAGCGGTCGTCCTCGTTCTTGGCAAGATAGCGGTCGACTACGGGTTTCAAGATACCGGTCATCTTGCCGAGCGTCTCCTTATCTCGCACTTCCTCGCCGGTCAAACGCGCGAAGAATGTATCAATATCCCGCTGGTCGTAGATGCCAAACTCACGAAGGATTCGCTGTGTCTCGTAGATGAGGTTCACGTTTATATCGCCCAAGAGCATCGTTTCCTGGTAGAACGGCTGGAAGGCTGCTTGGATGTCCTCCTCAGTGTTTACGAAGTCAAGGACGTAGGTGTCGTTCTTCCCTTCACAGATACGGTTCAGACGGGATAGAGTCTGCACGGCCTTCACGCCCTTCAGCTTCGCATCAACCACCATCGTATGCAGGAGCGGCTCGTCGAAACCGGTCTGGTACTTATTGGCGACGATGAGGCAGTTGAAGTTCTTGTGGAACTCCTCCTTGGTCTGGAGCTCGCTGATATGGGAACCGTCCGGGCGAACGTTCATACCCGGTTCGGTGAATTCTTCAT
>JAEEGG010019108.1_pt1 | contig 13866 bp, 13 predicted proteins | sample 9134161 | NCBI WGS metagenome assembly JAEEGG01 (sample SAMN16246543, study PRJNA631951) | gut metagenome | biome: gut microbiome; feature: rumen; material: CR-attached | host: Bos | place: Iran: Karaj | collected 2018-10 | reverse complement strand
TGTGCTGGTTTTCTGGTTTGTGCTGTCCTACATCCCTCTCTGCCATATGGTATGGGGAGGCGGCTATGTTGACAGTGCCTGGCACGCCTGGGATTTTGCCGGCGGCACCGTGGTTCATATCAATGCGGCCGTGTGCGCGCTGGTAGGAGCTTATTTCTGCGGCAACAGAATCGGCTTCGGAAGAGAACGCATGGCTCCGCACAGCCTGGTAATGACCATGATCGGCGCTTCCTTGCTCTGGGTAGGCTGGTTCGGCTTTAACGCCGGTTCCGAGCTTTCTCCGGACGGCGTAGCCGCTCTGGCCTTTGCCAACACCTGTGTGGCTCCCGCTGCGGCCGCTCTTTCCTGGCTGTTCCTGGAATGGATTTTCCAGGGGAAGCCCTCTCTCCTGGGTATCTGTTCCGGAGCAGTGGCCGGTCTTGTGGCCGTAACTCCTGCCTGCGCCTTTGTAAGCATTGGCGGAGCCTTGATAATAGGTCTTACAGCCGGAGCCGTCTGCCTCTGGGGGGTGCACGGATTAAAGAAGCTGCTCAGAGTTGACGATTCTCTGGACGTATTCGGCGTGCATGGTGTCGGCGGCATTGCAGGAGCTCTTCTTACCGGAATTCTGTGTTCCCCTGATTTCGGCGGTACCGGCTTCAAGGAGGGTTGGGACAGTATCGGCGGTCAGTTTATGGGACAGCTGGTTTCAGTAATCATCACCATTGGTGTCAGCGGCGTGGTTTCTGTTGTTGGTTTCCTTCTTGCCGATAAGCTCTTCCACGGCGTCAGGGTTACTCAGGACGAGGAACGGGAAGGTCTGGATCTCTCCTGGCACGGAGAAAGAGCCTACAACCTTATTTAATCCCTGCGGGGGCCCCGATCTCCCGGGGCTTGGGAAGCAATTCCGCGCTTGGGTTGGTGCATAACAGAAAGGAGCGGCTGAAGCTGCTCCTTTATTGTTTTGATTCGGGGAGATAGTTTTATTTCCCCGGGATTATGCCGTATCAGGATCCTGCGGGAGCCGTTTCCCCCGGGAAGCTATTTTGATGCGGCTTTCTCCGCTTCCTGTTTCCGGGCTTCTTCTATGATGCTTTGAGCCTCCTCAGGAGAATAGGAAAAGGTTTTGCCGCAGGACTGGCAGTTTACGGTGATTGAGCCCTGTTCCCGGATGATATCCTCGAGAGCGGCGGCTCCCAGACAAACCAGACTTTCCCGGAAGTGATCCCGGGAACAGACGCATTTCATGGAAATCGGTTTGGGAGGAAAGGTGTTTACGGATTCCTGATGGAAGAGGCGGTACAGCACGTCATCGCATTCCAGGGCCAGAATTTCCCCTTCCGTCATGCTGTCTGTCAGGGTGGCGATGTGGTGAAAATCTGATTCCAGCTTTTCCGGATTGTCAGTGGGCAGCTTCTGCAGGAGAATTCCCGCAGCCTTTACAGAATCAGGGTCGCAGTAGAGCCAGACCCGGGTTTCAATCTGCACGGAGTTCCGATAGTAATCCTCGATGCATTCATTGAGATGGTCATGAGTGAGATCGATGATGCCCTGATAGCGGGCTCCCGCTTCGGGAATAATGGTGATGGTAAGAATCGGATCCTTTCCCAGCAGCTTTGTCCAGTGGCAGAATTCATCGATATCCCCGTTCCAGGAAGCCAGACCGCGGGTTTCCTGCTTCTCGTTGCTGTTGATGTAGGCATAGACGAGGTCGCCGTTGCCGCGGAGCTGCAGCATGATGCTGCCCTGGAATTTCACGGTTTCGGTTATGAGGGTGATGGCTGCCCGCATTTCCCCCATGAGCCTTCTGATATTGCGGGGGTAGGCATGATCCGCTATGAGACTCCGGTAGGCCTGACAGGTCTGAACTATTTCTCCTCGGATGTCTTTTTCGTTAAAAATAAAGCGTTTTATGGTATCAAAGCTGCCAGGCGCCGGCGAGCCGGTGTTGTTAGCAGCACTATGAGCCGTGTTATTTTCAGCAGTCATTGGTTATTCCTCGAAATTGCCATGCAGAGGATTCACTCCGCAGCATGCTTGAAACTGATGAGAGTTCTTCTTTCCTTCTTGTTGGGTCTGTCATCCGGATGTGGTGCCAGCAGGGCGTTTATGCGGTGGAGCTCGGCATTCTTTTCCCGTTTTTCCCGGCTTTCCTGAGTCTCCTCGTAAAGAAGCTGCGCCAGAGATGCCTGACGCCTGACATCGCTGATGCCGCGGACGATAACCTCAAGTTCATTGAAGCCCTGTCTCAGAGTGATGCGGGCTCCGGTTTCCACCAGCCGTCCCGGTTTGACGTGATAGCCGTTGTAGCGCACCTTGCCGCCGTCTATCATGTCCCGGGCAATGGATCTTGTTCTGTAGAACCGGGCTGCCCAGAGCCATTTGTCGAGACGGACTGCGCTGGTATTCTCTTCCATGGATTCTCCCTGATGGGCTTTTGACCCTGCAAATTGATGTCGCTGATTATAGCACATGGCGGATCCGGGCCGGCCGGTTTATGCCGGAAAGGCCCGCCCGGGGCGGCAGATCCTTGAAAACCGTAATTTCCGGTAAATTATGAGTAAGCTTGAAAATTTTGGAAAAACATTTTGCATGAACCCCTTTATTGATAGAAAATTGCAGGGTTTTATCGTTTGCTCTCTTTGTGAGATATTTTCATGTCGTCTTTCTTTGATAACGCCATTGCAAGAGTACGTGGCGGCTTCTCGCGCATTACTAAAAAGAAGAGCGGCTCCGAGCATGCGGCTGTGTCCGGTCAGCCGGCAGTCAAATCCGGAACCGTATCCCCTCAGGAGCAGGAGATGCTGGAGAGGGCCCGTAATCGCTACTATACAAAGATTTCAGGATACCTTTTTTATATTCTTTCCTTTATCGTTTGTTACGAAGCGGCTGCTTTTTTCTGGTACAAGATTCCTTCCGTAAATTCATCTCTGGCCGGGCTTTCCGCAGCTGAGCTAAAGGCAATCCGGGAGCAGAACCGCAATATCAACGTGACTGCGCTGCCTCTTTTCGGCGTTAAGCCCTCCGAGGCTCCTCAGCAGGCCCCTAAGACCGGAATGCCTCAGACAGGACCGGTTTCCAAGCTTGATGTGAAAATTACCGGCATTTCCGCCAGTAACGATCCCAATAAGGGATCCGTGGCGGTTATTAACAAATCCAAGGAAGAGACCTACGGCATCGGCGACAAGATAGAGGGCACTCAGGCCGTGGTGTCTCAGATTCTCGCGGATCGCATTATTGTCAAGAACGGCGGCCGGGATGAAACCATTGTGATGCCGGCAGATAACTATCAGTCTGCCGATCAGAAGCCATCCGGGGATACTCCGAAACCGAAGCCCGAGGCTCGTGATACCGCCTCTGCCGCTGCTAAAAGCGATGCCCGGCAGGTCAGAACGGAGCTTTTGTCCAATCCCGGAAATCTGTTTAAATATCTCAGCATAAAGCCTGCCATGAAGGATGGCAAGCCGGTGGGGTATGAGCTTAATCCGGGATCCGAGGGCAAGATTTTTCTGGATGCCGGTCTTAAACCCGGTGATGTGGCTGTGGAAATGAATGGCTACGATCTCACCGATACCAATCAGGCTATGCAGGTTATGGGTCAGATTCAGGACATGACGGAGATTACCCTGGTAGTGGATCGCAACGGGGATCGGCAGACTGTTACGCTGAATCTGGAATAATTTTATGAGGTTGCAGGAAGGGCGGCGGACTTGCCTATTATGCCAGACGCATTATTTGAGCCTTTCCTGACAAAGAATAACATACTAAGAGTACTTGTCACTTTCAGGAAAAATATCCTGATTGTATGAACTGTGCCTTGTTAAGGCTATTTAAGGGGATCATATGAACACCAAGAAATTTTTCGGCAAATCCTGCTTAGCGCTGGCGCTTTCCGCCGCGCTTCTGGGAGGATCCCTCAATATTGAGGCCGCGGAATTTTCTGCCAGTTTTAAGGGTACGGACATAAACGAATTCATTAATACCGTGGGAAGAAATCTCAACATGACTTTTATTGTTGACCCTGCAGTAAAGGGCAAAATAAATGTCAGAAGCTATGATTTGCTGAATGAAGAGCAGTATTACCAATTCTTCCTCAGTGTGCTTGCGGTGTATGGCTATGCCGTGGTTCCTACTGATACCGGAGTTTACAAGGTGGTGCGTTCCGCAGTGGCTAAGACCACCGGCGTTCCGGTTTCCGAAGACGGGGCCATGGGGGACGAAATGGTTACCAGAGTGGTTCCGGTGAAAAACGTAAACGTCCGGGAGCTGGCTCCGCTTCTGAGAGGCCTTATTGACAATCAGGGTTCCGGAAATGTGGTGCACTACGAGCCCTCCAATGTTCTCCTTATTACCGGCCGGGCCAATGTGGTAAACCGTCTGGTGGAAATAGTCAATCGGGTGGATAAGGCCGGAAATCAGGAGGTGCAGATTGTCAAGCTGAAGCACGCCTCGGCCACTGAAGTGGTACGGGTTGTGCTGGCCCTTATCAAGGATGACAAGGGAAACAGCGCCACCTCTCCATTGATGACTCCGAAGCTGGTGGCTGATGAAAGAACCAATTCCGTGGTGGTATCCGGAGAGCCCATTGCCAGACAGCGGGTTATTACCATGATTAATCAGCTGGACATGGAACAGGCCGCTTCAGGGAACACCAGAGTGTTTTATCTGCGCTATGCCAAGGCCAAGGACGTGCTGGAGACTCTTAACGGCGTCAGCAAGTCTCTGACCGGAGAGGAAGGAAAGGCCTCCAACGGCGCTACCGCCTCCAAGATTAACATCTATGCCAACGAAGCTACCAATTCCATTATCGTGAACGCCGAGCCCAATTACATCAAGCAGATTGAAGAGATTGTCCGGAAGCTTGATATCAGAAGAGCGCAGGTGCTGGTAGAGGCCATTATTGTGGAAATCAATGATGAAACTGCCGCTCAGCTGGGCATTCAGTGGGGCAATACCAGAGGCGGCATTGTCCAGGGGCCTTCTGACGTATCTCAGGTTCCGGTTTCAGCGATGTTTTCGTCTGATGAAGTGGGGTTGGCCAATGTTGCCGGCTCTATTAACGGCGCCGGAGTGGGCTTCTATCACGGAAACTGGTTCGGACTTCTGACCATGATGCAGAGCAATGCCAAGAATGACGTGCTGTCTACTCCCAGCATTGTGGCTCTTGACAACGAAGAGGCTGAGTTCAATGTAGGTCAGGAGGTTCCGGTAAAGACCGGCACCCAGACTTCCACGGATTCCAGCTACCGCTATGACACCATTGAAAGAAAGACTGTGGGCACCAAGCTGAAGTTTACTCCTCAGATCAATGAGGGCGACAGCGTGCTCCTGACGCTGGAGCAGGAGGTGTCCAGCGTCGCTCCGTCAGCCAATACCGTAAACGGCGATACCTTCGACGTGCGCACCATTAAAAACAGCGTTCTGGTGAAGAGCGGCGAAACTGTGGTACTGGGCGGTCTGATGAATCACACCACCATGGAGACTGTATACAAGGTGCCGCTTCTGGGAGATATTCCTATTCTGGGGGAACTCTTCAAGCAAACCTCCAGTTCATACAAGAAGCGCAATCTGATGGTATTCATTCATCCTATCATCATCAGGGACGATGAAACCTTTGCCAGCATTTCCGGCGGCAAGTACAACATGTTCCGGGATCAGGAGCTGAAGCGTAACAAGGAGGGAATCAGACTTCTTCCCATCAGGCTCAGCACTCCGGTGCTGCCGGCTTTGGATTCCACCATTGTTATTGCTCCTGACACCATTCAGGAGATTTCCACTGACAGCAGCAGCTTATCCGGGATTTAGGAGGTTTCATGTCTGAAGAAAAAAGACCTCTGGATGACGATCAGGAAGAAGCTCCGGCGCTGTCAGAGCTGCCTCAGGACGAGGTGCCGGAAACTCCGCCCACCCCGGAGGAGGAAGCTTTAGCCAGAGTGCAGACTGTGGTTCCTCTGGAGGAAAGAGCCAGACTTCCTTTCTCATTTGCCAGATCCAATGGCATTCTGCTCAGACTCGAGGAAGACAAGCCGGTGCTTTACTGCAAGGAGCGGCCGCCGGTATCGGTGCTTCTGGAGGTGCGTCGTCTGGCGCAGGTGAATTTCACCGTCAGCATCGTTGAAAGCGACAAGTACGATGACCTCTTTACCGATACCTATCAGCACGACAATTCGGAGGCTCAGCAGATCGCCAGCGACATGGGCGACGATGTGGAGGATCTCAGTCTTGCCGATGATCTCAACAAGGCAGATCTTCTTGATAACAGCGAAAACTCCCCCATGGTGCGTTTCATAAATGCCATGCTGGCTCAGGCGGTCAAGGAGGAGGCTTCGGATATTCACGTGGAGCCTTATGAAAACAGTCTGGAAATCCGTTTCCGGGTGGATGGCGTGCTTCATGAAAACATCTCTCTCGAGAGAAAGTTTACTCCCTACCTGATATCCCGTATCAAGGTTATGGCCAAGCTGGATATTTCCGAAAAACGCATTCCGCAGGACGGCCGTATCTCCCTTACCGTGGGCGGCAAGCAGGTGGATGTGCGTGTGTCCACCATGCCGACCTCCTACGGCGAACGTATTGTAATGCGACTTCTGGACAAGAACAGCGTCCGGCTGGATCTCAACGATCTGGGCATGACTCCGAAGATCTGCGAGGATTTTATGAGAATTATTCATATGCCTCACGGAATCATTCTGGTTACCGGCCCTACCGGTTCCGGAAAGTCCACCACCCTTTATGCCGGCATTTCATCCATCAATACCAAGGACATCAATATTCTTACGGTAGAAGACCCGGTGGAATATGATTTGGAGGGTATTGGTCAGACCCCGGTAAATCCGAAGGTGGACATGACCTTTGCGAGAGCGCTCCGGGCCATTCTGCGTCAGGATCCTGATGTGGTTATGATCGGCGAAATCCGCGACCATGAAACAGCGGAGATTGCGGTGCAGGCCTCTCTTACCGGCCACCTGGTGCTGTCCACTCTGCATACCAATACCGCCGTGGGCGCCATAACCCGTCTTAAGGACATGGGCATTGAGCCCTTCCTGCTTTCCACCTCCCTTCTTGGCGTGCTGTCTCAGCGTTTGATTCGCACCCTGTGCAAGCACTGCAAGCAGCCGGTGGAAACCACCCCCCGGGAAATGGAGCTTATGGGCCTGGATAAGCCCCATGTCATTTACCGCGCCGTGGGCTGTCCTGAATGCAACAATTCCGGCTATAAGGGCCGTTCCGGCATCCATGAGCTGGTTATTGTCAATGATGACGTCCGACAGGCTATTCACGGAGAAGACGGCGAGCTGGGCATTGAACGCGTGGTGCGTCCCACGACTCCTTCCATTCGTGATGACGGCATTGCCAAGGTGCTGGCGGGGATTACCACTATTGAAGAAGTGCTCAGAGTTACCAGCGGAGATTAAAGATGGCTTCCTATCAGTATGTGGCCATGAACAGTTCTGGAAAACAGAAGCGTGGCAAGGTTGATGCGGATTCTCCCAAATCCGCCCGGGCCCGAATCAGAGAAATGGGCCTGATGCCGGTCAGCATCAGCGAGCTTTCGGCTCAGGCTGCTGCCGCTTCCCGAAATTCCGGAGGGAAAGCCCGGTCTGATTCCGAGAGCGAAGGGTTTTCATTCGCAAGGCTTTTTCAGCCCAGCATGAGCAGCTCTGCCCTGACTCTGATCACCAGACAGATTTCCACGCTGGTATCCTCGGCCATGCCCATTGAAGAATCTCTGCGCGCTGTGTCCCAGCAGTGCGAGAACCCCAAGCATGCCGCCATTATTTCCGGTGTCCGGGAAAAGGTGCTGGAGGGCCATTCTCTGGCGGATGCCATGAGAAAATATCCCCGGGTTTTTGATGACCTGTATACGGCGATGGTTGCTGCCGGCGAGAAATCCGGTCATTTGGATGAAGTTTTGGAGCGCCTTGCTGATTACACTGAAAGCAAGCAGGAGCTGAAGGGAAAGATCGCTCAGGCTCTTATTTATCCTGTGATGCTGACTCTGGTGGCGGTGTCAGTGGTGGGGCTTTTGCTGTCCTCCGTGGTGCCCAAGGTGGTGGAGCAGTTCGTGCACATGAAGGCCACTCTCCCGAAGTCCACGCAGATACTGATGGCACTGTCGGATTTTGTGAAGAATTACGGCATTATGATCGTTCTTTCCATTGGCCTTCTGATTACGCTCTTTATGGTTCTTATGAAGAAAAGAGCCTTCCGCGAAAAGGTGCATGCCCTAATTCTCCGTTTGCCGGTTATCGGCAAGGTGAGCCGTTCCCTGAACACCGCTCGTTATGCGCAGACTCTCAGCATTCTCCATTCCAGCGCGGTGCCTCTCATCGAAGGCATGCATATCAGCAGCGACACCCTCACTAATGTGGTAGCCAAGGAAAGACTGAATCAGGCTGCCGAAAGCGTACGGGAAGGCAAGGGACTGGGCCGCTCCCTGCAGGATACCAAGCTGTTTACCCCCATGATGCTGCATATGATTTCGTCCGGCGAAAAGAGCGGCGAACTGGATAACATGCTGGGCCGGGCCGCTGCTAACCAGTCCAATGAGTTCAAGCGCAATGTGACCATGGCTTTGTCGGTTTTCGAGCCGCTTTTGATTATTTCCATGGCCGGAATTGTTTTGTTTATTGTTATTTCCATACTGCAGCCTTTAATGCAGATGAACAGTATGGTTAAAGGTTAACTCAGGAGTATTTATGAAAAGAACACAGGGCTTTACCCTTCTTGAAATAATGGTGGTTATTGTTATTCTGGGCCTTCTGGCCGGTCTCGTGGTGCCGAACGTCATGTCCAGTCTTGACGAGGCCAATACTCAGAAGGTGGTAAGCGATATCAATGCCTACGAAAGCACGCTTAAGCAGTATCGCATGGATGCCGGTGTCTACCCCACCACCGATCAGGGGCTGGATGCTCTGGTTACCAAGCCGACCTCCGCTCCTATTCCCAAGAAATACCGCGCTGACGGTTATATGGATAAGCTGGCGAATGATCCGTGGAATTCTCCTTACTATTACAAGAGACCCTCTGATCACGGTCAGAAGCACTATGACATTTTCAGCGCCGGTCCTGACGGCGAACCCGGCACCTGCGACGACATCGGTAACTGGAATGTGGACAATCCGCCTTCAGCTGACTGCGCCAATAACTGATTATTTAGTTTTAGCATAGATGCGAAGCCGGTTTATGCCGGCTTTGTCAGAGGAACATAATGTATAAGCTTGGCGGTTTTACTCTGCTCGAAGTCCTCATGGTGCTTTTGATCATGGGGCTTATGGTTTCCGTGGCCACCTCGGCGCTTCCGGGCGGAGGGACTTTGGAGGGCACGGCGGACGAACAGGCCGATAAGCTTATACTCATTATGGAGGAGATCTCGGATCGCGCTGCCATGGAGGGCCGGATTATCGGTCTTCATGTGAATCCGACGGGATACAGCTTTATGATGCAGGTCAGAACCAATGCGCGGCAGACCAGCAATCTCAGTCTTAAGGACGAGCTTATGCGCACCTACTGGGATCAGCTTTCCTGGGTGCAGTACGATGCCGAGGACGTGGCCGTGAAAAAGGATTTTGACGAAGGCGTTACTGTGGCTCTTGAGGTTGGGGGACTGGCAGTGGAAACTGCCGATTCCCTGGCGGAAAACAAGCTGGAAAGCGTGGATTTCAAGGCTGATGCCCGGGATGTGAAGAAAAGGGAGCTCCCGCAGATTCTCTTTTATCCCACGGGAGAGGTTACTCCGTTCAGACTTAATTTTTTGGTAACAGACGGTTCCGTGGATCCTCATAGTCCGGTAATGATTATCGGCGAGGAACTGGGGAATTTCAGACGTTTTGATCCGGAGACTGATCGCCTGTGATACGAGATTTCAGAAAAAATCGGGGCATGACTCTTCTTGAGGTGCTGGTGGCGCTGGCGGTTTTTGCTCTGGCCGGGGGAGCCATTATTACCACGGTAACAAATTCCATGAACGGCATCACCGGGCTTCAGGAAAGCTATTTTTCTCAGATGGTGGCCGACAATGTCATCGCGGAATTTAAGCTTACCAGAAGATGGCCTAACAACAGCTGGGTTACCAGCAAGACGGAGTTTGCCGGAAAAACCTGGTACTACCGTTACCGCGGGCAGTCCACTCAGGACGTGAACTTCAAGGCTCTCGAGGTGGAGGTCTTTACTGATTCCCATGTTAATACCAGTACCCCGGTAGCCATACTGAAGACTTATCTGCACAGGTAGCAGGAGATATTGCGGCTATGAGACATTCCGGCAATTCCGGTTTTACCCTGATAGAGGTGCTGATTTCCATTATGATCATGGCAGTGATCGCTCATGGCACCTATGCCCTGATGTCTACCACCTTTACGGCCAGTCAGACGGTAGAGGAAGATACCGCTTCCTTTCATGCCTTCCACAAGGCCATGAACATTCTCAATCAGGATTTTGTGCAGATGGTCCCCCGGGTGGCCCGCATGGACGGTTCGCCGTCCCGGATGATTATTCAGACGGGGGAAAACATGTTTCAGTCAGAGGGCACCGGTATCAGCTTTATGAGAGGCGGCGCTCTGAATCCCGGAGCGGAGCTGCCCCGGGGCGAGATCGTGCGGGTGTGGTACCGGGTTAAAAACGGACAGCTGGAGCGGGCGGTATATCCCTATCCTGATACTGTTATCGGTTATGAGCCGCAGTTTTATCCCCTCATGAAGGGCGTAAAGAATTTCAAGGTGTTCTTTTACCGGCAGGGCAGCTGGTCTCAGGGCTGGATTGACAGAGTGAAGATCTCCTCCGGGGTTAAGGTAGAGTTCGAATCCGAAGCGTATGGAAAGATCAGCCGTATTTTCTATATTCCGGCAGGGGATGTGTGATGAGATTCAGGAAAGTGAAAACTCTCAGAAGAAGCCGGGGCGTGGCGCTCATCATGGTGCTGGTGGCGGTGGCTATTATGGTGATGTCCGCTGCTGTAATCACCGTGCGTTTTAACAGAGTTTTTTTTGTTACCAGAAATGCCTTGGACTACCAGCGGGCTTCCTGGTACGTTGACGGCATAGAAGGCATCATCAGAAAATACATGATCGATGACTTCAGAAAGACCAAGGGCAAGGTTTATAAGGGCATGACATGGGCTCAGCCGAATCAGGTGGTGCCGTTGGATGAAGCCGTAATCAGCGGCGACGTTCATGATGAGCAGGCCTGCCTTAATATTAATGGTCTTCTTAAGGATGTGGTTCCGGATAATGAAACTCCCGAGCAGCGGGAAAACACGGACAGCCGGCTTCTTAACGCCCGTTTTCCGGTGCTGGTGTTCCGGGAGCTCCTCATGAATATGGGAGCAGACGAAACCCAGGCGGAAACGGTATCGGATTCGGCAGTGGACTGGCTTGACGCTGACAGCACCATGGTTTCTGCCAACGGCGCCGAGGATCAGTTTTATTCCACCGGCAAGATGCCTCATGTGACAGCCAATGGCCGCTTTTATGAAAAGTCCGAGCTCCGGTATATCCGCGGCATGACTCCCGAGCTTTATCGCCGGATCGAGCCTATGATCTGCGCACTGCCCACCGATGATTTTGTCATCAGCATCAATATGCTGAATTACCGGCAGGCGCCGCTGCTTCAGGCCCTGCTTATGGGGCAGCTGTCTCTGGAGGAGGCAGTGGATCTTCTCAAAACCGGAATTCCGGAGTACGGCTGGGATTCCTATGCCGGCTTTCTCCGGGAGGATGTGATAAACAATGCCGTGGAGTCCATGAACGGTCTCCGGGGCCGGGTGGCCAAGGTGGCGGTTACCAATTCAAATTATTTTGTGGCAAATGTTGTTGTGCAGTTCGATGATGAAAAATTTGCCTTCAGATCCAGATTTTACCGGGACGGGGATACCAGCCTGAAGGTATACCAGCGTCTCAGAGGAGAGCTTCATGAGTGAGTATTTGTTTTTAAGACCGACCCTGATAGATCCCCGGAGTTATCTCTGGTTTTCGTACGATGATACCAGTCATAACGTGCTGGCCTCCGGAACAGTAAATTCTCTGGAGGAGCTTAAGGATGTGGGCGGCAATTCTCCTGAACGGCCGGTGATGATTCTCTATCCGTCCTCGGCTTTGAAATTTAAAACCGTCAATTATCCGGGAAAGCTTAAGAAGCATGCCTATGAGCCGGTGCTCTATCAGCTTGAGGACGAATTTGCCGAGGATATTGACAACTTTAAAGCTCACATGATGGCCAAAAACGGCAAGGATTATGATTTTCTGATCTTCAGAAAAAACGAGTTTACCGATCTGGAACAGGCTCTTAAGGGACTTGGCTTTACGGTAACAGCCATCGTTCCTGACGCTCTCACGCTGCCCGAACCCCGCGAGACAGCCTCCGGCAAGGACAAGGAGCCGGCACTTAAGGAGATTTGTTTTCTGAACCTTGATGACGAATGGCTGATCCGCGACGGGGTGAACTCCGGAATATCAATTCCCGGGGCGTGGATTAAGGATTATGCGGAAAGTCTTCCCGAAGGCGTTTCGGCTGTATCTCTCAGCGTGCTTCCCGAAGAGCTTAAGGAGAAGGTTCGGGAGGATCTTACCGATTCACCGCTTGCTAAAATGGCCGAGGGCGCCATTCACAGCAAGGTGAACATGTCCAGCTATCAGCGGAAGCGCAATATTCAGTTCAAGTTTATGACCTCCTGGGTGAAGGTGGTGGTCATGGGCCTCATATTTGTGACTCTCTGGTACATGAACATGAACATGCGCATCAGTTCGGTCATCAAGGAAACCCAGGAATACCGGAATCAGCAGCGGGCTCTTTTCAGTCAGATCATGGGGGGCAGCGGCCGGGTTAACGACCCTGTGTCCAAAATGAAGGAGATTCTCAGTAATTCCTCTCCTATAGGCACAGACGAAGGCTTTATTGATCTCGTGAAGCTGGTGTCCGGCAAGATCATCAATAAGAAGGGCATTGAGCTTGTGAATATGAAGTTCGAGCGCTCCAGAAGAGTTTTTGTGATCCAGTTTCTGGCCGATTCCAGCACGAACATTGATAATTTTGTTTCCGGATTCAGTCCTGATTTTACCGGACAGATTGTCGACAGGAAGCCCAGCCGCGAGAGACAGCTGGTATCCGTGCAGCTTAAGAGGAGAACGAAATAATGAAGGATCGTTTACTCAATTATTACCGCAGCAGAACCTATCGCGAGAAGATGGTGCTGGGACTTCTTCTGGCCATGATTATTCTTCTCATATTCTTTTCGTTTCTGATCTATCCAAAGGTGAGAGATGTGAGAAAGTCTGAAATGGCTCTTGAGGGCGCCAAGAGCGGTTACAGCTTTCTGCTGACCAATGCCTCCCGGGTGACTCCCGGCAGTCAGCGGGCAGTAAATTCCACCACCAGCGTTCGCGCTGCCGCTGACAATCTGCTTCGGGCATCCAAGATTACCAGATATAAGCTCCGGGCTCAGGGAGATAACAAGGCGGACGTGGAAATTGAATCCGCGGTGCCGTTTTCCGGCATTATTCAGGCTCTTGACAAGCTGGAAAGCGATTATGGCATTACTGTGGACGATATCTCCATCGATAAACAGGGGGACGGTCTGGTGTATGTGTCCCGTCTCAGCCTGATTCGTCTTACCGAGGAGGATGAATACAATGATTAAGAGGATCATATTCAGGACGCTGTTCATTATCTTCTTTTTTATCTTTTTCGTGCTGTATCTGGCTCCGGCGAACAAGCTTTTTGCCTTTGTCAGTCTGCCCAAGGAAATCAAGATTTACGATGTCAGAGGAAGTCTCTGGAACGGCAAGATTTCTACCATGGATGCCTCCAGCGTTCGCATTAACAACATACATTGGAAGCTTAACTTTTTTACGGTGCTTTTTACCAAAGGGCTGTCCCTGAAGGTTAATGACT
>JAEEGG010019106.1_pt1 | contig 13868 bp, 10 predicted proteins | sample 9134161 | NCBI WGS metagenome assembly JAEEGG01 (sample SAMN16246543, study PRJNA631951) | gut metagenome | biome: gut microbiome; feature: rumen; material: CR-attached | host: Bos | place: Iran: Karaj | collected 2018-10 | reverse complement strand
TGGCTGCCCAAATAATAGATACGCATGAAATCTCTCAACAAAGACCTCTTTGTGACCTTCATGAAAATCGGCGGCTTCACCCTTGGTGGTGGAGCCGCCATGATTCCTCTCATGGAGCAACAGGTCGTCACACAGCATCAATGGCTTACCCATAGCGAGTTTATGGACGTGATGGCTGTCTCGCAAGCCACCCCTGGCGTTTTCGCAGTCAATATGGCATCCCATATCGGATACAAGGTCGGTGGAATACGTTCAGGTATCATCGCCTCTCTCGGCGTTGTTTTCCCCTCGCTCATCATCATTCTTCTCATCGCAATCATCTTCTCAAGGTTCCGTGACAATCGTTGGGTCGAAGCTGCATTCATGGGCATTCGTCCCGCTGTCGTCGCTCTCCTCGCAGTGCCGGTATTCAAGATGGGCAAGACCGCAAGAATAACATGGAGCAATGTTTGGATTCCTATTCTTTCCACAGCCCTCATCATCTATGGCGTGACACCCGCTCTCATCATCCTTGTGGCTGGTATCGCTGGTTTTCTTTATGGCCTAGCAAGAAAAGATAATCAACAATCGTCAAAATAATCCATCTTCGCTATGATTTTTATCAAATTATTTCTGGTCTTTTCCTACATCGGACTGTTCAACTTCGGAGGTGGTTATGCCATGCTCTCTTTCATCGAACAGGAAGTGGTTGCCAAACAAGCATGGATCTCCGAAGCAGAGTTTACCGACATTGTTGCTATCAGTCAGATGACTCCCGGTCCCATCGGAATCAACTGTGCCACCTACGTAGGATATACAGCAGTTGTCAACGACCCGCTTATTCAAAGTATTGGTGCTCCTCACTTATTTGGTATCCTTGGCAGTATCCTTGCTACTATTTCAGTGGTCTGGCTGCCATTCCTGGTGATGATATGGATTTCTCACATCATCATCAAGCATAAAGACCATAAGGTAACTCGCAGCATCTTTGCCATCCTCCGTCCCGCCATAATTGGTTTGCTGGCTGCTGCTGCCATCAGCCTGATGAACATCGAAAACTTCGGCCATCCCTCTACCCAAACTAATCAATTCATACTAAGCGTCCTCATCTGCTTGGTAGTTTTCTGGGGAGTCTTCTGGCGAAAGTGGAACATCATCTACGCCACACTGATCTGCGGTGTTATCGGTATCATCGCCTATGGCCTGATCGGCATCTAGCTTATCGTGTATCTGTCGCAGCCAAGCCTGGCTATAAAAAGAATCCCGCTGCAATGTTCGCAACGGGATTCTTTTTTTATAGCATCTCTACATTATCTCTTCTTGTCAGTAGAATAGTAGCTACCGTAACCATAGCCATAACCATAGCCGTAACCATAGCCATAGCGGTTATAACCATACTTGCTGGTGGCAGCTTCCGAACCATTGAGAAGGATATTCAAGCGGTTGAACTTCTGCTCAGCATAAAGCTGCTCAACATTCTTCTTAAGCGCGCGCTGGAAAATACCGCAACGAATCACGAAGAGTGTAAGGTCGGCATACTTGCTGACAAGCGTCGTATCAGCAACCAGGTTGAATGGAGGACAGTCAAAGATGATAATATCGTACTCCTTGCGTGCTTCATCAATCAGGTTCTTCAAGGCATCACCCTGAAGCAACTCTGTAGGATTAGGAGCAATGCGACCGGTAGGCAAGATATCAAAGTTTTCACGATCCTGAACATTTACAACCAACGAACGCCAATTAGCCGTATTTCTATTGAGAACAGATGTAAGACCTTCTTTCGGACGACCTACATATCGGCTGGCTGAACTCTTACGAATATCAAGGTCAATAACCAATGTCTTCTGTCCTGCAATAGCATACGTTGCACCCAGGTTCATACTGATATATGTTTTACCAGAACCAGGATTCATCGAAGTGACGAGGATAGTCTGTGCCGGATTGGCAGTTTCCTTACCAGCCACAAACTCCAGATTGGTACGAAGGATACGGAAGGCTTCATTCTCAAGATTACGCGAATCAGGCTTCACTACCAACAAATGACGCTGAGCCATACGCTCTCGTTTATTACCGGTAGCTAGTACACCCTGAGGCAATTCACCGATAAACGGAACCTTCAAGTTGTCAATATCCTTACGACCACGAACGACAGTCGTCATCGTCTCGCGCAAATAGATATAGGCAAGAGGAAGAGCCAGACCAATCAGGAATGCCATCAGCAAAATCATCTTGCTACGAGGGCCTGAAGGAAGTTTGCTTCCCATTGGCGGAGTGATGATACGCGTGTTGTAGGCGGTGAATGCCTGAGAAAGCTCGTTCTCCTCACGTTTCTGAAGCAGATACAGATAAAGCTGCTCCTTAACCTTCTGCTGACGTTCAACAGAAAGCAGGTATTTTTGACGTGTGGGGTTCGATGCCATTTGGGCATTACTCTGAGCCTCAGTTTGACGAGTAGATCTGATTTGTGTGTTGAGAGCTGTAATCTGATTGTCAATGCTTCGAATGAGGTTGTTGCGCATCTCAGTCAATTCCTTGTCGAGGTCAAGCACAACGGGGTTGTTCACACTCGAGTTGGCAACAAGGCTATTGCGCTGCAACTGCTTGGCATTGTAAGTGCTAATAAGATTCTCGATCGTGCGATCCTCTACTCCACTGTTGGCCGGCAACAACTGATACTTGTTGGCATCGCTGCTCACATACTCACGCAGATATTTGGCCATGTAAAGCTGGTTGTTAAGCTGAACAGCCTGCTGTGAAGCCTGATTGGCCTGGGCCATGTACATCTGGTTGGCAGCTTTCACGTCAGAGATGAGGTTCTGGGACTGATACTGCGAGATATCGGTATCAACACTACCTAACTCTTTTTCAATCACTGCCAAACGATCATTGATAAACTGCGAAGTGCTCGTAGCTACTTGATTCTTGTCGTTGACCCAGTTTCTGTTATAGCATGCAATCAAAGTATTAAGAACATCGGCAGCCCTGAAACGATTCACATCGACATAGGTCAATGTGATTACTGTCGCCTGTTTGTTGGCAACCTGAGCGCTCAAACCACCTTGAACTGCACCAGCGGCGTTGGATGCGGGGATGTGTACAACATCGATAGTACGATCGCCTGTCAACGAGCCATAACCCATGCCATTCATAACAACTAAGCGTCCAACGGGGCTTTGAATAGTGTCCTGAGAAAGTTTACCTTCTACGATTGTCCCTTTGGCTTCTTCTTCCAAGTCAATTCCGTCGAAGTCTCCTAACGTAAAACTTCCATCTTCCTTCAGGGCAATGCTAAAAGCAGCATAACCTTCGTTATCAATGTCGCAAAAGACAACCTTTACTGGCAACGACTGACCATAAAGGGTCCTGTCCTTGAAGAAACCAGGCTCGCTATACCGGATATTAAGTTCCATCTCATTAACAACCTCAAGAGAAAGGGCTGGAGACATGATAGCGATAAGCTCATTGTTTACATTACTGTTGCTCTGGAAAAGACCGAGGTCAGCAAAATCTCCCATGGTACCTCCACTGTAGTCACGAGAGTCCGACTTGATCATCACTTCCATGTGCTGTGTATAGGTCTTTTGCGTACGCAGCAACTTAAGAGTTGCTATGCCAAGGCAAAGCAACACACTAAGCACGAACCAAGGCCATCGTCCTATACAAAGGTACCAAAGCTCGGTAAGTGAGAGTTCCGAATCATCATTCTCAACGGGGGCAGTAGCAGGCTGTGTTACAGGCTGCTGAACAGGCTGCTGAGGGATAGTAGGGGTTTGATTATCCATTTTTTATTTTGTTAAAGTATAGACAAGAGTTGCTACGGTACACAATGTGCTGGTAATCGATAGCCAGAACGTAGGTGTCATGATGGTATTGCCTGTAGCCTGCGACTGACGACGACGCTGCTCATTGGGCGAAACGTAGATTACATCATTCTGCTGCAAGTAATAAACTGGGCTCTGCATCAGGCTCGAACGGGTCATATTTACACGATAGCTCTGTGTAGAACCATCCGGTTCCTCGCGAAGCACCAGAACGTCCTCACGGTTTCCATTGATAGTAAGGTCACGTGCCATACTGATAGCATCAAGAATAGTGATACGATCCTTGCCGATGCTGTATTTGCCAGGACTAGTCACCTCTCCCAGCACACTAATGGTCAAGTTCGCATAATCGACAGTGACAACAGGATCCTTGATATAGTCACCACCTACGATCATATCCTTGATCTTTTTCGACAGTTCGTAACGAGTCAAACCAATCACTTCAAGTGCACCGAACACAGGATAGTCTATCGTACCATCGCTGGCAACAGTGAAAAATGCCGTCTGGCTATTGGTACCAGTGGGTGTGAAACTCGTACCTCCCACATAACGATAAGGAACAGCCAGATTGAAGATGGCACTGAGCTCAGGATTGCGACTCGAGACGACAATCGAAAGCTGATCTCCCGGGCGGATGCGGATCATCGAAAGCTCTGCGCCCTCCAGACGTTGATTATTCTGAACATCCTGCAAATACACAATATTCTCAGGTGCCTTGCATGATGACAGGCCAAGAACGATAGCGACAAAAGCTAGAAATAAGATACTTTTTTTCATCATATATTAATTATCAAATTGCCATATTTCGGTGCAAATTTACTTACAAATTGCGAATTCGCCAAAACTAATCAACTTTTTTTACATAATAGTCCATAAAATTCACAGCGACAGTCAATTTTAGTCAAATGAAAGTGTCATTTATTCATCAAAATTATCATTCGAATCAATACATAAGAATGACAAACAGCAACAAACAAACAATTTTTGACCTTCAATTTAAAAAAAACTCCATGACCTCTTTTTCATATAAAAAAAAATAACTATCTTTGCGCACAATAAAACAATACGAGTCTCTTCAACAGCCATTATTAGCTGACCTATCATTCAATGAAAGCCCTATCCCCTTTGGTTCTTTTCCTGGTTCTATTCTTGGGCGTGAGCATCGTCTCCGGCGACTTTTACAAAGTTCCCGTGACTGTGGCCTTTCTGGTCAGTTCGGTTTATGCCATCGCGCTTAGTCAGGGAAACATAAACGACCGTATCAAACGCTACTCCGAAGGTGCAGGAAGCCCTATTGTTCTCCTGATGGTGTGGATCTACATCCTCGCGGGTGCTTTTGCTGCTTCAGCAAAAGCCATGGGCGCAGTTGATGCTACAGTAAATCTCACGCTCCAGCTCCTGCCAGCCAGCCTTCTCCTTCCGGGCATCTTTCTGGCCGCATGCTTCATCTCATTGGCCATCGGCACCAGTGTAGGTACCATCGTGGCTCTCACTCCTGTGGCCGTAGGCATTGCCCAGGAAAGCGAAATTGCCCTACCACTCATGGTGGCCATCGTAGTCGGTGGCGCCTATTTCGGCGACAACCTCTCCTTCATCTCCGACACCACCATTGCTGCCACACAGTCCCAAGGCTGTCGTATGGGCGACAAGTTCCGCGTCAACTTGCGTCTTGTCCTCCCGCTTGCTTTGTTGATGGTAGCCGTCTATTACTTCATCGGACGCGACATTGTTGTGCCACAGCAAATGCCCGATGTCAGTTGGTGGAAGGTGCTGCCCTATCTCGCCGTCATCATCACTGCTGTCCTCGGTCTGAACGTGATGATCGTTTTGCTCCTAGGGCTTTTGCTCACAGCAGTGATTGGCACGATTGATGGCAGTTACGACTTTTTCGGATGGATGGGGTCCCTGGGTGTCGGCATCAACAGTATGGGAGAAATCATCATCATGGCTATGCTGGCTGCAGGCATGCTCGAAATGATACGGTCGATGGGAGGCATCGATTACCTCATCGACAAACTCACCAAGGGTATCAACGGTCGTCGTGGAGCAGAGACTGCCATCTCCAGTCTTGTATGCCTTGTTGATGTCTGCACAGCCAACAACACCGTCTCCATCATCACTACCGGCCCCATTGCCCAGCGCATAGCAAAACAGTACCACATCGACCCACGACGTTCGGCATCTCTCCTCGATACCGCCAGTTGCTTCACCCAGGGCCTCATACCCTATTCTGCCCAGTTACTCACAGCAGCTGGTCTCGTAGAAGCCACATCCGGACATCCCCTCAACCCGATGCTTGTCGTCCCATATCTTTACTATCCAATGGGATTGGGCATCGTGATACTAATTTCTATTATTTTCCAACCACGTTTTTTAATTAAGAAATGAAAGAATACACTTACACTCTCCAGTTGAAGACGCGCGACTACGAATGTGACATCCAGGGAGTTGTCAACAACGCCAACTACCAACACTATCTCGAGGTCACCCGTCACGAGTTCATCCAAAGTGTCGGCATCAGTTTCGAAGACCTTCATCGCCAAGGCATCGACGTCATGGTCAGCCGTGTCACCATCAACTATCGCGCACCACTTCGTGGTGGACAGGAGTTTCTTTCCTGTCTCAACATCTACCGCAAAGGTGTTCGTTATGTCTTCGAGCAGGATATCTACCGCAAGTCCGACGGAGTCCAGTGCATCAAGGCCCAGGTCGATTGTGTCTGCGTCGTCAACGGCGCCCTCACCCGCGGTGAAGAAATATACCCCACCTTCTCCCCTTATCTCACCACCCCTTAAACGTCCCTTTTTCACCCCAGCGACCCCATCGGAGCCATATTTGGCCGCCTCTCTGTCTCGTCGCAGCCAAGTTTGGCTGCCCTTCTCAAAGCGTCCTTGTCGAGGCCGTCTTTGGCCGATCTAAGCGTCCCAGTCGCAGCCATCTATGGCTGCAATTACCCCAACAAAAGCATGTCCCCCCTCATCCCACTTCTGGTCCTGAACGCCATCCGCGGCGTTGGCTCCATTCGTGCCCGTCACCTCATCGATGCCTTCGGCTCGGCCGAAGCCGTCCTCGATGCCGACCCTGCCCTTCTCCTACAAGCTGGCGCTGTCGGTCAAATGGTGCTTGATGGACGTAAGGATACACGTCTCTTTGACGATGCCCAACGCGAACTCAAGTTTATCGAAGCACATCACATCCAACCGCTGATCTATGGCCAGGATGGATACCCCAAACGCCTCCTCAATTGTCCCGATGCCCCAACGGTTCTCTTTAAGCTCGGTGACATCGACCTGGAATCCAAGCATGTCATCAGCATCGTCGGCACACGTCAATGCACCCAATACGGACGCGACCTTGTCCATCGTTTCGTAAAAGAGCTGCACGAAGCTCTTCCCGACGTCATCGTCATTAGCGGCCTGGCCCTCGGCATCGATGTGGAGTCCCACAAAGCAGCTCTCGAAAATGGTATTCCTACCCTTGGTGTAGTAGCACACGGTCTGGACCGAATCTATCCTTACAATCACCGCGGCATTGCCAAGCAGATGATACAGCTGGGCGGTGGCCTCCTCACCGAATATGTTACCAGCGCGCCCTTCGAACGTGGCAATTTCCTCGCACGTAATCGTATCATAGCAGGTCTCGCCGATGCAGTTCTCGTAGCCGAAAGCAAGGAGAAAGGTGGCTCCCTCGTCACCGCATCAATTGCGCTCGACTACGGTCGCGATGTCTTCGCTTTCCCCGGCCGCATCACCGACGATCGCAGCAATGGCTGTAACCGCCTCATCCGCCTCAACCGGGCAGGTCTCATCACCTCAGCCCTTGACCTCCTCTATGCCATGAACTGGCAGGCCGCCAGCACCCCCACTGCCATCCAGCAAACCCTCAACTTCGAAGAGGATCACGTCTCTCCACTCGGACGCCAAATACTCGACATCCTTCGCGACCGCGGCGACATGCGACTCTCTCAACTTGCCGACATCCTCCCAGATACAGAACGAACAGCCCTCCTCGAAGAGCTGCTCGATCTCGAAATGTCCGATAAAATTCGCAATACCCCAGGCGGCCTCTATCAACTCCGCTAACCGCCAAGTGTCCCCATGGCAGCCGTGAATGGCTGCCCCATAGTCCTCGTCAGCAGTCGTCATTGGCTGCCCTCAAAAACGCACTTTCAAGCCAACGAGTCCCGTCATTCCAAATCCCTGCGTGAAGTCATTGGTCAAAAACGGATCACCCGACAAGAACGTCGTCTTCTCCTCAGCAAAAGCCGACAACCAGGACAAGATCTTCACCTCTAATTGTGCACCGCCTTCCATGCCCACATACGTATGTGCATGCCAGATCGACTTATCGCCAAGTGCCTGATGGACAGCCATGTTATACCCAGCAAACAAGTAGACATTCAGTCTGCGTTTTGGGTCATAGCCCAGGAAAACATTCCTGACATTCATCATATAATCCAAACCAAACAGATTCAGATACGTCTTTTTGAAGAAAAGTATATTGTGCGAATCGACGTGCGAATAGGAATATTCCAAACGAACGCCATGCACATCATTGAAGTCATAGCCCAATGATGCCCTCACAAGGCTATTACGCATGTCCCAAGCGCCCCAACTTCCAGCCAGCCAAAATCCTTTCCACCAAGCAGGTGAACGCCTATGGCTGCTCTCTCGACCTACAAGATTCTGATGCACACCAGCAAAAGCCATCATCTGCAGGTGATCGTCATCCACGTCAATCATTTGCCAACGTCCTTGCAGCACAAGCCACGTCTGGCCAAACAGACGTCTGCGCAACTGCGTATGCATAGTGGGCTCAATGTATCGTTCAAGATTAAGACCGGGTACGTGGTTCCACATTTCGATGCGTCCACCTTCCATACCACCACCTACAATCCAAGCCCAACCTTTCTCTTCCGCCTTGTGCCACACGAAACGAAGCGGATCAAAAGTCAGCTCTGCCCTGTATCCAAACACCTGTTCTGGATGTCCCGACCGTTGAGTCAAGTCCAAGCGTTCCCCAAAAGCACCAACCTGCACAGCCAACAAGCTGTTGAGTCGCATGCCCAGATTCATCTCAAAGTCTGCCTCATACAGTTTCAGCTTAACCAACGCATGCTCTCCAACGCGCAATTGTGTACCACCCAATAGCTCCACATACCAGCGATGCAGGCTATTGTTACGGTTCACCTTCATGCCATGCCCAAAGAAAACCTTTCCACTTACACCTGACATCCATCGTCCAGTCTTTACCATGCCGCGTCCGAATGCTTTTGCACCATTGGCCACAGCCGTGCCATAGCCACCATAACGCAAAGGTCCCGACAATCGCGTGATTACGCCCACATGGACAGCCATGCCGTCATCCACGATGTTGCCAAGTTCGTAGTATCCATCGTACAACGGCGAAACTGCCTTATATTGAGGTTCTACATACAGGCTTACCCAAGGCGACAACGTATGACGCAATTGAAGACCAACCTGTCCACCATAGAACTTGCGGTAATCTCCTTCATATTTCACAACACCACCAATAAGTCCGACTGTAGCGAGCCATTCGAAACGGCGTTTCGAATCATATCCTTTCCAATAGTTCGATAAGTTCCACTGATAGTCGGCTATCACCTCCATCCGGTCGTGGTTATAAGCGAATCCAAGACGCAAAGCACTGCTTTTGTTGAAATCCTTGGTCAAAGCCAAACCAAAACCGCTGGTCTCAACACCCTTATAATCATACTGGAAGTTAATGATCTTAGGATACCAATAGGTCGAAACACTCAGTCCTTTCCACCAATGGTCCAGTGCAAAAGGCACCTTATCCGGATAACGATAATTACCAGACATCATATAGTCAGTCACCCTAAAGGGCGTCAAGGCCATAGTCCGCTCCTCTTCACTGGCGTTATCCGTCGCCAGCCAAGTTTGGCTGGTCTCTCCATTCTCGTCTGCCAGACGTGTTTGGCTGGCAACAGCAGCCTCCCCCGACAGCAGCCAGAGCAGCAATAGCCCCATCAGGCCATGCCGATGGTTCCCAACAAAGCTATTCCTTCTCATTTGTTCTTTGTTTTATATATTGTTCCACAGCCTCGAGATAGAGGTCCATTCCTTCGCGCAATGCCTTCGCATCACGATAGATGCCGCGCACGTAACTATCACCCTGTAAGCGCTCCACAAAAGGTGGTTCACCCTCCTTGGCGAAGAGTTTCGACAAAGCCATAACGGCACGGTCATAATGTTCATCCCTGTTGTTGAAGAGTCCGGCTTCTGAGCCCCATGCCTCTGTCAGCGCAGTGAAGTATAGTGCAGCGGGTTGGTCGTTCATCTGTCGTTGCAACGAGGTCAGGCTGTCACAACATTGTTGCATCAACTCGATGGCTTCTCCATTGGCAGCAAGGTCGATCAACTCACCATCGACAGCCTGATAGGTTTGAGCCATGTTCACAACATAGAAGTTGCAGACGTTCGTGTTCCTGATCATCTCAGCATTCTCGTCGTCAAGCACGAAACGTCCGCTTTGACTATTGAGCAGCAGATCGAGGAGTTCTGGACGATATATTTCGTGGAATGCACTTGATATTGTGGGTGTATTATCCAGGATGCCCACAAGTTCGTGAGCCTCTTCAAGGGCTTCGGGTGTACCTATTCCGCTCAACATCAGTATCTGGTTGTAGAGAACCACGTCGAGGTTGATGAACTTAACAGGAGTGTCGGGATCATTCTCCATGTAGCATGGCACGTTGCCTTGATAATACTGCATATTGATGAATGGTGCAAGTATCGAACTGTCGTAATTGCCCTCTGAAATGGCCTCAGTAGCCAAAAGGTTGGCAGCGTATGGTATTACCAAGCCAAAACTGTCTTTCGGACGCATGTCTCGTCCATAGCGTCTAACGTCAGAAGCCTTGAGCGTAAGCAGTCTCTTAGACAATTCGAGCTTCTCTTCATAAGTCAATCGATCCGAACGAAGCAGCACGTAGAAATAATACGATGGCCAGCGCGAAGCATCAGAACCAGAGAAATACAAGTTAAAGATCTTCTCGCTTGGCGTTTCGCGCAAAGCCTTATAGGCATATGTGACCTGTGCCAAACGTAGTTTCTCCAAAGCCTCAGCAATGATTGGGTCTGCGCCATTGGTGTAGCCAAGACGCTTCTGCTGCTGTGCAGTGTTCTCAGGATCGTCATCCCCTACCACTTCGCGAATATGCTCAGCCGTACTGTGGAATTCGGGATGTATCTCGTCAATCAGGTCGGCAACTGCACTCCAAGGAGCCACCGAGTCTTTGACGATATCAAAACGTGCATAACGAAGGTCTTCTCCTCCAAACTGACGCAGTTTGTCGATGATGGACTCGCTACGTCCGTGAGATATACGACGGTTCGCAATGCGTTGACCCTCAGGCGACGACACGCCCACGATTGCAACGCGTTGTATGGTGTTCTCAATTTCGCCATGAGTTATCTCGTATGCCTTGGCCACAAGGCTGTCCAACTGCTGCTGGTTATTGCCGCGCGACAAGTCTATCTTGGTGCTGTTTTGGTCAAAACTGAGCGACAACTGATAGCTCACGTCCTGGACTTCTCCTCGTTCACGCGGACGGAAGGAGACCACTTCATCGGTGCCCGAATGTCTTCGCGGAGGACAATCGAAGTCAGCTGGACGGGCCGATACTGAAAGGAACTGCAGAGGCATCTGTCGCTCACAGTCGCATTCATCCGTATGTGTAGTGTCAGCGTGCACGAAATCGTGCAGATAATTCACATGACGCATCTGGTAGAAACGATTCTTGTCGGGCATCTGCCAACGGAAATGAAGCACAGTGTCCTTGCCATAGGGAACAAGTTGCAAGGGCATTCTGTACCTACTGGTATCACCTTCCTGCCGATGTTCAATCTTCACACGTTGTCCCTCATGACGCAAGGGATAAATATCCATCTGGTTAATGTGGCGAATGTAACCGTCCACCAGTTCCGACTCGCTCGAGATGGCATGTTTGTCGGCCATCTTGTGGCCCAGCTGGATATATTCCTCAAAGCGATGGTACAACTCAGTGCTTGTACTGATGGTATATGCTACGGTAGTGTCATTCTCTGCAACCGTAAGGGGCAACTCAGGTGCTGTCTGTCGCAATTCATTGCGTAGGCTGTCGAAGCTTGGATATCGCAGCAGCAGTTTCCACAAAGGCTTGGGTACCAGATAGGTAGTAGTATCCGACTCCACATCCCGATACTCAACCCAGCTTCCCATTTGATCAAAGATGTCCTGTGTACGCTTGCGATAATATTCCATCGTGTCGCGCATCAGATCGTCGCGCATCTGGCGTTGCTTGGTAGTCTGGAATCGGTATCCCGAGAAGACCATCGGTTCCAATACATATGTCGTGTCGAGTGCCTTTCCATGATGATCCATCAGCTGCTGATTCAACTCCTGTGCAGCGGCATCCCCTTTCAGACGTGCATCAAGTCGGTCAAAGTCTTCACCGAAGATACATGCCTCAACAATTCGTTCCACCACGAGACGTCTGTCTGTAGGTCCTCGGAAACTGAAATGTTCATCGAAAGTCAGCCACGAACCACTGCTCTGTGCTTGTCTGCGCTTCTTACGGAAGGTAGTGACACGTTGCACCTTATTCACGTTCTCAAGTACGGTGCGATTCTTGTAATAGAGCGGACAGTACGGCTCATCGCCATCATACTTGGTGACCTTTTCATTGAGCACAACAATCTCAAATCGACTGCTCTCCATAGGATGCAGCACCAGGGCTACCGAATACACACCACGTGTATCGCCCGTCTCTCTGCACCAGTAATCCACTAGATAGCCATACCTCAAATATATGTCCTGGGCAATGGCATTCACATCAGCCAGGTTATAGGTATCTCCCTGGCGCATCAGGCGCCACCCACGCTGGCGGTATTCGTTCACAAAGCCCTGTATCAACCGGTTGTTACGAGGGGTATGTTCATGACTCCACGCCACAATCGAGTCGGCACAGACCTCGTTGGTGACAAACACTTCCAGGTCCGTCCTGTCTCTCAAGTCATGCGACGATGGCATCCACACACCGTCTTCCGGATCCCAGGCACGTCCCACCTCGTCGGTCAAGTTCTTACCATCGGCATCCAATATCACCATAGGCAAGGCTTCGTATTGGGCACGTGCCACTCCTCCTACCCACAGCAGAAGTGCGAGGAGCGACATCCGAATGAGCCACTCACGATGATGTAATATATTAGAAAACATACGAAAGATTAGCACCGAAATTAGTAGGTATGAACTTATGATGCTGATTGGGGTCAGCATAGAAGAGGTAGCCGGCACCCATTACGACATCCACATTCCAATGTCGGTTGATCATCCAACCATAACCGCTCAGAAAGCCTGCTGTCAAGGCCGTGTGCCTTTGTACACTGCTGTCTTCCCCATCCTTCCGATAGTGATACAGCCCCAACTGTGGCCCGAAGAAGAAGTCCTGGAACAACTTCCGTTTGAACCAGAAACGATAGTCAAGTTGTATGCCTGACCCGTTAACCTTCTTGACCCAGCTGTCTCCCATCGTCAACATGCCCGTGACGCCAATGCTCTGATAGTCATTCACCGCCAGGTCCATGCCAACATTGGCGCACTTCGCAGCCCACATCACAAGGTTGCTGTGTACCACTACCGTCTGAGCCAGCACATACTGTCCCCGACCTGCCCACAGCAGCATCACCAGCATCGTCACTATTTTAATTGTCCTTCTCATTTCTATTATTAATATCCTTGTCGCAGCCAAGTTTGGCTGCTAAGCATTCCCATCAGCAGCCATTCTGGTCCACTCTGTGTCTCCGTCAGCAGCCGTATTTGGCTGCTAAGCGTCCTCGTCGCAGCCATTTATGGCTGCCCACTGCCCTCCGGCCTCTTTATCCTATAAGCCACATTAGCCGTAGCCACCCTGGGCCGTCCATCCATATACAGCAGCCTGTACTTGAACTGCAGCACCGTCCAAACGGCGCCTTCCGGTGTGTTGTCATTTGCCTGCAGTTTATGCAGTCCCGTGTAAGCATAGTTCGTCACCCACGCGTCCTCGAT
>JAEEGG010019100.1_pt1 | contig 13871 bp, 10 predicted proteins | sample 9134161 | NCBI WGS metagenome assembly JAEEGG01 (sample SAMN16246543, study PRJNA631951) | gut metagenome | biome: gut microbiome; feature: rumen; material: CR-attached | host: Bos | place: Iran: Karaj | collected 2018-10 | reverse complement strand
GGCAGAGCCCGGAAATGGAGTAGCACAGCGCGCCGTGCACGAAAACCTCGATCTCCACGCCGCCGCGCGCGACCAGAGAGCGGATGTCCTCGAGCGGAAGCTCGCGTGCAAGCACCACGCGCGTGAAGCCGAGCTCCTTCATGGCGAGCACGCCTTCGAGGTTGTGGGCCACGAGCTGCGTGGAGGCGTGGAGCGCGAGCTGCGGGAAGTTGCGCCGCACGATGCGTGCCACGCCGAGGTCCTGCACGATCAGCCCGTCGGGGGCGAGCTCGTCGAGGATGGCGAGCTTCTCGATGGCCTGGGGCAGCTGGCTCTGGTCGATGACGGTGTTGAAGGTCACGTAGACGCGGCGACCTTTGGGACGTGCGAGCGCAAGAAGGTCGCGCAGCTGGGCGGGCGTGAAGTTCACCGCGTCTGCGCGCGCGGAGAACGCGTCGAGCCCGAGGTACACCGCATCGGCGCCAGCCGCGAATGCGGCAAGGGCCGTCTCGAACGACCCCGCCGGTGATAGGAGTTCTGTTACGCTTGATTTCATGGCACGCGAATATTATAGCAAAAAAGCGCCAAATGCCTAGTGCATGGCGCCTTGCGCGCGGCAAAGGCCGTCGGCATGGATCGACCGGTAAAGGCTGGTGGGACAGGGGAGACTCGAACTCCCAACCTACGGTTTAGGAAACCATCGCTCTGTCCAGTTGAGCTACTGTCCCGGAGACGACGCAAATATGATACCAAATTTGCGCTTCCAGTTCCACCGCAATTTTGATAAAATTCATTGTGCCGCCCCATGGCGGCGCCATAGCAACCGTCTTGAACATGAACCTGCTGCCGATATCCATCGTCCTCGCGTGGGCTCTGTGCGCGGCCCTGTTCGCCGCGTACGCGGCCTCCGTCGCGCGCGAGATCACGTATGTGACGCTCGCCGACGGGCGCAAGACGGAACGCCGCATCCCGCTGGCGTTCCGCCTTCTGCTGCCGCTCGTCCCGAACCTGCGCGCGTTCGTCGCGCGCCCGGCCTTCGCCTCCTCGCGCGCGGCGGCGGACCGCATGATCGTCTCCGCCGGCATGGAGGGTCTCCTCACCGGCGAGGAGTTCGTGGCGCTCAAGTTCCTCGTGCCGATCGTGTTCGGCTGCGGATGGGCCGCGCTCGTCCTGCTGCTGGCGTCGCTAGTGCCGGACTCCGTCGTGTCGGAGAACAGGGTGGTCCTGTCGCTCTTCGGGTTCCTTGGGGGATATGTCTATCCGCTCATGTGGCTGAGATCGGCCCTCAAGGCGCGGCATCTCGAGATCATGCGCGCGCTGCCGTTCGTCCTGGACCTGCTCACGCTGAGCGTTGAGGCCGGCATGGACTTCATGAGCGCGCTCCAGCGCAACTGCGCCACCCGCAAGCTCGACGCCCTGAACGAGGAGCTCATACGCATGACGCACGAGATCCAGGTGGGCACGCCGCGGCGCGTGGCGCTCAGGAACATGTCCGAGAGGGTGGGCCAGAACGACCTCAAGAGCGTGACGCACGCGCTCATACAGGCCGACGAGCTGGGCGTCTCGATCGGCTCGATACTCCGCATCCAGAGCGACCAGCTTCGGAGCCGCCGCTTCGACCGCGCCGAGAAGCTGGCCAACGAGGCGCCGGTCAAGATGCTTGGGCCTCTTCTCCTCTTCATCTTCCCCGCCGTGTTCCTGGTGCTGCTGGGGCCGATAGTGTCGCAGGCGGCTGGAAGCCTTTTCTAGTTCATGGAGACGCAAGAAAGAATGGAAAGCAAACTGCCAGAGATATTAGTGGCGCTGGGTCCTCTCGCCGGGCAGCGGTTCACCGTGCCGGCCGAGGGAGGGCTGCGCCTGGGAAGGTCGTCGTCGTGCGAGATAGCGGTGTCCGACCCCGCGCTCTCCCGCAACCACTGCCTCTTCGAGGCGCGCGACGGCGCGATATGGGTCACCGACCTCGCGAGCGCCAACGGGACGCTCGTGAACGACGAGCCGCTGGGGGCTGATTCGCGCCGCCTTTCGCCCGGCGACCTCGTCGCGGCGGGCGACACGGTTCTGCAGGTGGTGGCGCCGGATGGGGCCGTCTCGGAAGGGGCGCCACCCGAGGGCGCGCCGGCCGCCGAGTCCGTCCCGACCGAGATCGACCTTGGCCTTGGCCGGGACGCGACGGCGCCCGAGCCTGAAGGGCGCAAGGGGCTGGGGCGCGGCCTTCTGTGGGGCGTCGCAGCCGTGGTGGTGCTCGTCGCGGCGGCGCTGATGTTCGTCGCGCCCGACCCGGAAAAGGAGTCGCCGACGGTCGTTGCCATCCAGCAGGCCGGCGACGACACGCTCATATCCGTGTCGTTCGAGCGGGTCGACGCATCCACCGCCGGCATCTACCGCTACGCGCTGGAGTATTCCGCCGACGGGTCGCTCCACGTGGAGTATGCCGACGTCCCCAAGGAGAACCGCCATCTCTCCCGCACCGTGAAGCTCTCGCAGAACGCGCGCAAGCGCCTTGCCGACATCTTCAAGGGTGAATCGCTCTACGCGCTCGAGCCCGAATACGCCGGGTCGGGCGTGGGCTCCGGAACGCTGAAGAGCCGCCGCCTGAAGGTGGTGCGCGGGTCTCGCGTGTTTGAGACTTCCGTGGAGAACGCCCAGCCGCCGGACGCGCTCCGCGACGTGTGCGAGCAGCTGGAGGCGTTCTCGAAGAACGAGTTGGGCGCGTGGGCGCTGCAGTACTCCTCCGAGAAGCTCCAGGCGATGAGCGCCGAGGCGGTGCGCACCGCCGACGCAAAGTGGAACGAGCGCGACGTGCAGCACGGCAACCTCTCCGCCGCCATCAAGGCTTACGACGAGGCCGTCGTCTACCTCGACACCGTGAACCCCAAGCCCGCCGGATACGAGGAGTTGCTTGCCAAGCGCCGCAAGGCGCAGGACGAGCTGGACCGCCGCTACCGCGACCAGCGCTTCCTGGTGGATCGCGCCGTGAACCTCGGCGACTGGGCTGCGGCCCGCCGCGAGCTGCGGATCCTGTGCGACATGGTCCCGGACGAGCGCGACCCGCGCCACGCCGAGGCGTCCGCCAAGCTCATAGACGTTGAGAACCGCCAGAAGAAAGGAGGCGCGCGATGAGACGCCTTTCGTTCGTTTTCGCAGCCCTTGCGGCGCTCACCCTCCTGGGGGCGAAGGCGCCGCCGACGCGCTTCGACGCGACCGTCCAGCCGGAGGGCGCGCAGGTGTTCATAGACGGCAAGCTGCGCGGCACCGCGCCGCTGCAGCTCTTCGACTTGTCGGCCGGGCGCCACCTCGTGCACGTGCAGGCGCCGGGCTACATCTCCGCGGACGAGTTCGTCACGCTCAAGGAGGGCGAGTTCGTGCAGAAGAACTGGGCGCTCGCCCACGAGAAGGCCCTTTTCCTGCTGCGCACGACGCCAGATGGCGCGGAGGTGCGCTACAACGGCGTCGCGATCGGCACGACGCCGCTCCTCGCGACCACCCTGAACGCCGGCGAGGCGTACACCTTCGAGCTCCTCAAGAACGGCTACCGCACGAAGCGCATCGACGTGCGCCTCGCGTCCCGCGCGCCCGTCGTGCGCGACGAGGAGCTGGTGCTCGATTCGGGGATAGTCAAGTGCGTGACCGACCCGCCGGGCGCGACGGTGCTGGTGAACGGCGTTGAGCGCGGAGTCACGCCGCTCGTGGCGGACGGCGTCCCGAAGGGCCTCGCCATGATAACCTTCCGCCTCGCCGGATACCGCGAGGAGTCGCGCGAGCTGCGTCTGGCCGCGGGAGAGAAGCGCAATCTGGAGATACAGCTTGCGCCCAAGCCGGCGTCGCTCAAGGTGGTCTCCACGCCGGAGGGCGCGCGCGTGTTCGTGGACGGCAGCTACCAGGGCAAGACGCCTGTCGTGGTCTCGCCCGTGAAGCCCGGCTCGCGCGAGCTGAAGCTGGAGCTTGCGGGTTTCGCCCCCGTGGTGCGCACGATCAACGCCGCCAACGGCGCGGACCTCACGGAGACCGTCAACATGGAGAGCGTCCTCGGCCGCATCCAGGTGGTGACCATCCCCGGCGGGGCGAAAATCTCGCTGGACGGACACGCCGTGGGCACCACCAAGGTGCGCGCCGGCGCCATTCGCTCGGATGTGCTCCTGCTCAACGACCTCCCCGCCGGCGACCACACCATCGTCGCCCACCTCGACGGCCACCAGGACGTGTCGCGCCGCATCAAGGTGGACCCCAAGCAGTCGTTGGAGGTTAACATCCGCATGCCGCGCCTGTTCGCGCCCGACACCGAGGTGGAGACCACCCACGGCACATACCGTGGCGTGCTGGTCTCCGCGTCCGCCGAGGGCCTCACGCTCGAGATACGCCCCGGCATCACCCAGACCATCCCCCAGAGCGAGATACGGCGCAAGACGCCCCTGCAATGAAGAAGCGCCTCGACGTCCTCCTCGCCGAGCGCGGCCTCGCGCCCTCGCGAACGGCCGCGCAGGCGCTCGTCATGGGCGGCAAGGTGAAGGTGGACGGGCGCGTGGCGGAGAAGGCCGGCTTCGCCGTGGACGAGGCGGCCGATGTCGAGGTCGAGGCGCCGCCGCGCTTCGTCTCGCGCGGCGGCGAGAAGTTAGAGGCGGCGTTCGCCGCGTTCCCCGGCTGGCGCGTTGACGGCATGGTCTGCCTCGACGTCGGCAGTTCCACTGGCGGCTTCACCGACTGCCTTCTCCAGCACGGCGCGCGCCGCGTGATGGCGGTGGACGTGGGCACCAACCAGCTTGCGTGGAAGCTCCGCTCCGACCCTCGCGTATGGTCGCGCGAGCAGTTCAACGCCCGCCACATGACGTCCGCCGACCTCCCGGAGCGCCCGGAGCGCGCCGTCACGGACGTGAGCTTCATCTCGCTCAAGCTGATACTCCCCCCGATGGCCGAGGTGCTTCTGCCCGGCGGCGAGATGGTGTCGCTCGTGAAACCGCAGTTTGAGGCGGGGCGAGGCCAGGCGCCCGGCGGCGTGGTTGTGGATCCGGCCGTCCGCCAGGCGGTGGTAGATGACATCTCGGCGTTCGGCACTTCGACTCTAGGCCTTGAGCTTCTTGGCGTGGCCGAGTCTCCCGTGCGCGGCCGCGACAAGGGCAACATAGAATATCTCGCCCATTGGAGGAAGGGGCGGATGTAGGGATTTTGAATGCCTTGCCGCAAGGCGATGGCCTTGGACATCACGGTCGGGCCGCGGCCGTTCCATCCAGCCGGATTAGCACGGATTCGATTGGCTTCATGTCGAGGACAAGACGATCGCCTTGAAGCGTCGCCCCGCCGCCGAGAAGCGTCTCGGACTTCGCCCATGCCCTAGGCAGGACCACCTCGCCCGTCCGCTTCTCCGGATGCGTGTTGCAGACGAGAACGAAGGTCGAACGTCCGTCCGTCCATGTGCGCACGCGCGTTTTCGCGGGGGCCGAGACGATCGCCGGGCCCGGATCGAGCAGCAGGACGGGGATCAGCCTCTTGACCTCGCGTGCCACTGGAACCGTGATCTCGTCGAAATACTCCATAAGCTCGGATTCGCCTTTGCAGCCGTTCAGCATCTGGCCGTAGGAATAGAAGAAGATCGCGTTCGCGCCCTCTGCAATCTGCTGCCACGTCATCGACGCCAACTCGCGCCGCGTAGGGAAACGATCTTCCCAGAGATCCTTGTGATCCCACTGCCATTTGAACGCCTGCGGCACCTGCCAGAGCGGCTTCAGACCGCACATGCGCGACTTGACGATCTCCGCCTGTTCTCCGGCCTTCCACACCGCGCCTTCGCCAGGGAGAAAAAGTCGTGATGCAACGGCCCTCCCATTCGCGACAGGGTACGGATCTGTTCCGGTGGCGTCGTATGCGCTGAAAAACGCCCGCGTCGCCTCGGGGAAGGCGAGGACAAAGACGGGATGCTGCGGATCGAGCCGCTTCAAAAGCCGATAGCGCTCAATCAGCCGTGGCGCATACACCGACCTCATCTCGTCGCATGTGTACCAGGCGAGGAGAGCCGGATGATCCTTGCAGCGGTTGACCACTTCGGTCACGTATGCCGTCTCCTGTTCCTTCGTCTTGATCTGCGGCGGACAGAAAGCCACCTTCGTGCCGTCGGGTTCTGGCAAATAGATGTCCTTGACGCTCGCCATCACGCGCAATCCCTTCTCCCAGTAGCGGTCAAGAATCTCCGGCGTCATGGCCTTCTCGTACGTCTGAAGGCAGTTGAAGACGCCCGCCGCCGCATAGCGTTCTAGCGCGTTCGTCTTTCCGAGCGTGTTCTCGCTCCAGTACATGCCGAGCGGGAAGAACGGCCTGCCGTCCACAAGCGTTCTCTGCGCGGAATCGAACATGACGCGGTAGGACGGGGGCTTCGCGAGGCGCGTGAAGGGCAGGGACGCCTCGGCGAGCTTCGTTCCGTCGGACTTCGCCAGCTCGAAGCGGACCGTCTGCTCTCCGGGCGCGAACGACTTCGTGTCTATTTCCACGCATGCCTCGTTGTCGGTCATCCGCGCAGGTGCGACACGCACCTTCTTTCCAGACGCGTTCACATAAAAGAACGTTCCACGCAGAGAATCGACTGGCTCTGCGTCAATGTCGGTCACATAGTTCGCGGCAAACCGCACAATGCCTTCCACCGACTCACCATGGTACGCCGAACAGCCAAGCCACATGTCATAGTCGCGGGGATAGATCGTAAGTTCAATGTCCGTGTAACGTATCTTGCCTACGGCGGGACGCTTCGCGAAGAAATAGAGCTTCGGCTTGACGGCATTACCCGGCATGATCGGAGTGCGCACGACGAACCTGCGGCGGCCGAGCGCGTCCTTCTCGATGGATTTGTCATTCCAGCGTTTCACCGTGCCGCCCGAACCGCCGATCCATGTCTTCCCATTGCGGTCGTCCCAGGCGAGCGACGCCTCGGGAACGCCGCCCTTGGACAGTTCGCTTGCATCAACCCACATCGTCACCTGTGCGCGCTTCCCGGCTGTCAGGCCTCTGATCGGGACATTCGAGACCTTATAGACGCCAGGATTGGAGTTCTCCCAGGTGAAGTCTGGAATCCTGCTCGTTTCGGGCGCGGCCGCCGCAAACAGGCCTGTGCCGATCGCGGCGAAGAGGGTCGCCGCCACGACGGTTCTTTCTGTCTTCATCTTTTCCATTGTCTTCACTTTTCCAACTGCCGATTCAACGCACATTCATCATGAATCCCACGTCCCCGACCATCAAGATACCGGTCCCATCGCCGAAGTTCGCCATCTTGCGGCGGGCGCTGGAATTCGGCCCGCCGTAGAAGCCGGCCTTGAAGCTCTGTCCCGTATCCTCGTCCACAAGCGCGTGGACGGACGCAATCGTTCCATCGGCAACGAGAATCCTCCAGCTGTCGCCGGAGACGGAGATCTCGCTCCTTCGCTTGAGAGTCGTGGCGCTGTCGATCAGCAGGGTGCCGCTCTCGGCCAAGGAGATTGGAGTCGCCCGGGTCTGCGGGGCGGCGAAGCGCATCGTGCCGCCGCCCGCCTGCCCGACGCCCGCCTTGTCCGCGAGCGTAAAGCCGACCACATTCGTAACCGCCGTGCCCAGCGGGCTGGAAAAGATCAGCTTCGCCGGCGTCGCGCTCGTCACCACGCCCGCGGCCGCGCTGTCGGCATACTGCTGCAGGAACGTGACGTCATGGCCGTTGAGGTCGATCATGCCGTTTGTCAACTTCAGCTTTGTATCGACGAGCGCATCGTCCGCCGCGATTGTCAGCCACGCCGGCGATGGTGATGATGTGAGAGTGCACTGCGCTAGACAGTTGCTGGAACACTCAAGGCGCAAGTTGGAGGCGTAGCCGTTGCTGAAATTGGCATTCTTCGTAAAGACCATCGGCTTGTTGCGGACGATTATGATGCCTCGGCTTTTGCCCGACCCATTTGCCTTGTAATAGAAATTGTTCACCGAGTACTTTAGGCCGCCCGTGAACACGATCTGCGCGTCTTTCTCTACGGTAATGTAGCGGGACTTCTCGCATAAGTCGAAATGGCCGTTCAGGTGATTCGTCGTGTTGGCGTAGGCGTAGAGCGATAGCTTGTTGTAGGCGTTGTTGCTGTCGTGCTTGATCGGATTGCCGACCTTCGCGCCGTCAAGCGCCAGGATCTTGTCGTTTGTATGGAACTCCTCCTCGTTTCTGAGCGTGATGCTACCCAAGCCTATCCCGAGCGGACTCTCCCCCTTGACATAGAGGCAGGTGTTTGTGAAAAACATATCCTGCAGGAAATCGCTTTCGTCGTTGATGAAATGAACGACGCCGAGCGGACGGGCATCGTCCCTGGCGCCCTTGGTCTCGGACGAGACGAACGACACGCTTTCCACGCTGTTGCCTTCGACCTTGCCCAGGAACTTGAGCGCCGAACCGAAGCCCATCATAAACCTGTGGCCGTGCGCAAAGCGGACCGGTGAATTGATCACGACCGTCGCGTTGGGCGGGATCACCGTCTCGCCCTGCGAGAATTCGAGCATCGCGCCCGAACCAGCCGCAAGCGTGTAAGTCCCTGCCGCGCTGAAAGTGAGGCCTGCGATCTTGTACGAGCCGTCGACTGTGGCCGTGGTGCCGGCGGCGAATGTCGGCTGTGCCGTCCCTGTGGTGAAATCAGGCGCATTCAGCCAGCTGCCCGCGTCCGAGAAGTCGCCGTCGTTTCCCTTCCAGCTGACGGGGACAGGCGTCACCGGGGCGGTCGTTCCCAAAATCTTGAACATCGTCCGCTCGCCCAGGTTCCTTGAGACGATGACTCCCGTTTCAACCTGGGTGCCGGCGTAATAACCCGGCGCACTCGTCCCGTTCAGCGTCAGGGGCGAAAAGAGCCAGGTATCGCATGGCAGATCGATGACGCCGTCGTCCGCCGCGGCAAATGACATCGCCTCGACAGGCACCGCGTCGATCTTCGATATCTCGAAACGCCCGGTTCCTTCTACCGAGACGCCAGACAGTTTCGGCATCACGCGTTTCGAGGCGATGACGAACCTGCCCGCCTTGACCGTCACTGTTCCCGCCATCGTCATCTTGGAGCTGTCTTCCCTTGCGTCAAAATCCTTGATCGTAAAGGCATAATCACCCGCAGGATTCCACATGAGGTTGAGTTTGCCCTGCAGATAGCACAGATAGTCGCAGTTGCGCGTTCCGTTCATCGTGAGCGTCGCGGACGTCGAAGCATTCGAGTTCTTTATGACGAATCTCTTGTTCCCCGGATTAGTGTAGTTGTCCTCGTATACGTTGCGCACGGTCTGCGAAAAACCGTTGAGATCAAGTGTGCCAATCGAGTAGTTGTTGTCGAAGACAAGGTCGCCGCCCACCGCGAGCACGTTCTCGCCGTAGCAGGTGACGGTAGTGCGGTCGTTGTAAAGGTTGAGCCATACGTTGCCCTGCTTCTTGAAGCCGAATTCAAACGAGCTGTGCGTGCTGCGGATCTTGAATGTCGGCGCGTTGATGACGCAGTCGAAAATGCACTTGTTGTTGCCGCCGGAAACCCCCGAGCCCTTGTTGCCGCCGAGCGACATGCCGTGCGGCCCGCCCGTGGCCGGGCCTGTGATGCCGCCCGTGAAAGTCGCGACCTTCGACGCGCCCTCGTTCATGATGAACGAAAAGCCGTTTTCGCACGTCACCGCGCCGCTGAACGTGATCTTGTCGCCGACAGTCGTGGAAGTGAACCGCAACGCTGAATCGGTTGTAGTGCCAGTGCGCGAAGCTGTCACGTTCTTCATCCGAAAGGCGTTCTTGACCTCTGCGGCGCCTTCCGTCGTGCTGCCCTGCGTGTAGGCCACAAACGCCGAGAGGCCGTCGATCGACACCTCGCCGGTCCCCAGTGCGTCCGTCACCGAGCAGAATACCTTGGCGTTCGAGACGGCCGTGCCGCTTGAATACGAGGAAGCGACGGCAAACGTCACCGTGCCGCTCGTCACGGCCACGCCGCCGGCGCCGGAGATCGCGTGGTTGACGCTCAGCGAACCCGAGGTGCCAGGGTTCAAGGTCAGCGTCGCCCCCTCGTCAATCACGATTCCGTCCGCCGCCGCGTCCAGCTGGGACTGAACCGTGTACGTCGTGTCCGATGTGATGACGACTGGCGCCGCGACCACAGACAGGGCTGCGAGAAACCCCGCTGACATCATTAGCAACTTCTGCATTGTCTTTTATCCTTATTTGGGCTGAATTGAATAAAATTATACCATGGAACGGTAGGATCAGGCAACATCTTGCCATGTCATTTCGCGCAACAGTTTTCATGTCGGAAATGTCAATTCAATCGTTTTGTCTCCTTGATTTGTCCAAACGCCTTGTCAGCGGCGGACATACTCTGTCCTGTTGACTTAAAAACCGACCGCACGTTCTACCTGTTGCGCGAAACCTGCAGCATTGAACGCCACAACAGCAACCCAGTATTCAAGATTGGCGTCAAGCGAACGCACCTCGGTTTCATGCGCATCCCTCACAAGAAGGGAAAGACGTAGCTTGTCCGGCGCGGGACCGTAGCGAACGATGTATCCGTCGGCACCCTTTGAAGGGCTCCACGAGATGCGCACCCGTCTACGGTCTGTCGTATCGCGCACTGCAACGACAGAATCCGGTGCTGGCGGAACTGGCACATCCCTGCTTCCAAACGCTCGGATCTCCCGCACGGCGAAACGGGTGCCTTCTGGAAGTCCAAGGCAGGTGAGGCGCAACTTGGTTGCCTTGACAGGCTTCCGCAAGACTCGATAGGGATGATCGGCTGCGTCTGACGCTTCCGCTTCATTGATTGCGCACGTCCATGTTGTCCCGTCTTCCGAAACATCAAGCCGCCATTTGCGAGCAGCATCTTTCTTACGCCACGGATCAATGTCGCCAGCCTCGGCAAATCCTATCTGCACGGCGCGAACCTCCGCCATTCCTCCCAAATCGACCTCGGCCCATTCACCAGCGTTTCCCGTTGCCGCAATCCACTTGCTGCGCATGTTTTCGTCGACAAGCGCCCCTTTGCGCGAACCATCGCCAACGGATGACACCTTGACCGGTCTCGCATACGTAAGCGGCATCCAGCCGCTGTGGAAATCCGCCGGATTCTCCGTCTTATGGTCTGGAACGATCATCGGCCAATCGGCAAAGGCGGTATCGCACCACATCTCGCCGTCGTGATCGAAAAACACAGGCATCATCACGATCCGCCTGTCAACACCCGCAATCACACACGTTGTCACATGCCACCAGTTGCCGTGGAAATCGCGGAACGTGCAACCATGCCCGGCACCCTTCACGTAGCCGCCCGGTTTGAGCGAAAAAGGGTTTAGGCGCTGTCGTACGAACGGTCCAAGCGGCGAAGGTCCTGTCAACGCGACATCACAATATGATGCATATTGCGTTCCTGGAGTAGCGTACTGGAAATAATATGTTCCACCGCGCTCGATTAAATACGCTCCTTCCTTGCATCCGGGGCGTCCCCTCACTAGTTCGTTGGAGTCACCACACACATCCCACCCGAAACGCGCGTCATCCATCTCAGTTACTGGCAGACGCTTGCCGACCAATGTAAAGGTGATGGGAGCTAACTCCTGAACAAAAAGAGGAACCTTGTCGGGTGTACCGCCAAAGTAATTGAACAACCTCCCATTCTCGAAGAAGAGCTTTGAATCCAGCGAGAACGGGACACGGATTTTGAGTCGTTCCCACTTTCCCTCAATAGCGTCAACCGCCCTGTGCACGCTACCTCCTCGAGAACTGAAGTACAACTTGCCGTCCATGGTCCATGCAGTCGGGGCATATTCCTCAAGCGGGAGGTCGTCCGTATGGACCAATTTCCAGGAAACGAGATTGTCGGAGACAAAGTATCCTCCACACTTTGAGGCGAACAACCAATACCTCCCATTCCACGCAACGACGTCTGGATCGGCGCCTTCACGAAAGTTCTTATCCGATTCTGGACGCATGCGGTACGCGAGATCAAGAGGATTGGCAAACGACCGTTGTGCGGCGGCGGACATGGCACTCGCAAAAGACGGCGCAACCATGATGAACGCGATAATAAAAACGCTTGATGTCATAAACATTTACTACAACTTTCCCAATTGAGTGGGGTTATGCACGCGCTCGCGCGCGCATAACCGCCTAGACAAGACTTCCGCGCCGACCCCCCAGCCGATGCCATCCCGTCGTGGAAACGCCACAATGTTACCATATCCCACTGCGGAACGCAAGGGCGAAAACGAACAAAATTGTGCTGAAAATGCGGGGGCTGGGGGCTATTTTAGCAGTTTTCTCGGCCTGCCGGGCTTCCGTCTCTGCGGAATGTCCGCCGGGGGCATGAGTCCGAGCGCCGCGAGCATCTTCTCCAGCTTCGGATTGATCCTGACGACGGAGTTCTTCATAGAGATCGCGAAGCTCAAGCCGGGCATCGCGTTCTTCCGCGACGACGCCTTTGTCGATGATTTCGCGCGTACGAATCTTCAGCAGGTCTTCAACCATTTCTCGCCCACGACGAGCATCAAGGTGATTTAAGGTGTGATGATGTTGAGTGACGGGAAGAGCGCGCGAAAATCATCTGCATTGCGGGTGATGAGTCCGTCGTTGGCCTGTGCGAGCGCGCCAATCATCACGTCGGCGACGGGGCGCTTGGCCACCTTGCCGGTACGTTTGCGCTGGATGTGGTTGTTCCAGGCGGCGTGGGCGAGCGAGAGATCGTCTTCGCCGAGAATCGGTGGAAGGTCTATTCCAATCTCAAAAAGAAAGTTGCGTTCGCGTGCCTCGTCGCCGAGAAATGCGGGCGAAAGCTCCACGTACGTGAGCGGCGAGATGATGAGCCCGCCTTCGGCGTATTGGTCGATTACTTCTGCAGATGCGACGCCGAAAATAGGATCGCCTTGGAGGATGTCGAGAATGACGCATGTGTCGACGACCATGCTCATGGCTCTTCACCCTCGCGGAGTTCCTTCATCCATTCGGCCGTTGTGCGCGGCTTGCTGTATGTCGCGGCATAGCCGAGCATGGCCCGTGCACCTTTGCGCGCGGGCTTGCGGACAATCGTTATTATGCAGGTGTAGCGGTCCTGCCCTTGATTCCACAGCAGCGTCGTTCCAGGCGTCAGCTGCATGGATTCACGAATTGTGGCAGGAATTGAGACCTGGCCGCGTTCAGTCACTTTTGTCACCAAGGTTTTCATGCCGGATATCATACATCATGTCGGGCATCATGTCAATATGGTGATCTAATGAAATTACAATTCAAGAATGCGATTGCCGTGGGCGGGGGAAATGTGGTAAACTATACGGCATGAAAACAAGCACTCGAATCATCTTGGCCGCGGGGATCGTCTCCGCCGTCGCGTTTCTCTCCACCGGCTGCTGCTCCTCCTGCGGGGACGGCGCCTGCGCGCCCAAGGCCGCGTCATGCGGCTGCAGCGCGAATACTTCCGCCTGCACATGCAAGGCATGCGGCTGCGCGGACTGCTCGTGCCCGTGGGGCAACTGGGCCCTCTACCTTCCATACGACTTCATGAACGCCGGGCACCTGATCCTCGCCAAGGGCGCGGACGGCAAGCCGTGCGCGAAGCTCCTCTGGCGCTGGGGCAGCCCCACCGACGAGAGCAACGTGTCTGTGGACGGCACGAAGTTCTCCGTCCAGCGCGGATTCTCCAAGCCGAAGGGCAAGGATAACGACAAGTCCGCCTGGCGCGCGCTGCGCGTCACGGGCGTCGTGAAGGGCAAGACGGCGGAGTGCGAAGTGGTGAACGTGGACGGCAACGGCAAGGCCGTGGACAAGCCGCTCGCCTTCAAGGCCAAGCGCAACCCGCCCGTCGGCCCCGCGCCCGACCTCGCTAAGGTGAAGTTCGGCAAGTCCATCAATCTGCTCGCCGGCTCCATGGCCGACTTCGAGCTGATGGGCGGCGACCACTCCGGCAAGA
>JAEEGG010019098.1_pt1 | contig 13871 bp, 13 predicted proteins | sample 9134161 | NCBI WGS metagenome assembly JAEEGG01 (sample SAMN16246543, study PRJNA631951) | gut metagenome | biome: gut microbiome; feature: rumen; material: CR-attached | host: Bos | place: Iran: Karaj | collected 2018-10 | reverse complement strand
GCCATTTGGAAGTGATTAGCGAAGAAAATTGCGGCCTTCGTAAGTTCAAGGAAAACGGGGAAACCTTCTACATTATCCAGACTGATAAAGAAGCAAACTTCAACCAGGAAGTTGTAAAGCAGCTTGATTACCTACAATCGCAGGTACCGCACGAAGGGCCTCATGATGGCGAAAGCGGCGATGTTGGACGGCGCTGCCGAAATGGCCCCCGACGAAAACGCCATCGCCGATTCCGTCGAGGTCAGCGCTTCTGTCCGTATCGTCGTGGAACTGAAGTAATTGAATTAAATACATGTAAATAAAGTTTTTCGGCTCATTTTGGCCCCTTTCTCCGTTTTAAGGATAGGGACCACCCCATTTCCGGGGTGTCACTATCACAAATGGAGATTAAATGAGCAAGCAAAAACAAAATACTCAACGTAAGCACGATTCGTACGTCCGTTCGGTGCTGAAGGATCCTGCCCGAACAGCGGAACTTCTTCGCCTTGCTTCCCGGAAAAACAGCAATCTCGCCCAGTTCCTCGCAACAGTGAATCTTGATACGATGCGGGAGATTTCCGAGGCTTTCAGCGATACGGTTTCTCATGGAAGTGGCGACTTAGCATTCACTGTAAAAATTGCGAGTGATGAGCCCAAGCAAGCAGATCTTCTCGTCGGCATTATCGAGGAACATAAGAGCTATCCCGAAGCAGGAATCATTCCTCAGTTGGTCAAGTATTGGTTCCAGATTATGGTCCGCAACCAAAAGAACGTTCCAACGCTCGCCATCGTTCTTTACAACGGGAAAGACCCGTGGCATATCGAAAAAGAAGTCATGTTCCCGAACTATCCCGAATACTACCACAAGATAGGCCTTCCGTTCCTGTTGGAAGTCGTAGACGTGAGCGAAATTTTTGAAGATTATGAAATTCCGCAAATTTCGCCGAAGATTGCACTCGCATTGGTCGCCCTGAAATATGTCTTTAACGGAGAAAAACTCAAGAAACACTTGAAAGCGGCAATGGCCGGGCTCAAGTCTCTCCCCCGCGACGAGGCAGAAGATCTTTTGTCGCAAACTTTTGTATATTTAAGACAGTGGTTCAACGACGATGCCAAGGAGCAATTCAAAATGGATTTCAAGAAATGCAGTGAAGTATACGGCTACAAGTCCATCGCCGAAGTCGAGGAAGAAGAACTCGAAGCTAAAATATTGGCCACAAAGTTTGAAATGATTGACGCAATGTTCGCTAATGACATTCCTATTGAGAAAATCGCGGTCATTTCAGGGATTCCACTGGAAGAAATACAGAAGCACAGGAGCACGACATGACGACGAAAGAAGATTACGAATGCTGGGCTGCCGGAAAGGAACTTGCAGCTGAAGCACGCGGCGAAGCCAACACACTCAGCATCTTCCAGGAATTGGGTGTATCTCCGGAAGTGATTGCCGAGGCGAAGGCTCGGCTTGCTGCGAAAAGTTCTGGTGTGCATAAGTAGTTTACAAAAAAAAGCGGCCGAATGGTCGCCTTTTGGGGCATGCTGTAGATGATGTGGTTGGAAAGTCTTTTATTGTATTGTTCTTGCTAAACAATCTTCTTTTGCCTTTGAAGAAAATCAAAAGTCAGTTTTTTCATCAGGGAATCTTCGTCTTGATATAATGTAAAATGATTGATATTCATTTTGGCCAACTCTAATAGCAGATTCTTTTTTGCGGATGCAGATATTTCAATTTCTAAAGAAAACTCATTTCTCGTATTTTGATTTTGTAAACTATTTGCAGAAGCAAAAGGGACAAAAGACCAAAAGCCGTCATGAGTTCCATAACGACATGCAATAAGGTATTCAGATTGTTGGGAAACATGTCTTTTGTCGGTTTCTATATAATGGCCGATTTCGTGAATTTCAGCCATATCTGTGCCGCCAAGCGACCATAACTGGCTTTGTAACACGATTACCTTTCCATTTGGTATTTTTTTCTCGGGACATAGCACATCTTCGCAAGCAAAAAATAAAGCGATATACTCAGATTGAGAAAAATCAATTAAGGGTGACGGAAATCCATGGTGTCTTAAATAAGTCAAATATTCAAGTTCGGGGAAACGATTGTAACTTATCAAATTGTAGTCGGAAAAATCAAAGTCGTAACCATTTGGAAATTTGATTTTTCGTTCAAATTTTCGGCCAAAGGAATTAATCTCTGGTTTTAAGTAGTCAACCTGTGTATAATACTCATCAAAAGGAATGAACTTTACTCCTTTTCTCTCAAGAGAAGATTCTATGGGCCATTCACTATTTGATTGACCCCGAAAAAGAATTTTTTGTGAAAGATGAAATTTCTTGCGAAATGTGTTAATGGTATCAATATAATCAGTAAGTTTTTTAATCATGTTGTCACTTTTTTTCACACAAGTAGCGGAATTTTTTATACAAAGACTTTGTTGTTGATTATATTACTTAAAAAGAATTTTTTAGGCATCTTATTCCCATGTAGTTTGTTTTTATGCTGACACTTATATTTATAGAACTTGTGGTAGAAAAATGAATAGATGTCGCGCTGTCAGTAGTTTGCTCGGAAGACGTCCATATTGATGCTCCATAGCGTGCTGCACTAAATCCGTACTGATTTCTAGAACCAGATGGTTTCATGTTGAAATAATTGTAGTTGTCGCCATTGTTGTTGCCGTACCAGCCAGAAGATGATTTCAACTTGGTTCCTGCAATCTGATTGCCTCCGACTGTTTCGATAAGTTCTTGCCATTCTTCTTCAGAAGGAAGATGCCAGCCACCTGGGCACACACCTTGTTTTGTAATATTATTTGAAATGCTATCGCTTTCTATTTTGTTCGAAATTTCAAATTCACCCATGGCGGAATACCATTGATAAAGTCGTCCGTATTTCTTACAACTATCAAGACTATTTCCGTAGCAAATACTAGAATCTGTTTCAAAATTCAGATTTTGTGCCATCCAAATTTGCTCACCTATGGCTGACGTTTTATAAACTTGACCATCTCGAAGATCAACAAGTTCTCGCCCAAGTTCATAATACAAACTGCCTATAGAAGAATCGTTTAAAGATTCATGAGGTTCATCTTTTATGCATCTTATGGAAAAACCGTAGTTTTTTGTATGAACGTGCCAATTAAGAATGCTTTCGTCATAGTCAAACCATGGTGTATAAGCGCCTGTTTCTCCGTATTCGGTGCTGCTCCAAAAATAGGCTCTAGGTCCATACATTAGAATGTTGCTATTATCGCCCGCGCCTTGCCCATGCGAAGCAGGTAAAGCAGAGAAACCTAATCGATTAGTTCCTTTATCTTTCCCCTCAAACCATAAATCTTTTGATTTTAGGCATGTCCCTACATCATCCCCGCTGCAGTGTCTATTGGCGAATCTATATAATTCATCCCAATCCTCATTATTGGGCAATCTCCAACCATCTGGACAAACGCCTATTTCATATCGATTATAATCTGCACCACATGTTGTTTCATATCCGCATCCAGAATTAACGCTGTCCATTGCTGCAGCCCAAGTATACAAAAGACCATATATGCTCCGGTTTTCCGTTTTTTGTGTATTGTAATAACTGATTGCGGTTTGTTTGTTGTATTCATAATTCAAATTTTGAGCCATCCATGTTTGCCGGCCAATGACAACGGTCTTATATATTTGTCCATCACGCGAGTCAGTTAATTCTCCGTACGCTATGTCTGGATTAAGATACGCCCATGCGCCTTCGGCTGTTACGCTGCTAGAGGATGCTTCTTTGCTAGAAGAAGAAACAAAATTAGAAGAAAAAGCTGTATTAGAACTAGATGAGTTTTTCGCTGGCGGAACAGAAGAACTACTCGCATGATTATCCGGATTGGTGTGATTACTCGGTTCAATAAAAGACGAAGATGTAGTTTCTTCTATACTGGATAAAGAAACGCCATTAGTCTCAGAAGACGATTCAATTTTCGCTTGTTCCTCTCTCCATTCGTCTCGTTGGTCTTCGATGTCCTGCACGTAGTCGGTGCAGGCAATGAATGCGAAAAGACCAAATAGAAGGGCAAGGAAGATCCCCGCCTTCGCGGGGATGACAAGCAGTGATTTCTTTTTAAGTGCGTTCACTTTCATTGTCCCCTCCTAGAACGCGATGCTGAGTCCGAGGCCGATTCCGCCCGCGATTGCTAATCCTATACCCACACCGCGCAAGGTCTGCCCTGTTTTTGCATCATCAATGTTTTTCTGGAATCCGTCTTCAGACGAGGCCCCCTTTTCCGAAGCCTTTTTCGCCATGCTATTCCCGGAAACGGCAAGGATTACGCCCGTTGTTGCCACGACAGCGCTAAGGGTTATCCGAACAACTTTGAATACGTTAATGTTGGGGTCATCCTTGCTGGAATTGGATATTTTGCCGGACAGGCTCAATCCCTCATAAGGATTCTTTCCGTTCAGTTCACCGTATGCAGCATTTGCACGCAAGCGGACCGAATCACTTGACGACATTGCGACCGCGTCTGGTCGGTGCTTTAATGGATGAGTCACCTGTACAACATCGTGCCATTTTAGTGTCACGTCTACCTTTTCCGTCCAATCTTTCCCCTTGAGCGTTACATCAGAGCAAAGTGGAACCTTACCTGCAAAGGGAGTACTGCCCGATTCAACGCCATCGATATAGACGGCAACAGCCTGTGGCTCGTTGTTGTATTCGCTTGCAAGTTCCAACGCTCCGTATCCGCGTGTCATTACCATATCAAAATTCTGCGTCTTGTTTTTCTCGATGGAAGCCTGGAATTCTACGGGGTCAAAGCATGGATGCATCACCCTGACGTTATGCAGTCCGGGATCAAGTTCCAACAGATATCCGTTCATTTGATTCTCGTCAACAACAATGGTCAATTTGCCCTTTTGCACGACATTGTCGGGAAGTACCGGTTGCACATTCAGCCATCCGAACGCCGGGAACAATTCAAGTTCAACCTTCTGCTCGTTTTGGGTGATGTCTACGAGGGTCTCCGCGTCATCGTATCGGTCTATCGATGCGACTATCCTATGGCTTCCTTCATCCAACTGCACCTTGCAGGGTGTGCTCGTGCACTTGGGAATAGCCTTTCCATCGACTGTCGGGATTGCTCCTTCGGGCTTGGTCACGATTTCTACGATGAACTTCTTCCTGCCTTCGTAATTAAACTCGCCTCCGCTGCTGAAGTTCCCAATGCCTCCAACACCAGAAAAGCCAGTACTATTCTTTATGCTCCTAAAAAACTCGGGAGCCTTCTGCTTGATGATTTCTAGCAGGGCGTTTACGTTGTCTCCTTGTCCGTTGAAACTAGCGACGAGTTTGTTGCCTGCCGTCTCGTAGAGTTCTGCCGAGAGCGTGAGCGAACCGCCGAAACTTCCGACGCGTGCCTGGCAAACGTAGTCGGCAGAAATGTTTCTGCCGGTCTCTGCGAGGCAACTGCCTTCACATTCCTCGATGGACTTGCCGGGAGGGAGCATCGCGTTGATGTTCTCGCGGGTCATGATGGTGTAGTTCTGTATGGCCGGCAGTTGCTTGACGGCTTCTTCGCGCAAGATATTGGTGAGGTATTGCCTGTCGGATTGCGAGACGGCCTCCTTCGTGATGGCGTCGGCCCCGGTTTCAAGAACCGCGACATGCGTTGCAGACACTGCTGATGCAAGCAAAAACGTGAATAGAAATATCGGCTGTAGTAATCTCATGGCTAGACTCAAATGTTGCCGTAAATATACATAAACAATGATATAAATAGAATAACCCCCAAAACTACTGCTCAAACCGCGGTCCCTTGTCAACCCGCTGGGGCGAAAACAGCCCCTTTTTGGGGGTGTGGATAGATTCCCGGAACCCCCGAAACGGCTAAATGTTTGTACGATAGGGACTTGTGAAATCCGAAAACCGACCAGCGGTCGAGGTCCGGCTACAACTATTTTACAAGTTGTTGATAAGTTTTTCGTATTATTACAAAAAAATTACTGTTTTTTTGAAAAAATCCCTTCTTTTGCCAAAATGTTTTATTATCTTGTTACCTACATCTTGTGGTGGTGGTTCGACCTCTTGCACAAGATGTAGTGTGTTGAACTTTTTTTTGGATTGGTATGATTTTTACAGTTAGGAAGCGTGACGGCCGCGAAATGCCGTTCAACATCGAGAAGATTTCTGACGCCATTATCAAGGCCTTCCGCGCCTCTGGCGAACTCAACGAACAGATCAAGGCATCTCAGGAACAGATTGACCTTCTTGGCCACGAAGACGTTTTGAGCAGTACTGCTCTAAAGGTAGCCGCCTACGCCGTGGGCCGCCTCGAGGCCGAAGGCAAGACCAAGCCGGACATCGAAGAGATCCAGGACGCCGTCGAAAAGGCGCTTACCGACAACAACTACGCCGATACCGCCAAGAGCTACATTCTGTACCGTGCCGAGCGTACCCGCATCCGCGAAGTCAACACTCGCCTTATGCACACGCTCCGCGATATCACGTTCAGCTCTGCGAAGGAATCCGACCTCAAGCGCGAGAACGCGAACATCGACGGCGATACCGCGATGGGCACCATGCTCAAGTACGGTAGCGAATCTGCGAAGCACTTCTACACGATGATGATGCTCAAGCCCGAGCACAGCCGCGCCCACATGGATGGCGATATCCATATCCACGACCTGGATTTCTACTCGCTCACCATGACGTGCTGCCAGATCGACCTTATTAAGTTGTTCAAAAACGGGTTCAACACCGGTCACGGCCACCTCCGCGAACCCAAGGACATCCGCAGCTACGCTGCCCTCGCGGCGATTGCCATACAAAGTAACCAGAACGACCAGCACGGCGGCCAGTCGGTGCCGAACTTCGACTACGCGATGGCGAACGGCGTGCGCATCACCTACCGCAAGGCCTACCTTTCCAACATGGTGAAGGCCCTCATCCTCTTCACCGGCAAGGAAGAAGAGGAGCTCTTGCCTATCGTGAAGAAGCTCCATTCCGAAATGGAGCAGATGGGCATGGTGGCGACCCTCGTGCCGAACGAGAAGTTTGTGGAAACCGAAGCCCGTGAACTTTCCAAGACCTTCGATACCGAAATCGTGATGAAGTCCCAGAAGTTCGCCGAGAAGCAGGCTTACGAAGAGACTGACAAGGCTACCTTCCAGGCGATGGAAGCGTTTGTCCACAACCTGAACTCCATGCACAGCCGCGCCGGTGCGCAGACTCCGTTCTCTAGCATCAACTACGGTATGTGCACCGATCCGGAAGCCCGCATGGTCATGCGTAACCTCCTCCTCACTACGGACGAGGGCCTGGGCGGTGGCGAGACTGCCATCTTCCCGATCCAGATTTTCCGCGTGAAGAAGGGTATCAACCTCAACGAGGGCGACCCGAACTACGACCTGTTCAAGCTTGCCTGCAAGGTGAGCGCGAAGCGCCTGTTCCCGAACTTCAGTTTCCAGGATGCTCCGTACAACCTGCAGTACTACAAGGAAGGCCACCCGGAAACCGAAATTTCGTACATGGGCTGCCGTACCCGCGTTATCGGTAACAACTACGACCCGACCCGCGAAATCTCCTACGGCCGTGGCAACCTGAGCTTCACCTCCATCAACCTCCCGCGCATCGCCATCAAGATGCGCTCGGTGGACCTGTTCTTCAAGGAACTCGACCGCATGCTGCAGCTCGTGAGCGACCAGCTCATGGAACGCTTCGCCGTGCAGAGCCGCCGCAAGGTCAAGAACTTCCCGTTCCTCATGGGGCAGGGCGTTTGGATTGATTCCGACAAGCTCGGCTGGGAAGACACGGTGGGCGAGGTCATCAAGCACGGTACGCTCTCCATCGGCTTTATCGGCCTTGCCGAAACGCTCGTCATGCTTACGGGCAAGCACCACGGCGAATCCGAAGCCAGCCAGGAACTCGGTCTCAAGATTATCGGCCACATGCGCGACTTCTGCGACAAGGAAAGTAAGCGCCTCGGCCTCAACTTCAGCTTGCTCGCTACGCCGGCGGAAGGCCTTTCGGGCCGCTTCGTCCGCATGGACAAGAAGAAGTATGGCATTATCCCGGGCGTTACCGACCGCGACTACTACACCAACTCGTTCCACGTGCCGGTGTACTACAAGATTTCGGCCTTCAAGAAGCTCGCTCTCGAGGCCCCGTACCACGCGCTCACCAACGCGGGCCACATCAGCTACATCGAACTTGACGGCGACCCGACGCAGAACCTCGACGCGTTCGAGAAGATCGTGCGCTACATGGCCGAGGTGGGTATCGGTTACGGTTCCATCAACCACCCGGTTGACCGCGACCCGGTTTGCGGATTCGTGGGCGTCATTGGCGACACCTGCCCCCGCTGCGGACGTAGCGACGGCCATTACATTTCTGAAGAAAAACTGAACGAACTCCGGAAGAAGTTCCCGGGAATGCCTGCTTTCAGGGGCATTAGATAAACATTTTAACCAAGGAGTAAAAACATGTCCGAAAAAGAAAAATCTCTCTATGGCGAAGGCGTGTGCTTCGAACGCATCCGCCGCATCACGGGTTACCTCGTGGGTACGGTCGACCGTTTCAACAACGCAAAGCGTGCCGAAGTGAACGACCGCGTGAAGCACGGCGTATAACATGGACGAATACCCGCGTTTGCGGATTGCCGGTATCGAGCCCGAATCTTTCGTGGACGGTCCCGGAATCCGCATGGTAGTGTTTACCCAGGGGTGCCATCACAATTGCCCCGGGTGCCAGAACCCTCAGACCCACGATTTCAACGGGGGTCATTTTATTGATATCGAGGAAATCCTCTCGATGCTCGACGAGAATCCGCTGCTTGACGGTGTCACGTTCAGCGGTGGCGACCCGATGGACCAGGCTGCGGCGCTCATCCCGCTTGCAAGCGCCATCAAGGACCGCGACAAGAACCTCGTGATTTTCACGGGATACACGTTCGAGTACCTGCAGCAGCACTGGGAAGAAAAGCCGGAATTTCTGGAACTGCTCTCGTATGCCGATATCCTTATCGACGGCCCGTTCGTCATGGCGAAGAAGTCGCTCGAGCTCAAGTTCCGCGGCTCCAGCAACCAGCGCATTATCGACGTGCAGAAGAGCCTTACCGAAGGTCACGTGGTGTTGCACAGGATTCAGCTTCAGGAGATGGAAGAACATCCGGACTGGCATTTCGGGTAAAAAATGCCTTTTTTGTGGGTGTAATTACCCTGAAACGAAAAAATAAGGTTCTCGCTCGGTATAGGCGGGAACTTTTAATTTATATTAAGAAAAAATGTTTAGGGGCTTAAAGGGAGGAAATCCATGAAAAGATTGTTTGTCGGCTGTGTAGCCGTCTCTTTTGCCGCGATGCTTGCTGCCTGCGGTGACGATTCTTCGTCCATTTCCCCGGATACTTCCGGAAACGAAAGTTCTTCCTCGGTGGAAGAACTTTCCTCGTCCAGCGAACTTCCGCCCGACACGACGTGCTGCAAGGTAAAGGAGTCCTCTTCTTCAGTCGCTTCGAGCGAAAGTCGCTCCCTGGTCTCGGGAGGCGTCTGGCCTAAGTTCCTCTGGGACGGTTCTGCCGATGAGGAAGGTCGCGTAGTGACCGGAAGTGACGGTGAAACTTCGGGATACTGGTACGATTTTAACGACATTGATGATGGTGGCTCCTCGAAGTTTACCTATCCGCCGGATATTGAAGAATATTGTAATGGTAACTGGTATGAAAGTGTCAATTGCTTCGAATTCATGATGGAAACCTATGGCGGAATAAAGGAAAAGGTTGTTTTGGGCGCTGGTGCCGAAGTTCCGCACGTAGGCCTCGGCTTTAACATCCTGAACGAGGAACAGGAGGGTGCGGATGTCATGGAATGGGGCGGCCTCTGCCTGGAATACTCTTCTGGACTCGATTTCAATGTCTGGCTTCAGGCAGAAGATGGTACCTTGACGACTGACTGTCAACTAGTTTACCGTCTAGGCGCTTCGGATTCCGTGAAAACGGTCGATATCCCGTGGAGCAAGTTCGGGTCGAGTTGCGGTTTTGGAGTGCCCATGGATGCGACTGAGGTCCTTGCGAATGCTTCTGCGGTCCACCTGCGGTTCGATGGCAAGGCGGGAGATACTGGCGATTTCCTTCTCAAGAAAATCGGGTCGTTCGGGCAGTGTGGCTCCGGTAGTGCTCCGGTGTCATCTTCTTCGTCATCCGCTGTTGCGCCGAAGTCTCCTTCGTCTAGCGTTGTGGAATCGTCTTCTAGTGCCAAGTCCATTATTGGGAATATGCTCTGGGATGGCTATAACGACCGCGGCGAAGGTCAAGTTGAAACGGGTGGTGACAGCCGCACTTCTGGGTACTGGTATCAATTTAACGATGGCGATAACGGAGGAACTTCTGCACTTCAGTTCCCGTCCGATGTTGATACGCTAGTTTACGGTTCTCCGTTCCCGGAACTCATTAAAAAACGCCACGGAATTGAGTTGGGAGTCAAGTTCGGAGAAGGCTACGAAAAGCCGTATGCGGGTGTGGCTTTCAATGTCTGGAACGAAGAACAGGAAGGTGTGAGTGTTTCTCCGTGGGGCGGAATTTGCCTTCAGTACAAATCATCTATTGATTTCGAGATCGAGCTTGGTCTTGAAGACGGTGCAATCCCGACGATGGGGTCGTGTAGCTTTGTGGCGAGAGTTCCGGCTTCTACAAGTGAAAAAGTCAGCGATTTTGTCTGGGAAAAGTTCAAGAACAACTGCGGTGCTGGCGTAAGCCCCGATTTAACGGATGTCTTGAAAAAGGTTGCTTCTGTTAGGCTGAAGTTCTCGGGCGCGGCCGGGACTACGGGAGATTTCTTAATTCAGCGAATCGGGGCCGTGGGCATGTGTCACGATATGATACCTGCCGGTCCGTAAGCAAGAAAGAGTTAGTTTGTATGTAGCCTTGCCCTGAAAGGGACAGGGATTTTTTAGTTTGTATGAGAAATAAGAGCGGGAAAAGGGAATGCGAGGTTTTGGTCACTCGCTACGCGAGCCGAAGCCTCGCCCTACGGGCTTGAGGCTTGCGCCTCAAGTGCTGAAATTTTTCAGTTATGCTCACGATGTTCGCATGTGAAAAATTTCAGTCGCACCCTCTTCTCGGCTCTGAGTTCCTTTTTATCCCGGCACATAAAAAAAGAAACCACCCAAAAGGGTGGTTTTCTTTTTTTTTAGAGCGGGAAAAGGGACTCGGACCCTCGACCCCGACCTTGGCAAGGTCGTGCTCTACCAACTGAGCTATTCCCGCGAGGTGAGACCAATTATAGAATATTAATTTAGACTTGTCAAGGGCCTTTGCAAAGAAAATATCAAAATTTCGTGTTTTTTTCCGCGTAATTCGAAAAAACCTTCCTTTTTGCTCATGTACCCGTGCGGGAACGGCTTCGGCAGCACGTTGTAGAGGTCTTCCGAGATAAGGAATTCCTGGCCGAGCCTCGCGCAGAGCGACTGTATGCGGCTCGTGGTGTTGAGGACGTCGCCGTGGTAGGCCATCTCGCTGCCGAAGTTCCCGACCTCGGTGGTCACGACGGTCCCGCAGTGCGCCCCGGCCTTGAACTTGGGCGCGGCACCGTATTTCTTGATGAATTTCGGGCCGATGTGCTCCAGGCACTCGCAAAAGTCGAAGAAGCAGTCGATGGGTCGCGCCCTGTTCCTGCAGGCAGAAATGGGCCAGGTAAGGAATGCCCCGTCGCCTGCAATCTGGTAGATCTGCCCGCGGTTCTCCTCGCAGCAGTTCGAGAGGAACTTGTAGTAGTCCTTCATGAAGTTGCTGTACTTCACGTGCCCGAGTTCCTCGGCGAGCGCGGTGGAATGCCGCAGGTCTATGAACATGAAAATCAGGTTTTCCTCGAGCGGTTCCTGCGACTTGCCCAGGAGCGTATTCCAGAACACGCGCGTACCGAATTTCTTGTGCACGCTCCTCACGAACGTGATGAGATAGGCCACCAGGAAGAACGTTATGACCTGCGCCTGTTCCGAGGGGCTGTGTATGGCGTCCATGAGGGCGTAGAAGCCGTCCTCGTTCATAAGGCCTTCTCCACTCTTGATGCGCAGAAGGAGTATGCAGAGAATCTTGCTCGTGATTATCGCCGCAAGGAAGTACAGCGAGCGTATGAGCAGGGAATGCCACACCGGGCGGCAGTCCATCTCGTCCTTTAGGATAAGGATGTCGTAGACCCCGTGCGAAAAGCCCATGAACAGCGCGAACTGCAGCATCTGGAGCACGATTCCCAGGTCGAAGTAGCCGCGCTCGGCGTACGTGACAAGCATGGAAATCCCCACTGAAGCGAGTATCCAGCAGAGCACGTAGAAGCAGACGGCGTTGAACTTTCTTTCGGTTTGGCGGGTCAGGGTTATCATGGGGCGGTCAGTGGATGAACAGGGGGAGTGACCACACCATCGCGATTAGGATAATGTCCTTGTACGAATCGTCCAGGAGAAGGGTCGATGCGAGGAAAAACGCTATCGTGGCGATAGCGAGGAAGACGAACAGGGGTATTCGCTTTTTCAACGTGGCGATGAATTTTTTGTTCTTCGGGTCTTCCATATTAACGGATATAAATTAAATTTTTACAAAAAGTATGCCCAAAATTACCAAAAATTCTTAAAAAAGATGCTTGGCCTGTATATTCATGTCCCTTTTTGCAAGAAAATTTGCGATTATTGCGATTTTCACGCGTTTCCGGCTCCCGAATGGTTGAAGTTGGAATATTTGGACTTGGTATCGGGGGAGGTTTCCGCCTTCGCGGAAAGGCATCCGGGGGCATTTTCGGCGGTCGAGACGCTCTACGTGGGTGGCGGGACGCCTTCTGCGCTCTCGCCCGAGCAGATGGCCCGCCTTTTCGGGATCCTTGCGGGCGCGGGACTCGATTTTGGCCGCCTGAAGGAGGCGACTTTCGAGTTCAATCCGGAATCCTGCGACGCGGAGCGCGTGGCCGTGGCCCGGGAGTGCGGCATCACGCGGGCGAGTCTCGGGCTCCAGAGCCTGCACCAGCGCCTGCTCGACCGGGTGGGGCGCTCCCACAGCGTAGAAACGGGCTTGCGCGCGCTGGACCTGCTCCTTTCGGGCGGGAACCTGCGGGTGAACGCGGACCTCATGTTCGACCTGCCGGGGCAGAGCCTCGCCGACCTCCTGCAAGACGTGGACTGGCTCGCGGGTAGCGGGGTCGGGCATATCAGCCTCTACGGGCTCAAGGTTGATCCGGCGAGGCGCCTGGGAATCCGCGTTTCCAAGGGTCTCGAGACCGTAGACGAGGACCTGTATGCGGAAATGTACCTGAAAAGCGTCGAATTGCTCGAAAAATGCGGCTTTTCGCGGTACGAGACGTCGAATTTCGCCCGCGCGGGCGAGGAAAGCCTGCACAACCTGAACTACTGGAACCGCGGGGAGTACCTGGCCTTCGGGCCGAGCGCCCACGGGTTCTACGGGGGAGTGCGGTTCTACGCCCCCGAAAAGTATGCAAGATGGCGCGATTATGTGAAAAACGGCTGCCCGAGGGAGGGGCTCACGCTCGATACGCTCACTCCCGAGGATGTTGCCGCCGAATACGTGCAGCTCTCGTTACGTACAAAGTATGGAATGCGCCTTGACGGGCTCAAGAAACTGGGATATTCCGTTCCGGAAGAGGCCCTTTCGAGGTGGGTATCGGAGGGCTATGCCGAACTTTCCGGGGGCGTTTTCCGCCTAGTCGGGCGGGGATGGCTATTTATGGATACGGTCGTGCTCGATGTTTATTCCAAGATGGAATAGAAACGCCCCTCCTGTCGCCCCATTTTCCTAAAAAAAAAGATACATTTAATAATGTATTATGGTCTATACGTGTCGTATTGTCCGTTTTTGAGGTTTTTATGCAGTTCCTGAATCGAAATATTGCGTGTTTGCTCCTGTGGTTGCTGTTGCTCC
>JAEEGG010019094.1_pt1 | contig 13874 bp, 12 predicted proteins | sample 9134161 | NCBI WGS metagenome assembly JAEEGG01 (sample SAMN16246543, study PRJNA631951) | gut metagenome | biome: gut microbiome; feature: rumen; material: CR-attached | host: Bos | place: Iran: Karaj | collected 2018-10 | reverse complement strand
TATCCCGCGAAAAGAGGTCGAGAAAACTCCGCTTTTCGAACCACCTTGCACCGCAATTGCCCGGGAGATGCCAGCCGATGTCATTCATGGACGGCGCTTCGTCCTCCGACATGTTCTCAATGCGGAATACACGCGCCTCGTCCAAGTAAAGGAACCCGCCGGGAGAGCGCATGAACGCAAACGTCGGGACGGCGACAGCAAGCACCAGTCCGGTGGCCACAAGCAAGACGGCGAGACGGCGCGGCGGGCGCGCATCGGCGGCGAGCGGTTCCTTTAGCCGCCTCGCATACACGACAAGTGCGACGAATCCGAAAAGCACGGCGATGTCCGCCAATGTGCCCGTCGCGCTGATCAGCGCGCCCCAAGCCAACTTCCCGAGCGATGGGCATTCGGTGAATGGATGCGCGATGTTGAGCACGTCGCAGAGTCCGATGCAGCGAAGAGGCGCTGCAAAATTGCAGGACACCAGATCCGCGAGGGCAAGAAAGAGCAGGCTCCTCCACCTGCGTCCGCGAAGGAGCGCGCTGGATTCGTCCGTCGCCCACGCGCCCGTCATCTTGAACACCGCGCTGAGCGGGACGGCCAGCATCCACCTCGAAACCGACACGAGGATGATGACGACAACGGCGACAGCAAACGCAAGGCCAAGCACGACTGCGGCTCCGTGCGGCATCGAAAGCGCCTCCGCGCCTTTGATGCCCGCGAACATGGTGCAGAAGAACGCCATGAAGACAAAAGCCGCGACAAGCGCCAGCATAAGCAGCGAGGTGCCGACAGCACGGCCGAATGCGGCGCCAAGGCCCTCCGTCATGTCCGAATCGCCCGCCACGCGGCGCGGCAGATCATCACGGCGGCGAGGAGTCCCGCCGTAATCAGGACAACCGATCCGACGTTGCGCTCTCCGCGAAGCGCGATGAGCGGTATTCCGTCGCCTGCGTCGAAGCGCATGGCGATCTGATAATGGACCCACGCAAGCAGCGCATTGCCGGGCAGCAGCACCGCGCACAGCTTCAGCCAAGTCTTCCCCATCGCCCTTCTGTAGACGACGAGCGATTCAGCAAGGATGTCGATAAGAGTTTTCATTAGCAAATATTATACCAAATCCGCGGCAAATGCGCCGCGCTGGATGCGGACACTCCACTCGCTGCGCTCCTTCCGCGTCCGCGCTCACTGCCGTGACGCCGCCCACATACGCGTTCGGCTGCGGCCCATATTTTTCCAGGGGCGAAGTGATTATAGCCAAATGCGACGGGCGAAGGGAGCGCAGCGAGCGGAGTCCGCCGCGCGGCTAAAGCCGAATGTACCGCGAGAGCTTTTCCTCAAGAATCGCCTCAAGCTGGTCGAAGTCGCGGAAGGAAAGCGAGATGAGTTTCTTCCCGGCGCGCTGGTAGAGAAACAGCTTCTTCTTCATGTTCTCCACGTACTCCGGGGTGTCCATTCCCCAGTACTCGATGTAGAGGTCGAATTCGGGAAGATAGAAGTCCGGCCTGATGCGGACATCTCCGGCCATCCGGTACCGCTCGTCGTAGACGTACGCAATTCGCCTCTGCGACAGAAAGTCGCCTATTCTCCGCTCGCCCTGCGACTGGACGGCTGTTCCGTCTTCGGTGCGCTTCGTCTTCGCGTCGTCCACAACGAGCTCGAAGTTCTTCGACTCGAGAATCCTCTCGTCGAGGCAATGGAGGCAGTAGGGCTTGCCGAAGAGCTCCATCCCCCGCATGAATTCCTCCTCTCCGATCCTCCGGTGGCAGCGCGTGCACCAGTGGTGCTTCCTTGCGTATGCCTTCCTGTTCGCCTTCTGCGCCTCGGCGACTGCCTCTGCGGCGGCTGCCCTGACGTAGTCCCTGAGGTCCGGATCGCGAGCGAGGTCCCTTAGCCTGTCCAGGAGCGAGATGGATGCCTCGGGATACTTCGACAGCGACTTGAGCGCGTATTGGCGAACCTGCGGGTGGTCGTCGGTCTCCGCGACCATGGCGAGCGATTCCGCGACGAGTACTTTGTTTGGATGCCTCGGGGCGAGTTTGCCGAGGGCCGAGGCCGCGAGCCTTCGCACTTCCGGAAACCGGCATCTCAGAAGTTCCAGCAGCTCGTCCACCGCGCTCGCGTCGAGCGTGTTGCCGATTTCCAGGGCCCGTGCCCTCAACTGCTTCTGCTCCGCCACATCCGGGTCGTGTGAACCCATTGTATCCTCCGTTAGTTTCTTTGCGCCTTTGTCGATGCTGTATTCGCGCAGTATACCATAATGCCGTGTCGGGCTCAACTCGCCGACAAAGAATCCAATCGGCCGCCGAAAGCGGACGCGAAAGGAGCGCAGCGAGTGGAGTGTCCGCAAATGACTTCACGTCCCGTCGGCGGATGGCGGCTTGCGAGCCTCCTTGCCGCTATAATCATCCTAACCGACATGTTCATTTACAGAATTCCGTGGCGAGTTTGCAATATTCTACGGACACACTATTTCACCCGTCGTCATGCGAGCATTATACCAAATCCGCGGCAAATGCGCCGCGCGGCACTACATGGCAGGGCCACCATACAGGGGGTCCGTCGCTCCGCGACGGACATTCACAGCTATCGCACACAATCAAAAGAATCGGGAGCGCGCGAGAAAAGCGAATGGATAATGACTTTCTAGTCAACTGCTCCACGCCCTTCCTTGTTGCGTCGCCCATTCAGAGAGAGCTTCCGTCTATGCGATAGATATACCGGTAATAGCCTCCACGAATGCCGCCATAACGGGCGCCCGGCCTCGGAATCCTGCCCGAGAAATCCCCATTTGCTCCAACGGTGTGAATCGTCCCCTGCTCGGCGTTGTAGCCGATCGGCCTTGTCGAATCAAACGGATCCCGCGGCACTTCGTCCAGAAATTCCGGCACGAGGTCTTCGAGTCTTGCCGGCGCCTCGCCGTGCTTCCTTCTGTAGCGCGCGATGGCGACAGCAAGACGCTTCACCTCGTCGGCGAACGCCACCCGACCGACGAGACGAAATGCTCCGCCTGAGCCGTAGCCGCGATTTATGCAGCCTAGTCCGATTGAGTTGCGCTGGAACTCATGGGCGCTCTCTGCCTTTTTCATCCTCTCGGCGCGCGCGGCAAACCGCGCACGCACCTCCGGCGAATACGGCGTGGAATAGGCCTGCGGACAGTCCGCCCGCACCTCAGACGCGAATTCCTGCATCGTCCTGTTCGGCTGAAAGGCATAGCGTCCGTAGCCTGGATAGTTTTTTACAATCCATTCCGCACATTTCGCAAGCATACAGATCCACCTGCATTCGCTCAGCTGCGGCGCCGGCTCGAAGCGCTCCGACGGGAAAAGCCGTTCGTAAAGCTCTGCGCGGTCAAGAGAGAGGAAATTATGCCAGCGCCCGAAATAGACAAGGTCTGCTCGACGCATCGATTCGCGCCGCATTTTCGCCCATTTCTCCAGTGCCGCGTCAATCTGAACGCAGGTCTCGTCGGACAAATCGTCTTTGACAGCGGAGACAACGAGTTCCTCCGCCACCGGAAGATCGGGGCCGCGCAGAAAAAGAAGAAGGCCTGTGTCGTTTTCATAGGAAAGGCGCGAGAACATCTCGCCAAGTCGCAGCATCTCTTCGACGGCCTCCTCTGAATGTCCGCATTCACGCCGGCGACGGGCGCGCAGAGCGACAAGCACACCATACTGGTAGGCCGTGTCTTCAAACGACCAGAGGGCGGAATAGGCGTCCGTGTCATACAATTCCGGAATCGGATACTGCATTATGAGCCTGTCCGGATAGCGCGCGTGCGGGCGCGCCGCGGCGATGTCGAGCGCCGCGAAGAGCGCGGCGTTCGTGGCCAACAGCTGATCGACGAGCGCTGTAGCCTCTTCAGCCGATAAGACCCGATTGGCCCCATCGACATTCAGTTTGTGGTTCCATTCGTCTTTCCGGTAGAAATAGGCAAGAGCCCGATCCGGAGATGTCACCACGAAGAGGTTCGTCGCATCCATCAAGACCGGCACCATGTTTTCCGACGGCTCCACCTGCGGGAGCGGCGGCAGGATGTCGCTAACATCCGGCGGATCGATGTCGCGTCCGGCAATGAAAAAGAACGCACTGAGCCCCGCCATCGCGAAAACCGCAGCGGCGATGACGATTCCAAAGCCTTTCAGCACCTTCCTGACGATCATATACTTTTTTGCTGACATGTGCAAATATTATACCAAAACCGCGGAAGCGCTTCCCCCGGCCTGGCCCAGCGCCTTCTTGGTCAGCGGCGAGCTCGCATTCCGCGATTTCCTCAATCTAGCCAGTGCGGGCATTATACCAAATCCGCGGCAGATGCGCCGCGGAGGATTGCCGCTATTTCGACTTTGCGGGGCGGCCGGTGTAGTCAAGCTTACGTGTGCGGACGAATACAAAATCAGTCTCGTCTGACTTTCCCTGCGAAACGCCAGAGCCGACTAGGACCGTCTCGCCCGGCGTGACGGACAGCTTCGCATCGGGCGAGACTACAGGAAAGAACGGCTGTTTCATCGGCAATGCATATGTTCCACCGTATGCCGAAGGAAGCTGCATGCCGTAGTCCATCCATTCCGGCGGCGCAATGACCTGGACGTTCAGCTCTAGGTCTACAACCTGTCCGTCGTCGGTCATCGTCGGCGTCACCTGAAGAATCGAGCCGACTTCGCGCATTGTGAATGACTGCGGCTCGACCGAGGCAAACCCGTGCTCTCCCGTGCGCACCCAGTCGTTGCTTCCGCTCGGCGCATACGAACTCATCTGCACGTCGTAGTCCGTCGGATAGATGTACTCCGAGACGTTCTTGAAGACGGCCTCCTCTCCTGGACGCGTCGTCACGCGGCAGACCTTGTTCTCCACGAGATCGCGCCGAGAGGCAAGGCGACGCTCCAGCTCGCCTGCGGGAACGGCGTCGAACTCCGCAAGGTCATAGCGATATCCGGCGGCCTTCCCGGGGAACAGCTCCGCGCCGATTTCGTCAAGGGTCTTCTGCATGACCCTGACGAAACGCGCCTGCACCTCGAGAAGAAGGTTTCTCGCTTTGAGCTCGTCCATGAACTCGTCGATGAGCTTGAGGTTCTCCGGCGTGTTGCGCACGTGCAGCTTGCCGATCGCCCTGACATAGGTGCACGACGATCCGACAGGCCATGTGGCACCGCAGCAGCGGGAGAAGAACTCCTTCCATTCCCGGTCCTCATCGCTTTCTTTCGCAACGACTTCCGATTTTACCGTTGATGCCCCGAACCCCTTCACGTCTTCGCTCGCACTCGACATCCTCTCAACGAAGGTCGCCAGGATCGGATAGCTTCGGACCTCCATCTTCGTGTCGATCACGACCTTGTTGGGCGGGGTGGACTTGACCTCCTCGATGACGACGCACGACTCGGGCAGCTCGTCCTCGAAGGAAGCGCAGCCCGCGAGCGCAAGCCCCAGACCAAGAAACGAAAACGCCTTTGCATTCATAACCATACTCCTTTATATTTATGCGCCATATTATACCAAAATCCGCGGCGGATGCGCCGCGGCGGGGCGGATGTCACTCGTTCGTGACAACGCGGGCGAAATGGCCGAGGAAGAAGCATTTTCCGGACGGATCGCGCGACGAGCCGAGTGGAGCGAGCATCGGACGCACGAGCGTGACCGTCTGAAGCGCGACGACCACGAAGACAACGAACCACGTCGACAGTCCGGCAGTCGATGCGACGACACCCGACTGCCTCGCGCGGGCGAGCGCCGAAATGGCGAAGAATGCGCCGATTCCCGCAAGGAGAGCCGCGAAGACAACGATGAATCCCACCGTCTCGGTCGAGACCGAGAACAGCCAGAGCACCGGGGCGAGCGCCGCGAGGATGCATCCGAGCGTGGCGGTTGCGACAAGCCCGAGTCCGAGAAGCCGCGCCGGAGACAGCGTACTCCCCGAAATCGACGCGAACACGTACATCGTCGGATATGTCAGCGCAAACGAGAACGCGACGACTCCGACCATCTTCGCCGAATCGGCAAACGCGACCTGAAGGTCGACGAAAGACCCGACAGCGAAACCGAAGACCGCGGCGCCGACGAGCGAGACGAGCGCGAGGAACACCGCCGGAAGCGCGAAGCGTTCCGAGTCGCGCAGCCGCGCGGCGAAACCGCCCGGATCGGAGAGAAGGCTCGATACATTGAATCTTGGCGACTGACTTTGGCTCATGGGACTGCTCCTTTGCTGATTATGTGCGGGATTATCTGACGGAAAAGCGATTCGAGGAAGTTGCTGTCGAGCGCATCGGAGCGAAGGAACTCCACAGCGATGTTCGGGCTGCCGACGAGCGGACGCATGATCCATCCGAGCTGGCATCCGACAACGGCGAACGACGCGATCCAAAGCGCGACCATCGGCGCGAGGCGGCACGCGGGCGGCACGCGACGCCGGAGCGCGCGGCAGAGGACGAGATTGCCCGTGGCGCCCGCGCAGGCAAGGACGAGTATGTGGACCATCATCATCGTCGCGTGGGCGAAGCGCATCTCCTCGCGAGTCCCGGCGTCGGGCGCGCCGGAGAAGACGAAGTACAGCACGACCGGGGAGAGCGCGAGCAGTATCAAGCCCGCGACGGCCATCGCGGAGAACACCGCGCCGAGCACCTCGCGGTAGCGAAGCCCCGCGCGGCAGAGGAGTCCAGCCGCCCAGCAGAACGCCGAGACGACCAGCGTCGTCGCGACGAATACGACAGGCAGCTTGACGGCGACGTACGCCGCCATCAGCGGCGATCGCCACGCGGCGAGCACCGCCCCGTATGCGGCGGTCGAGAGCACGACTATTAGGACATCCCGTTTCATCATACGGGATAATGCGCTCCGCCGGCGAAAATGTCACGGCGAAACGAAAAAATCAGTCGCCGAACTCGGCCTCTATCGCGTCGACCATGCGTCCGATGCGCGTCTTCGCCTGGCTCACCTGGTTGCGCGTGACGCCGAAGAGCCGCACGACCTCGTCGATCGGACGCTCCTCGAGGACGTAGGCCCGGTAGAGGTTCTTGTTGAGGTCGGAGACGAGCGTCTTCGTGAGGACGTGCTCCACCGCGGCGCGGTGCCGCGCAGCGGCCCATTCCGCGTCAAGCCCCGCCGTCACGGAATCGGCGGGGACGGACAGCTCCGCGTCGTCGATTTCAACCGTGCGCCCGAGTCCGCGGCTCCTCTCGCGGCGGTAGGCCATGTAGAGCTTGCTGCGGATCATCTTCGCGAGGTACGCGCGAAAGTTCCCCTTCCCCTCGCGGACCGAGAACCGGTTCCCGCGGAACACCGCGACGAGCCCTGCGAGCACCTCCTGCACTATGTCGTCAGCGTCGCAGTCCCCGCGCGAGCGCGCGAAGTCGCGCATCGCGGGGACGTAGAGGTCGGCGAAGCGGACCCAGTTCGCCTCGTCCTCGCCGGTCACCTGCGCGGCGAGCTTGGCGAGAAGCGTCGCGGAAGTCTCGGGGAAGGCGCTCATTTCTTCAGCTCCATGATTATCCTCGTGAGGCGCTCCACCTCGCTCTGCGCGGCGTTGTAGCGTCCGCGCTCCAGCGCCGCGAGTATCGTGAGCGCGACGAAAGTGCAAGCCGCGATGAAGAGGATCGTCCCAATGACCCAGTGCGGGAACCTTATGCGCAGGAATATCTCCTGCGTGTTCGCCTCGCCGGAGAGGAGGCGGATCGGCGAGGCGGACTTCGCCTGGCGCCACGGCACGCATTCGCGTTCCGCCGGCTTGTCGCGCAAAAGCCGCGGCAGGATCGTCCGCCACATCGGGTCGAGCGGCATGAGCATGTCGTCGAGCTGCGCGCCCGGCATGTACCACACCTGCGTTAGAAGCCGCAGGATCATGACGCCGAGCGAGAAGTAGTCCGACGCGGCCGACTCCTCCGCTCCGTCCTTCAGCTCCGGAGCGAGGTAGAAAGGCTTGCCCATGATCGGCTTGTCGCCGCGCACGAGCGTGTTCATCGTCTCCTTCAGCTCCGCGCGCAGGTCGTGCGGCAGTATCTTCGAGACGCCGAAGTCGGAAAGGACGGCGCGTCCGTCGGACCCTATGAGCACGTTCTCCAGCGTGACGTCGCGGTGTATCACACCAGCGCCGTGGATGTACGCGAGGCCCTCGCGAAGGTCCTCGTACCACAGCGCGACCTTCTCCTCGGTGACTTCCCCAGCCTCGAGCGCGTCGCGGAGCGTGCGGGGGCGTCCGGTCGGATCGAGCACGAGGTCCATGACGTAGTACAGGAGCCCCGTCGCAGGATCGATGTCCATGTCGTAGACCCGCACGATGCGCGGATGCGCAAGACGCGCGAGGAGTCGTCCCTCCACGCGGAAGCGCTTGCGAAGGAACTCCACTTCGCCGTGGTCGAGCGTGAACGCCTTGAGCGCGAAGCGCGCGCCAAGCCTCTCGTTCTCGACTTCGTACACCTCGGCCATGCCGCCCTTCCCGAGCAGCCTCACGACGCGGTACGGGCCTATCACTGTCCCTTCGGCAAGCATGCGGATATTATAGCGAAACGGCCGCGCCGAAATCAAGCGCGCCGCCGCCCCGCCGCGCGCGCAATTTGCTATAATATGGGAGATGAAAAAGATTGCAGTTTTGATGGGCGGGACCTCGAGCGAGCGCGAGGTGTCGCTGCAGAGCGGGAAAAACATCGCGGAGGCGCTCGCGAGCCTGGGCAAGTACGACGTCGTGCCGGTTGTCCTTGATGCGGACGACCTGTCGGCGATGCCGAAGGACGTGGATGCGGCGTACATCGCGCTCCACGGCGGATGGGGCGAGAACGGCGGGGTGCAGTCCGCGCTCGACGCGCTTAAGATCCCCTATACCGGCCCCGGAGCCATGTCCTCGCGGATAGCCATGGACAAGGTCAAGACGAAGATGGTCCTCGAGATGAAGGGCGTCCCCACGGCCGCATGGTCGCTCGCGAACCCCGACACGGAGACGTCCCCCCTTCCCCTTCCCGTCGTCGTCAAGCCGCCGTGCGACGGCTCGTCCGTCGGAATCTCCAAGGTGTCGCGTCCGGAGGAGTGGAAAGGCGCGCTCGACGCGGCGCTAGCGGCGATCAACCGCTCCGGAGCGGGGGCTTCGGGCGACGCCAAGCCGACCATCCTCGTCGAGGAGTTCATCCCGGGGCGGGAGCTCACAGTCGGCGTAATCGACGGCGAGCCGCTGCCCGTCATCGAGATCGTCGCCAAGGGCGGATGGTACGGCTACCAGGAGAAGTACGAGTCGAACGAGACGCAGTATCCGTTCCTCGAGGACGGCGAGCTGTCGCGCAAGCTGCAGAAGATCGCCGTGGACGCGTACAACGCCGTCGGATGCCGCGGCGTGACGCGCGTGGACTTCCGCGTGTCGCCGCTCGGCAGGTGCTATGTCCTGGAGCTCAACACCTCCCCCGGCTTCACGTCGCATTCGCTCGTCCCCAAGGCCGGAATGAAGACGGGGCTAACCTTCGCCGGAGTGTGCGAGCGCATACTCGGCTCCGCAAGGCACGACTGACGATGAAAGAGAACAAGCTCAGGACGAAGCACAGCGGACGCAGGGCCCTCGCTCTCGCGGGGATCGTCGCGTTCTTCGCGCTCATCGGCGCGCTGGTGTTCGCCTACGGACGCCTCCGCGACATCTGGGAGGAGCAGTGCGTCATTACGGACTACGCCTCGCAGGTGACGATAACGGACGGACGCATGGTGCGCGCGGACGTTATCGCCGGACAGTTCGGCATCAAGAACGGCGCAAACCTCGCCGCCATCGACTTCGAGCGCCGCCGCCGCGAGATCATGGAGAAGATTCCGAACATCCGGAACATCAGGATCACCCGCCACCTGCCAAACCGCGTCGAGATAGACGTCGAGGAGCGCGTGCCGGTCGCAAAGCTCGACATCAAGGGGCGCAACGACTCGTCCGGACGCGTCGTCGACACCGACGGAGTCGTCTTCATCTCGTCGAGCGGAACCCAGATGCTCCCAACGATACGCGAGGGGGCCGCTCCCGGCACCCAGAAGGGGAAGAAGCTCACAGGCATGGCGCTCTCCGCCCTGCGGCTCGTCGAGATGTGCCGCGAGCGCTTCAGCGAGCTGGGCGTAATCGAGGCGGACGCCTCCAAGCCCGACTACATAACGATAATCCGCGAGGACTACACCAAGGCAAAGATCGCGTGGAACGGAATGGAGGAGCCGAGCGACGCCATGCTGCCAAGCCTGGTGGACAGGCTGGACAAGCTGTCCAAGGCCATCTCCAGCAACGTCGACGGCAGCATCCGCGAGTGGGACGCCCGCCGGGAGGGCGCGGTGTACGGAAACACTATGAAGGAATTCCTATGACAGACTTCCATGCAGCGATAGAGATCGGAACGACGCGCACCGTCCTCGCCATCGGCGAAAAGACCGCGGATGACAGGCTCAGGGTGACCTGCCACGCCGAGATCCCGTCGACAGGCGTGCGCAAGAGCCAGATACTCGACATCACCCAGGCGACGACGTCCATAAGAAGCGTCCTCCACGAGATCGAGCGCAAGCAGACCGAGGCCGGCAGCTCGATCATGCTCGGAAACGCCTTTCTCGTCGTCTCGGGGCAGCACATCAAGGCGGACCCCTTCCAGGGCATGGTCGCCATCGAGGGCGCGAAGGTCGGCTCCGACGAGATCGACGCCGTGTACCGCAGCTCCCGCACGATGCAGCTGCCCAAGGACCGTGAGTTCCTGGACGTAGTGGATCAGGACTACGAGGTCGACGCACTCGGCGGGATCTCCTCTCCGAATGGAATGTCCGGACGCATCCTCAAGCTCAACACGCTCCAGATCCACGCAGACCGCAACCGCATCAACGACGCACGCACGGCCGCGGAATCCGCGAAGCTTGAGATACGCGACCCCCTCTTCGCGGCGACATGCGCCGCCGAGGCCGTGCTCGAGTCGCACGAAAAGCGCAACGGCGTGCTCGTGCTCGACATCGGCGGCGGCTCCACGGGATACGCCGCGTACTCCGACGGACATCTCGCCGCGACCGGCGTCATAGGCGTTGGCGGCGACCATGTGACAAACGACATCGCGCACGCCTTCCAGACGACCAACTCCCAGGCCGAGCAACTCAAGATCAACGAGGCCTCCGCGCTCATCGGCGCCTCTCCGTCGGCGCCACAGCGCGTCAAGGTGCCCGGGTCCTCTCCGCTCATCGAGACGCGCACGATCTCGCGCCGCGCGCTCGAGACGGTCGTGAACGCTCGCCTGCGGGAGCTCTTCACCGTCATACGCGAGACGCTCGAGGACCAGGATCTCCTCAACCGCCTCCATTCCGGAGTCGTCCTCACCGGAGGCGGAGCCGCGATGCGCGACATCGACGCGCTCGTCTCGCGCGAGCTCGCCATGGGCGCGCGCATCGGAAGGCCCATCCATGTGGACGGACTCGACGGGGAGGACTTCCCGGCGGCCTACGCGGCGATTTCCGGCGCGCTTCTCTTCGCCAGCCGCAACTACGAGGAGAAATCAGTAATTCAAAGCATCCTAGATAGGTTCTTCTAATGAGCGACACATCGTCAATGCTTCTTATCGGAATCGGCGGAGGCGGATCCGCCATCGCACGCGGCGTGCGCCGCGCCTTCGGCGAGGGACTCAGGTACCTCGCCGTCGACACCGACGCCTCCGGCTCGGACCGCGCAGACGAGCCCTTCGTCCTGATCGGCGGAGACCGCCTCTCCGGACGCGGCTCCGGCGGAGACGTCGTCGCCGCTCGGCTCGCTGCGGAGGACTCCATCTCCGCGATGGACCAGTACCTCGAGGGCGTCAGGCTCGCCGTGATAACGACGTCGCTCGGCGGCGGCACGGGCGGAGGCGCCTCGCTCGAGGCCATCAAGCACCTCTCCGAGCACGGCATCCCGTCCGTCGTCTTCGCCACCACCCCCTTCACCTTCGAAGGCGAGGACCGCCAGCGCACGGCGCGCGGCGTCATGACGATGATCGAAGAGGCTGCGAACGCCACGTTCTTCGTCCCGCTCGACAAGCTCGTGGGCGACGCCGAAACAATGGAGGAGGGAATGCGCCGCGCCGTCGACACGATGGCCTCCGCCGTGACCCTCTTCTGGCGCCTCGTAGAGAAGCCTGGCTACCTTAGGCTCGACGCTGAACGCATCCGCCACCTCCTCGCAAAGGCGGGGCGCGGCAGATTCGCCGCGGTCACCATGCAGGGCCCGTCACGCGCCGCCGATGCAGTCGACGCGCTCACGCGCGCGCCGCTCCTCGCGACCGGCTCCGGACCGGTGCGCGCGATACTGTGCGGAGTCCTCGCAGGCGACGACCTCAGGCTCAAGGAGATAGGCGAAATCTCCGACGGAATCCGCGCCGCGTTCGGATCGCACGCCGCGTCGTTCGAGCTCGCCACCGTCAACGACGAGGAGACGTTCTCCGGACGCATCTCCGTCGTCCTTCTCCTCTTCGAGGCGAACGGAAAGGACGGCTCCGAGGATAAGCCGGGCGGCGTGATGAGTCCGAAGCGCCGCAAGAAGCCGAGCGGACCGCTAGGCGTCGGCCCCCAGGGGCGCGGGCGCTTCAACAACGCCGAGCCCACCATCTGGAACGGCGAAGACCTCGACATCCCGACGTTCCTGCGCCGCAACATCAACCTGGACGTGTAAATGACGGCACGAGACGGACACGTCAGGGTTCTCCCTCTCCACGTCGCGAACAAGATCGCGGCCGGCGAAGTCGTGGAGCGCCCTGCGTCCGTCGTGAAGGAACTCGTCGAGAACTCGATAGACGCCGGCGCCGCGAACATCCGCGTGACCATCACGCAGGGCGGACGCAAGCTCGTCTCGGTGCAGGACGACGGATGCGGCATGACGCGCGACGACGCAGTCCTCTCTCTGGAGCGCCAGGCAACCTCAAAGATACTCGACGTCGGCGACATCGAGGAGATCGACACGCTCGGCTTCCGCGGCGAGGCGATCCCCTCCATCGCGTCCGTCTCGCGCTTCTCCATAACGACGCGCCGGCACGACTCGGACGAAGGAACGCTCGTCGTAGTCAACGCAGGCTCGCTCGCCGAGGTGACCGCCGCGGGGTGTCCGCCCGGCACTCTCGTCGAAGTACGCGACCTCTTCTGCAACGTCCCCGCGCGCCGCAAGTTCCTCCGATCCTTCCCCACCGAGGAAGGACACGTCAAGAACGTCTTCACCGTGCACGCCCTCGCGCATCCCTCGGTTGGCTTCTCCCTAGTCGTCGACGGACGCGAAGTCTACCGCCTCGCGCCGGCGGCGACTCTCTCCGACAGGCTGCTCGACATATTCGGACCTGACTTCGCAGAAAAGCTCCTCCCGCTCGAGACCGCAGACTCGCGCACCCAGCCCGTCCGCGTCACAGGCTACATCGAGCGCCCGAACCTCTCCGCGCCCACAAGGCGTGAGCAGTACGTCTTCGTCAACGGACGCCCCGCGTCCGCCCCGTCGATCGCCTACGCCATCCGCGAGGCATACCCTCGCCACCAGGGCGACGCAAAGCCCGCGCTCTTCCTCTTCATCGACCTCCCGCCTTCCCAGGTGGACGTCAACGTCCATCCCACGAAACGCGAGGTGCGCTTCCGCGACAACGTCGCCGTAAAGCACGCGATCGAACACGCAATCGAGCGCGCGCTCAACTTTTCAAGACCGGTCGAGCCCCAGCCCTTCGACGCAAGACCGCCGACGGACGAGATTCAGCGGCCAGTTGTAGAGCCTGCGGCGACAGTCGACATCCGACAGCCAACAGCGGGAATCGACAACCGGCAGACGGCAAGCGACACCCGGCAGCCGACATTCAACATTCGTCAGCCGGCGATACAGTCCCCTGAAAATCAGCCAGTAAAACCCGTGCCTGCTCCGGTAGTCGTGGAGCTTCCGATAGCGGCAGACGAAGACGTAGCGCGTCCATGGAAGTGGTTCCGCT
>JAEEGG010019092.1_pt1 | contig 13874 bp, 18 predicted proteins | sample 9134161 | NCBI WGS metagenome assembly JAEEGG01 (sample SAMN16246543, study PRJNA631951) | gut metagenome | biome: gut microbiome; feature: rumen; material: CR-attached | host: Bos | place: Iran: Karaj | collected 2018-10 | reverse complement strand
GTTGAGTTATAAGCCAACTCGCCAAAACTAATCATGGACAAATTAAGTTTCAGCGAGTTATTGAAGATATCTCAAGTTTCGGCGAGTTTGAGCAAGTTTGAACGAGTTTCAGCTATTTGCCGATGCAGTCAGTAAGACTATTTGATAGTCAATTAGTTACAAATCTTTGGTTCAAATACGGTTCAATATTTTCCAAATTTTTCCGAACTCTGGAAATTGAATGAAAAACGTCAAAAAAGTCCTCAGAAATGTTTCAGAGGCCGATTTTGAGCGATTTATTGTGATCCCGAAATACAGCGATGTTCGGGAGGAAATGTGGCCCGGGAAACGATTTTTGTTCGATTTAGAATAATTCAGAATTAGATTTCTTGTAAATATCTTTATATCAGCCGTTTAAGAATTACGGAGTAAATGCAATTATTCAGCATTATCTTTTTCTTGTAAAAAAAGAAAGGATAATGAGGGAATTTGGATCTTTGGAACACTACGTAACAACTCGTTTTTAAGCCCAAATGAGAATACAACTTGTTTAATTGTCCAGTATATCTAGTACAGGAGGACTAAACTAAACAAGTAGCAATACTCTTTTTCTTTTCATCCGAAATCATAGATTTGTACATCGGTTAAATACTTAATACTCGCGCATTTACATCAATTTTGAAGTTTTCGTTCGAAAGCTCCATCATTCCATTTCCTCCTATAATTGTCTACTATCATAGGAGCCATTACCTTTCTCCGAAGTTCTTGGTCTCGTCTTCTGACTTTCTTTTAACATTCTGCCGGGGCCAGAAGAGAAATGTTTTGTTTTGCCACAAATTTGTCATTTATTTGTGGCAAAACTTATGTTATGGCTGACCATAGCGCATACAACTCCATCAAGCGACGTTTCGCATCTTTCGCCGTGTCCAGTCAGAAATCGGCAAAGACCCTCAGATCGTAAAACGCTGCGTCAATGAACTCTGTGGCCTAGCCAGAAAACTTCAAATGATTAGATAAGCAATTCCAAACACAATACCCCAGAAGACCATTCCGCAGAGTATGTCCAGTAGATAGGAGTTAAGCCATTGTTTCAAGTCTTCGTCCATCATATCTTCGCTTGAGAGTTTGATTGTCGGAATTTTACCGAATGCTTCTGGAAGAAATTGAAATAGGCCAGCATATTTGGGAGCTTATACCACGGACGCTCCTCTGCCGGGGATGAGTCGAGGTCTATCACTTTCGCTCCTTCCATTGCCATCAGGAATGGAGAGTGGGTTGCAATTATGAACTGTCCGTTCGACTTCCGGACATGATTTTCAATCAAGCCTGCAAGGTTTTGCTGATGAATGGCATCGAACGAGTTTTCCGGTTCGTCCAGGAAGAATAGCGAATATCTCGACAGGTATTTTTCGATGTACTGCATGGCGGACTCTCCGTTAGAGAATTGTTCCTCGCGTCCGTTCAAAGCATTCAGCAGCTTTTGCCCATCACTCAGCCTCGCAATGAGTGCTCTTTCCCAATGTTCCATGGATTCCGGATCCCTGAGTTTGTCTGCGAGCCCTTCCACATAATCATCCAGGACAACTGCATCCTGATAGACGCGTTCCGTCGTCTCACGGTTTGTCCTGCGGATATCCATAATTCCTTCCATAATATCCTCGCTTCTGATAAAACAGGCATTCCGGTGATTAATCACCCAGGAGGATTCATATTCGCAGAGGTTCGTGTACCCGCGGAAATAATCACTGGTGTTTCCGAAGGACATTTTACGAATCCCGATTGTCCGTGCAATGACATTCAGGACGGTAGATTTCCCTGAACCATTGCCTCCATAGAAAACTGTGACCGGTGCAAATTCGACCCGACCCAGTTCCTTCTCGGCCAGGACCCAGTTGGGATAGACATGCTTGTCACTCTCCCCAAATACAAAAGAGTCTAAATACATGGCTATTGCTTTACCAGGATCCTGTCAATCATTCCGTATGCTTTGGCATCTTCGGCGGTCATCCAGTAATTCCTGTCCGCGTCTTTGAAGACCTTGCCATACGTCTGGCCGCTATGCCTGGAGATGATGTCATAGAGTTCTTTGCGGCACTTGTCGATCTCCCGCGCTTCGATGAGGATATCCTCCGCCTGCCCCTGGACGCCGCCGAGCGGCTGATGGATCATGACACGTGAGTGGGGGAGCGCGCTGCGTTTTCCCTTCGTACCGGCGCATAGGAGGACGCTGCCCATCGAGGCGGCCATGCCCGTGCAGATGGTGGCAACATCGGGCGTCACGAACTGTATGGTGTCATAGATTCCAAGACCCGCACTGACGCTTCCGCCTGGCGAGTTGATATACAGGGAGATGTCAGCTTTCGGGTCGTTGGAGGAGAGGAACAGGAGCTGGGCCTGGATGATGTTGGCCACGTCGTCGTCGATAGGACATCCGAGCCAGATGACCCGGTCCATCAAGAGGCGGGAGAAGACATCGATCGAAGTAGCATTAAGCTTTCGCTCTTCGATGACGGCGGGATTGATATGGTTGCTCAGGACAGCGCCATAGCGGCTGAGGGTAGCTGTACCGATGTTCTTGTCATAGCAGGCAAACCTTTCAAATTCAGTCATAACTAACTCTATTAAAAACCTATTCTCTTGCTCTGTGTCTTGTTTTCCAGTTTCTCAGCTCCACAGTAGGAGCGTAGAACTTCCATACGGTCAGTCTCGTCGCCATGCAGGATGGCGTTGATCGTGAACTTCCGGGATACATTCTCCATCTGGCCGCCGCTGAGCTCATAGGAAACGGCCAGGTCATGGCATTCCTGGGAGGATAGGGAGGGAATCATCGTGTGCCAGATCTTTTCCCGGACGGAGACATCGGGACGGTCGAAGCATATCTTGTATAGGAAACGGCGCTCGAAGGCTGAATCCAGGTTCTGTGTCAGGTTGGTAGTAGCGATGAGAATGCCATCCAACGATTCCATTTCCTGCAGGATGATGTTCTGGATGCTGTTCTCCATCTTGTCTACAGCGTTTTGGGCACCTTCCATTCGTTGGCCGAAGATGGCGTCGGCTTCATTGAAGAGAAGAATAGGAGCCACCTCAGAACGCTGTACCAGCAGACGATACCGGTCGAACACGGCCTTTATATTCTTTTCAGAGTCACCTACCCACTTGCTCTTGATTTCGGGAACGTTGATGGCCAGAATACTGCGGCAGGTCTTTCGCGCAAGTTGATAAACGGTCTCCGTCTTTCCAGTCCCCGGGGAACCGTAGAACAGGCAGGCGAATCCGCTGCGGTATCCAGTGGCCTTCATCCTCTCCCGAATCTCCTTGTAACGTTCCGGCATCAAGAAAGTTTCGAGTTCATCTACCTGTTTTTCATTGCTGTCGGTGTAGAAGAGTGTTTTCTCTATCAGTGACTCCGGTTTTGTCAATCCTGCAACCGCAGTTTCCGACGAATGCAGTTGGAACTCTGAAAGCAGAATCTGGCGGGCTTTTGCGGTCAGGTGAATCTGAGAGGTATTGGCGATACCCTCTTCGCAGACATGCTCAATAAGTCCTTCCTGCATCAGGTAATGGCTTCCTTCTTTCAAAGCGGCTTTCGCTTCATTGAAACTACTCTTGCAGCGAAAAACATCTTCAATCTGTCCGAATGTAATCCTGTCGTCATCCTTATTAATCAGATAATGGCAGACGATGACAAGGACCATCCAGTCGTTGCAGCGGTCGATTTTAAGCCCGTTGAGCTCGCGGGTGAAGGAGAGATGTCCGTTTGCGTTAAAGAGTTCCTTCAGCTCATGATATAGTTCCCCTGGAGCGATAGCATTGTCATCCAGGTCCTCGAAATAATCGTTCAACCGGTCAAAGAGTTCGTGGATATTCAGACCGGTCTTTTTCGGTGGTTCTGGGATATCATTGTTCTTGAATGCCCGAATGACGGTTCTGGGGACATCGAAAGAGTCCTCATCCTTGGCGTCGTGGAATTTCAGATACCGTGCCCGGATGAGAGCATTCAGTTCATCGCTATACTCCAACGCTCGGATATTACTGATATCCAAATGCCGGGAAATGTCATCGTAATCTACGTTCCGGGGGCCGTGACGCAGACAGATGGAAAGCAATACCGCTTGCAGCGGGGTAATGTTCAGCCTTGTGGCAAGGGCGGAAGCCACTTTTTGGTTTTTAGCCCAGAATTCATCTCCCAGTTTTGAATCATTGGACCTTTCTGACAGAAGATCCATCAGTTGGAGAATGCTCTTATTGGTCATTTGTGTGTTATTCTGTTTTTCCATATTTCTCATATACTTTAAGAACCCGTTCTGCGCGTGCGAGTCGTTTTTGTGCATTAAGAAGCGAATGCTTCTCTTGATTTATTTCTATGTGAAGACAGTCTATGATAAATTGTACGGCTTCATCTTTTGTCAGGAATACCTGCTTAGGACTCATTTCGTCACGTTCTTTCAAGAAGAAGTCCCGACTGATGAGCCTTCCGTCTTCTGTTTCATACACGGTGTACTCAAACTTCGGCCCATGGATACCCAAGCCTCGTGTTCTGGTCTTCTTGCCGATGATTCTGGTTTTCTTGATGGAGTAAACCGCATCGCAACCAATAACATAATAAACCGTGTCACCGATGGACAGGTCGAGTTGTCTTAAATAGAAGTCTCTGCTATGCATAATATGAAATTCTTTCTTCTTTCAAAACTTTCCGTATGATTGCAAGGGCTACTTTTCGGTCAAATTGCCCCGAATACTCCTGATTCATCACGTTGTAAATGGAGCGTAAGTCCGTATACCCTTCAACGTGGATATAGCACGCCGCCAGGTTTTCGAGTTCTGATTCTGTCATCATCATTCAATCTTTTGTTTCCTATAATAATATAGATTCAAAGCCTCTAAAATTCATCCCCGACTTCAAATAAATATGAAGTCTAATCATCATTCTTTGATTGTGACGTGGATGATTCCGTCATCGCCCTTTTCGAAGTCAAATTTCTTCTTGTTGATGCCAAGGTGAAACGGACCTGAGACAACCTCGATCTCTTCTGCATATAAACAGTAACCGTCCTTCTCAGCCATACAGCGGAGATCCTCCTCTGTCTTTGCCATCCAGCCGAATTGACGTGCGAAATAGGACAGCATATCGTCCTTCGTCCTGAATAAGAAGGTGTTCTCTTCAGACACCACGTAGAAATGCGGAGGATCAGTATCGGGTTTCAAGGCGCAGAAAACGGATACCCGATATGGGAAGTATTTCCCATCTGCATCGTTCGTCTGGTAAAAACCCGATTCTGAGACTACTGAGTAATACCTAATGTCGCTAATTCCTGACTCTTCTGCGTCACGCAGTTTCCACAGGCATTGGCTCTGCTCCCATTTGGCCTCTTCCGTAAAAAAGAGGATGCCGTTTTTCATTTCTGCCCCGTACCAATACGGACATCCTTCTTCCCGGAAACTGAGATCCGAGAACGGCACTCCCATCCCGGGAAGGATTTCCGTCACGTTCCTGCCTTCCCCGATAAGGGAAGCCATCTTTCTCAGGGTGTTCACGTCACCCTCGATCCAATATTTTGTAATACAATAATTCGCCATGATGCTAACGGTTTTCGATAAAACATACCCTGCCGGATTCACTCATCCACTTGCGGTGATCATTGTACTCCTTCTCGCTTCGGAGTATCCACAGCAGCCTCCCTTTCAGCCTGGCGGGAACCTCCGGCTTCGGTGCGTACCCGTCCGTAAAAATGATCAGGCCGTCGTATTCGTTATGTTCGGCCATATAATCCACCACCGGCTGGAAATTGGTTCCGCCGCGCCCCTTGACCTTGAATCCGGCCTTTGCCCTCGTGAGGGTGACGGGCTCTCCCAAGGATGTGTCAAAAGTGAGGGCATCGATCTTCTCCACCCCGTATTTGAAAAAGCGGTTAATGGTGGAAAAGAAAAACTTCAGGTCGTCATCCGAGATGGATCCACTCACGTCGACCGCCACCAGATAGTTGGTCCTTAGCTGCCTTATGCTCCCCATATACTGGAATCCGCTCCGTCGGTTCGGGCGCATGCGGGTGAGGCGCCGTTTGGAGCACAGGATGCTGGAACGGAATCCGGAGAGAACCTTGCGATAGTCCAGCTTGGGTTTGAGGGCTGCCTGAATCTTTTCCACCAGGTCTCCCGGCAGTGATCCCCAGGATGTTATCTGCTCGACCGCCTGGCGGATTCCTTCCTGCATCCACTGGTCCTCTTCCCAGAGTTCTGCCTGTCCGCCGTTTCCACTTCCTTCACCGTTTTTCTCTCCATCTCCGTTTCCACCAGAGCCCGAATCACTTGTCCGCTGACCAATACAACCGGCACCGCTCCCGTCGTCACTATCCTGAGGGACGGGAGAAACGGGACGGTCTCCGACGCACTTGTATGCATACCATTCGTAGTGTTGTCCTTCAGGGAGGCCACACTGGGATGGGGTTATCATTCCGGGGATGCGATAGCACGTGGAGATGGCGAGGTCACTTCCCTTCGCACAAGCCGGATCGCCGCAACCGGCCGGCTTGCGGCAATAGGGATGGAGCATCAGCGTGCGTATCATCTCTATCCGGAAACTCCTCTCTACATCTTCATACGTCATATTCTGAACCAAGGATGGATTATATTCCAGCCTTCCTTTCCCAACGCGGACCGGACATTCCATCCCTTCGTTTTGCGTGAGCTTATGCCGGCAGAAGGCGCCGAAGAGTGCAGGTTCGGTGAGGAACCAGATATCCGTCATCCTACTGATGTGATCCATGCTACAGGCCATTGATGAACTGGGTCATACGGGTGAATACGGGAGCTGCGCCCACGACGATGAAAGCGACGGCTTTCTTCTGTTTCCCTTCGTTGAACAGGGAGGCAAAGTGCGCCAGCGCCTCTTTCCTGGCCCCCAACATGTCCACATACGAGCAGAGATTCTTTCCGGCAGTCTTCTGTTTGCGCGTATCGAGGTCGGTGATTTCGAGATAACGGAAAATGGACTCATTGATACCGGCCAGTTGGTGAACTTCCAACCCCGCAAGCTTGTCCTTGACCTTTGCGAAGCGAAGGAGGACATCTTCGGCTCCGGGGACGGAACTCTTCGACAGATAGGCGGCAAAAGCCGATGCCGCACGAACGCCCACGATGCCGGAGATGACCTTGCAGTCCGTTTCATCGGGGCTTTCGATCCCGGAAAGAACATCCGACACTTTCGTCCACGCCCTCCGGTCCGGGGTCTTTTCCAGGCCGGTGTCCAACTCGGTCTCCTTGCCGGCTTCTCCGTCCAGCCATTCCTGATGGGCGGATATGAAACCGGTCACTCGCTTGTCCAGCCCGGCCTTCTCTGCCCATAACAGCCAATCCTGTACTGAGGGGCGGAAAGCATAGACATTGAATCGTGACACCAACGCCGGATCGAGGTCCGTGAGCTGGTACTCCTCGCCGTCATTGACCGCGGAAATAAGGCGGCTCCCTTCAGGAAGGCTGAGACCGGCAAGCTTGCGGTTCAGCGCAAGGTCCATGATGGTCTGGAGCACCTCAGGACGGGCGCGGTTCAACTCGTCCAGGAAAAGCACCACCGGCTTCCCGTCAGTGGGAAACCAGTAAGGTGGCATGAAGTCGGTCTTCCCGGTTTCTGTATTCTTTGTGGGTAAGCCGATGAGGTCGCCCGGATCGGACATCTGGCCCAGGAAGAGCGTGACGACTTTCATTCCCTTTGCTTCGAAATATCGGGTGAGAATCTGGGACTTGCCAATCCCGTGCTTGCCGGTAAGCATGATGTTCTGGGCTGCAGGCATCCTGGAAAGGACGCGCCAGAGTTCGGTGGAATCAATATAGATAGGCATTGTTAATTGATGGTAAAGTGTAAATGTTTACGGCCGTATTTTTCCTCAATCATCTCAATCTGGAAGGTGACCATGGAGAAAACCCTTGTTGACAGGATGAATGTCTCCCTCAGCTTATCATTCGCTCCTTCCACGGACAGTTCAATATCGACTGCGTCACTTTTGAACGCATAACAGAACAGGCTTTTTTTTCTCTGGTGTTCGACCCAAATTCTTCCAAACTCGACCTTTTCGGCTTGATGCGAAAAAACATCCGCCAATTCCTTGAAACGCCCGGCGATATCGGCAGCCTGCTGCGCCTTTGCAGGGGTCATACTTTCTCCGAGTCGAAAGTATATGTTCCTATTATCCGTGAGTTTGACATAAAGGGTTTTCCCATCATACTGCTGCTTTCTTTCCAGCCCGCTTCCTTCAAAGGCCGAATCCAGGATAGCATTCCAGGAAAGTTCAGCCATTTTCTTGAGTTTCGCTTTTTTCTCATCGAGAAGACTCACCAGTTTATCGTCTCTGACAATCAAGTAGGGATTTCCAGGGGCTATGGTTATACTTTGGACATTCCAACTTCTTGAATACCATCTTGGATGGCATTCCCTCAGAGTCGACGGAATGTGTAGGTGATCAGTAATGATGCTTTCGGGCGTAAAACTGCGCATTCCTTCCGGGAGGAGGATCTCTGCTTTTCCATTCTCGCTTTTAGGAAGAGAACTGACATATTTGACCGTAGACGGAAGATGGAAGACACCGTCAACCTTACAATCCAACGAATCGGCACAAATTCTCTCCAGAGAATCGGGAAGAATCAGGTTTCCCTCGAAATGACAGTGATAGAAACAACTGTTTTTCAGTTTTTTCAAGCCATCCGGAAGCGTGATGGATTTAATCAGCATATCGGAAGGTGCATCCATGAATGCTCTCGCGGGGATATAGTCGAAGCCCGGGGCAAAGACATATCTCAGAGCGTGAACAGGGTTGTCGGATTCCATAGACAGACAGTCCGTAATCGGAATGGGATTCCCGTCAATCCACAGTTCATGGCAGCAACACTTTGCATCCTTCATGACAGCCCTTCCCACATCGCAATGGCCGTAACGCAGAGGTAGTTCCACCACCATCGTCATCACTAAACCTTCCATCATGCAACGGCCTCCCAACCCTTCTTTACGTTGTCCAGAATCTCAGCCTCTAAGATGCGACGGATACCGGCCTCGTCGGGAGCGTAGGCCATGTCTCTCTTAAGGATATCTTTGCGGCCACTGCTGTAATCGGTATGGTAGAAGATGTAGGCCGGATAGCGGCCGGTGGCCTCCTTGTTGGTCTTCCAGATCAGGAACTTATGGAGCATCACCTTGTCGCCGGAAATCTTTCGGTAGACACGGCGGTCGAGAACCGTACTCTTCTCAAGTTCTCCGATGCTGGACTGCGCTTCCTCGAACGGGCAAAGATCAGTCAGCTGGCTGATGCGGATGTCGCTCTCGGACGGCTTCTTGTCCGAACGTTCCCGGATGAAGCTGAGGCCGAAGGCAGACACGCCCGGGGTCATCCCTTCATGGAGCCACTGGCCGTCCTCATACCGCACCAGGGCGTTCATTCTGACCTTGTCGTCATTGCCACGTGCTACCAGCTCGATGACACTTACTTCCCAGACAATCTCCGGACGGACCATCTGATAGGCAATGCCGCGGGAGTCCGTAAGGACATACTGTGACTCAACATCCATCGCATGAAGTCGATCGGCAAGCGATGCGCGGTCGGCGTCGGACAGGGCTCCCGATCCAACGGCAAATACCTGGAACAGGCCGTCTTCCCGGCGTACGGACAGCATCAAGTCGCGGACGCCCAGATCGCCGGTGGTGTAGCCTACGATGGCAGCGTCGATGCTGTGACGGGGTTTCACCTTGGATACGATGCTGCTGTCGGAATGGATGACGAGCCCTTCCGCCCCGTCACACTCCACCCATTCGTCGTAGATGGCCTGCACCTCGTCGAGAGAGGACGCATGCATCATCTGGACGGGACAGACGGCATCGGCCTTGAAGATGCCAGAGAGGGCCTTGTAGGTCTCCTGATAGGGAAGTCCTTCGAAGGGTTTCCCGTCCAGCGAGACGATGTCGAAGGGAGCCAGGCACAGCTGGTCGCGTCGGGTGTCGTCTGCCAGCGCCGAAGTGACATCGGCGCAGCGGGGACGTCCGACTTCGCGGGGCATGTAGAGTTCTGCTGCGACGACGGCCTCGTGGATGCCGGCGTTTTTGAGGCACTGCGCAGCCTCGTCGAGGCAGTGCAGCTTTCCCGCCTTGTCGATGCCGCGCGAGTTGAGAAGTACGGCATCACCGTCCTTGTAGAAGAGGACCTGGAGGTGTCCGTCGATCTTGCGGGTGACGCAGAAGTCGGATCCTGCGACTCTGCTGCGGAGCTTCGAGCCTTCCACCAGCATGAACTTGCCGGCAATGTTCTTCTTGTAGTCTATAGCCTTCTGGCTGAGGTCTTTCGTGATTTTCATGGTATTAGAGGGATTTGAGTTCGAGATTGGTGAGACGGAGGATAAGGGCATAGCTGTCGCCCTGGATACGGCCTTCGAGGAAGGCGCGGTAGGGAGTGCCGCCGGTCTGCATCACCAGCGGGCCGATGCCCTTGGCGCCGGCGCCGACGAGCATCATCGACTTGGCATCGGAGAGTTTCTTCGCCATGGCCTGCAGGAAGTCGAAGGTCAGGCCGTTCACATGGCGGAGCTGGTAGCTCTTCTTGAAAACGAAGCGTCGCATGGCGTCGGCCTTGGGCATCATCTTGCCGGTCCAGCGGACGGGCATCCCGTCCACGGCGATGTTGCCGGTTGTGGAGGATTCGGGACGCGTTTCCTTCTCCGTCCCGTCGGGGTTGAAGACCTGCTCGGTGAGGGTGACGCCGTAAGCGACCTTGCCGCCTTCGGTAAGGTAGACCTTTTTCAGGCCTTCCAGCTTGAGCCCGACCTTCTCCATATCGATCTCCGGGTCCTCGGCGATCAGAGCTTCGGGGAGCGTGTCGGCATAGTGTTCCAGCAGGGTTTCAGGTTCGGTTTCGAGCGTACTGCGTAGACGCTTCTCGCTGTGGGTGGCGCTGCCCCCGGCAGTCTTGTATGTGGTCTTGACACGGGTGGACTTGTTCTCGAATGCCACCTCGGCGTCGCGCCTTTCGGCGTTGGAAATATTGAACTTTCTCATATTCTTTGTCTGTTAAATCATGCTGAAATCCAGTTCGTCGATGTCGTCCACGACCTCTTCCTCGGCTTCGTCGATCACCGCCTCCTCGCCGAGCGACACAGGCGTGAAATCCACCGGACTTCCGGCGAAAAGGAAAAGGCCGGCGGGGCAGTTCATCAGGAAGCCGTCCTGGAGGGAAGTGCCGCCGCTGTAGCTGAACGGGAAGGCGAAGATCTTTCCTCCAACTGCAGCGGCAAGTTCTTGGTTCTGGATCTGATAAACGGAAGCCCATTCATGGTCGAGGAACTCCTCCTCAGTCGTTGTCTGGTGAAGGTCGATAGGGGAGTCGAAGGAGGAGGGAACAGTTTCCAGCATCTTGCCTTCGGCATCGAAGGCGACCAGGTTGGACTTCTTGACGATGAGCCCGTCCTCGTCCACGGTCGCCATCTTGGCTGCGCCGGAAGGAATCATGAGGGAGTCCTCGGGGCTGATGTAGGCGGCGGTGCAGACGTGTCCGTCGCGGTCGGTCGCGACCAGGCTGCTCCAGCCGTAGATCTTCTTTCGCTCCAGCTTCACGGGAGCGGCGGCATAGGCATTGCCGCCCAGGATGAATGTGAATTCTTTTGCCATAGTTACTATATTATCAGGCTTTTTAGGCGGCCAGTACGGCCATCAGTTCGATGATTCCCTGTTGAGTCTGGGGCGACATGCGCTGGACCTTCTTGGGGTCCGAGCACCAGGCATCGGCCCGGAGGCGGACCCCGTCATTGAAGAGGATTTCTTCGAAGGCCCCGGTTTCATCGGCTTTGTAGGTGGAAGTGGCGAGCTGTTTCCAGGAATCATTGGTTTTGGGATTCCGGACCCGGAAGACGAGGCGGTGACCATCCCGGTTGATGAGCTCATAGGTCTTGGTGGATTTGGGAGCGGCGTAAAGGCGGCCGAACTGGAATTTCTGAATCTTTTGCATATCGATTTCTTTTTTGAGTTGATTTCTTCTCTCTTACGGTTTTAATATAGAATCGAAGCCAGGGAAATTCATTTCCAACTTCAAGATTCTTTGAAGTACTGACTAAATAATCAGACATCCAGATGCTCCAGCACGGCGTTCCAGTCAGGGAACTCAGGACTACCGAAGCGAATCCATTCCCCTCCGAAATGATCTGCGCCGTGCGCAGGACGGTCGTCAATGAGGTAGGACCCTTTCAGGAGACTCTTGTGATGGCAGAGGATAAGCCTCTTCTCGAAATAAGGGTCCAGGTGCATCTTGACCCAGTTCAGTTTGTCGGACCAGCCAGAAGGGTTGTTCCAGGGGGCGGTGGACAGAAGATAGATGTCATACTTTTTTCTCAGCCTGTCGAGGGCCTCCAATGCGCCGGGCATCGGATCCATCAGCGCGAACACCCCGGGAGCGTCCTCAGGATGCGAAGAATAGCTCTCCCATATCTTCGTGCTCAAGCGATTGATGCCGGAGTTGAAATCCACCAGGACTCCGTCCATGTCTACATAGAGGGTCTTTTTTACAAACCAGCCGTTTTCGGATAATGACAATCTCATACTATTGTGATTATTATATAGTCACAATAGATACTTTTTACAGGAATTCAATTTGTGCTTCAAGAATATTTGAAGTAAATTTGCAAAAAGGACGATTATTTATGCAGGACGGGCAGTACATCAGAATCCACAAGGAGGTCGAGACCTATGTGGAATACTATTATCAATTCAAGACGAAGACGGTCGTCTACGAGTTCTACTTCACGAGCATTGCCAACTGCGCACGCTGGCTGGGCGTTTCATACAACGCAGTAAAGTTTTGCCTCCGCGGAGACTACAAGCTCTGCGAAGGCTATACGGTTGAGTATTTTTCAGAGAAGCCCGACGAACGGCGCTTCTATATCGATCCGGACAAGTATCGCAATCCGGAGGTCAGGAAGGCCCTGGAACTACCGGAAGGGGGTGTGGGAGTGTTTTTCCCGGATAGGTAAGGTCGCCTTGTGTCTACTGTTTTCATTTATCTCTATTCAACACATTCTCTCAATTTCTCCCACACTTTCGCCATCGCGAGGGTGTCCAGTAGTTACTTCCAGGTGACAAATGGATATGTAACGACTTCAATCTCATTATACCAGAAGACCTCACCTTCGTTCGATTGCCCATCTACATATTCTTTAATCTTATCAAGAGAATCGCACTCGGCAGGGATATCGTAACTTTGCAAAATCTGCTTGACAGCATCTTCAGCATCTCTGAAATACAGAAAGGCATACTGATTCTTCCCCGGAAACAAAGCATTGACATTCATCCGGTTAGGCCAATACTTACGATCTTCGTCGTTAGTCTCGTATAAATCCGCGTTGGCTCCTTCTTCGGCATAATAATACATATGAGTGAGTTTCCCGGCGAATTTCTTTTCCTCAAACAGCTTATCCAAGATCTCTCCACGCTCATAAGGATAATACTCTTCGAAATAGAGTACAGTCGCGCCGTCTTTCTGAATCAGCTCGGCGTTGCACCATTCGACGCGGGATGTATCATAATCGTCGGTATTAATCCCGAGATTCAGAAGAACATCTTCTGCATAACAATCTTCGTTGTTAGTTATTGCCTCGAAAAGGGTCTGTAGTACTTCCTTTTCTCCCTCAACCCAATACTTTGTAAATGCGAATGTCATAATGAAATCACTATTATAAATTATTTAACTGAACTTTCTCGGCAAGATCGACATACTTTTCAGGATTCAAATTATTCATATTCAAGATGCTTGTGTTTTATTGAACTATATGGGATTTCAGTTTTTCCCACACCTTCACCATAGCAAGGGTGTCGAGCTCGCAGTAGCGGAGCAGGGCTTCGCGTGCAGCGGCGGCATCTTCCGGGGACATTTCAG
>JAEEGG010019090.1_pt1 | contig 13875 bp, 11 predicted proteins | sample 9134161 | NCBI WGS metagenome assembly JAEEGG01 (sample SAMN16246543, study PRJNA631951) | gut metagenome | biome: gut microbiome; feature: rumen; material: CR-attached | host: Bos | place: Iran: Karaj | collected 2018-10 | reverse complement strand
CCAAGCTGAGCCACACCCCGAAAAACATGAAGATTATACTACTAAAACCGTCTCAAAACAACCCATGAATGACACGTGAACGCAGAATCCATCTCCTCCTTCACCTAAGATCATGATTCGCAGACAAGTTTTCCTGTCATATGTTCAGGAATGAGTTCCAGGCAGTTCACTCTCGGGAAAGCATTCTTCATTTCATGTTCAATATACGCTTCATCATCTGAGAACTTTCGTGCAAGCTTTATGCAGATCTCTTTCTTTTTCTCCTCATCCTCAACAATCCGGATCCTGCCGAACACAACTACGCTGTTTATATTCAGAGCCCACTCGCCCTCTTTACGGTATCCCTGATCATAGACACAGTAGCTAACCTTATCACATCCGGATATGGCATCGATCTTATGCCCTTCCTTAGCTCCGTGAAAATAAATATGGCCGTCCTCCATGTAGAGGTGATCCAGGGGAATACCATAGGGATATCCGTCATCACCGAGCATGGACAGCACTCCCCGCGGCTGTTCTTTAAGAATCCGGACACACTCCTCATCGCTTATCTGCTGTTTGAATCTTCTCATTTTTCGAAACATATTGCACTCCTTACTCAGGCTGATCATTTAAACAGAATGCAGCCGCAAATGTCATGTTTGCAGTATCCGCTCTCAACCTCAGATTCTATCACTATTCACTTCAAGATGTTATAATGTTACAAAAATAAAAAAAGGACGCCTTGAAAATGAAAAAAATACTTTCTGTCATGCTTACTGTTACTATGCTTCTCTGTATCACCGGATGCGGTTATAAAGCAGGCACAGTCAAGAATGAAGTTTACACGAACAATACTTTCGGAATAACGATCACTCCCACCGAAGGGATGATATACAAGGAAGATCCGACGGATTGCGCGGACTATATGGTGGCATACAGTTACTGCATACTCCAGAATGAGAAGGACTCATTTATAGCGGAGTACGCGCTGGAGAGCCTTCCTGCGGGATTGATCGTTGTATCAGAGGATAATCCCGGAGATTTCACAGCTGATAAGTTCGTTGAAAATGTAGAGGCTCAGCAAAGCGAGAAGCTTTTCTGGACCTACAATACGATAGTTAATAAAGATGTTACAATCGGAGGAACCACCTTCAGACAGCTTACCTTCGACAGTGATGGCAATCATCAGACATTCCTGATCAAAGTCAATCCTGACAGGATCCTCTTTATCTATATCTCCACAACCAGGAACGCCGTTGAATCCGGACTTGAAGAAACTCTTATAAACTCTGTATCCGGAATTACATAAATAAGGTTCACCACATCATTCCGTTGTTAAGGTATGCGATGGTGAAGTGTTCCTGTCCTTTATCGTCCATCTCCCAAATGCAGTAACTGGGCTTTCTGCCCTCCTGTCTGGGATAGGAAAGTGATCCCGGATTCACACAGATGCATCCGCCGCCATAAGACACTTCAGGCCTGTGAGTGTGTCCGAAGAAAGCGATATCGCAGTCTCTTGAGGCCGCCTCATCGCGTAGCATCTCTGCCGATACCGACACCCTGTACTGATGGCCGTGTGTTATGAATATCTTGTGACCGAAGATCCTCTCCTCCAGTTCTCTGGGAAGCGAATTGAAATAATCATTGTTTCCGGCGACCATATAAAGGGGACAGTCAACACTGCTCCTTATATCAAGATCACCGCCCTCAACATCGCCGCAATGGATAACGGCCTCCGCATCCGGATGGAGCTTCATCACTTTATGAAAATTGTCATTATTGCCGTGAGTATCACTCACTATTATCACTTTTTTCAATCGAACAGCTCCGATCTCATCTTCCTTAATGCCTTGCCTCTGTGAGATATCTTGTTCTTCTCAAGCTCGGGGATCTCTCCGGTGCAGCATCCTATCTCAGGGCAGTAAAATATGGGATCGTATCCGAATCCGAACTCGCCCTTTTCCTCATATCCTATGCGTCCCTCAACAGTCTCTCGCACGCACTTTTCGCTTCCGTCAGGCAAAACAGCGGCAATGGCGCATACGAACCTTGCAGTCCTCTCTTCATCGGGAACGCCCTCAAGACGCTGTATAATGTTGTTGTTCTTTATGGTATAAGGAGTATCCTCTCCCATGTATCTTGCAGAGTATATTCCGGGTTCTCCGCCCAGTGCATCAACCTCAAGTCCCGAATCATCGGCAAGAACGATATCGTCGGGTAAAAGCTTATGCACCGCTCTAGCCTTGATGATGGCATTTTCTTCGAAGGTTGTACCGTCCTCCACGATATCGGGATCCACGCCTGCTTCCTTCATTGATACGATCTCATATCCGCATCCTTCCATGATCTCGCGTATCTCACGCATCTTACCCATATTGCCTGTTGCAAATACCAGTCTCTTCATTTTTTACTCCGTATCCATACAGCGGTATTCTTTCCGCTGCTTATTTATTCTCTCCGGTACCGGGCCCCTCATTATCCTTCTTCCTTGCAGGCGGCTTGGGACCTCTGAACTCATAATAGTATGTCTTCATCATACCGTTATAAATCTTGCGATTCTTGTCTGCCTTTCTTCCTATGCCGTTCTCCACTTTATCATATGAACTGATAACATACATGCTCCAGCTGTCCAGGGCCTTGTATCTTTCTCCCAGCAGACGGTACAGACTTCCAACCTCATCTTTATCCATTAGTCTTTCACCATATGGAGGATTGGTTATTATAAAGCCGTATTTTTTCGGATGGGAAAGAAGCGCCACATCTCTGGTCTGAAAATGTATCATCTTCTCAACACCGGCGTCCGCCGCATTCTTACGTGCTATGCGGATCATCTCTTCATCGATGTCATAGCCCTGTATATCCGTATCCGTAACACTTACCACCGAATCATGTGCCTCTTCAAAGGCATCCTTCCACACCTGTTCCGGAATCACATGCTTCCAGTTCTGTGCGTTAAATGTTCTGTTCATTCCGGGTGCGATATTGGCAGCCATCATCGCAGCCTCGATGGGTATCGTCCCGCTTCCGCAAAATGGATCCACAAGTATGCGGTCTCCTCTCCACGGAGTGAGCATGATAAGACCTGCGGCAAGATTCTCCGCTATGGGAGCCTTTGCGGTAAGCTTCCTGTATCCCCTCTTATGCAACGAGTCTCCGGTGGTATCAAGTCCTATGGTTACTTCGTCCTTCATTATGAAAACTCTGAAGGGAAATGCATCACCATCCTCAGAAAACCAGTCTGTATGATAAACGCTCTTTAGTTCATCCACCATTGCTTTCTTAACGATGGACTGGATATCGGAAGGACTGAACAGTGCAGACTTGACGCTGGATGCCTTGGCAACCCAGAATTTTCCGTTTTCGGGTATGAACTCCTCCCACCTTACAGCCTTGGTACATTCAAACAGTTCATCAAATGTACGTGCCGTAAAAGAGGCTGCCTTTATGAGCAGCCTTTCTGCCGTACGTGAGCAGATATTTACTCTTGCTACAGCCTCGGCGTCACCTTCAAATGTGACCCTTCCGTCAGCAACACCCGTAACATCGTACCCAAGATCCGTTATCTCTTTTTTAAGTACAGACTCCATGCCGAAATGACATGGAGCCATTATCTCATATATCCTGTTAATGATCAGTTCCTTTCTGACCTTTCACCATTCAGCATGAGCTGTGTCTTGGCCGGATTGCGCAGAACATCACGAAAATCCTCCTCCGGCATGGGTCTGTAAAAATAAAATCCCTGTATCATATCACATTTCGCATCCACCAGGAATGCGACCTGCCTTTCCGTCTCAACACCTTCAGCTATAACATCGGCGCCAAACTCATGGGCCATGCTGATAGTCGACCTGATGATCGTCTCTGCTCTCAGGCTGCATCCTATCTTGCGGATAAATCCGATATCGAGCTTAAGCGTATTGAAATCATAACTCTCGAGAGTGGACAGTGATGAAAGCCCGCTTCCGTAGTCATCAAGCATTATCCTGACCTTCTTCTCCTTCATGCTGTTAAGAAAGTCGAGAGCGTTGCGTTCAAGATTGGCGTAGGCCGATTCAGTGATCTCTATCTTGGCTGCACCTTCAGGAAAATCCTTATTCGACAATATTTCCTTGATCCTGTCCAAAAGAGACGGATCATAGAAATCAATTCTTGAAAGATTGATGGAGATCGGAACTATGGGATGACCTTCCTTTGCATCCTTCAGCAGCATTCCGAATACCGTTTCGGCCATATACAGATCCACTCTTGAAACCTTGCCGGATTTCTCAAGTGCGGGTATGAACAGCCCCGGAGGTACCATTCCCAGATCATGATGTCTCCACCTGACTAATGACTCCGCAGACACGATCTTACGGGTCCTCGTATCCACTATGGGCTGGAAGAATGAGATCAGTTCCTTCCGCTTCAGCGATTCTCCAAGATCAGAGATCAGTATCATATGATTAACATACTCAGATCTCATCTTATCCGTATATTCCCCATAAAGGGCGGTATCGGTATCGGAAATATTGGACTCGGCAAGCTTGGCCCTGTCTATCATAAGTCCAACCGATATTCCCATATCCGTTATATGGAATACTCCGCAGGTGACACTGAAATCATACTGCTTATATGCGCTTTTATATATCATCTGGGACAGCTGCCTGAGTTTTGACGGTTTAAGGCTTTCATTCTTAACTATGGCAACAAAATGATCACTGTCCAGTCTTCCTATCAGAAGCGGCTCAAGGATCTCCTTTATCCTGTCCCTTACCATGAAGATCACAAGATCTCCGGTCTCTTCGCCGAAAAGATCATTGATTGTCTTAAATCCGCGGATATTGGTGTAGACAAGGGAATACCCCTTGCTGAGATCAAGCGATCTGATACATTTTTCTGCATCTCTCAGGAACCCGGTTCTGGATAATATATCCGTCATCCAGTCCCTGTCGATCATCTCTGTTATATCCTGGATGATACAGATGCTTCTGGAACGATCGTCCTCTAAGGGTCTGATCCTCACATCAAGCGCACGTCTTATCCCGCCCTTTTCGGTATGTACGGTACGGGAGAATGACCCAAGAGTCTCAATTTCGTAATCTATATTATCCTGAGTCATCTGATCCAGCAGAGCCTGTCTCTCCTTCTCCACAACAAGCTTTGCTGCAAAGTCCCTGATAAAATTCCAAATGTTTCCGGTTTTTGTGACACTGACGTCATATTTATTCAAAAAATCACTGGTGTATTTCATGCAGGTCTCACCGGTAGCGGCATCCACTTCGAACACGCAGATGTAACCACCTGTCATAACCGCATTCCAGTCATTTTCAGTGACACTTGTGTCAATTTTGCCCAAAGTGCCGTTTTCAAGCACCTCTCCGCGGCCTCTGAATCTTATGACGTCATTGTCAATAAGGAAATAGCTTCCATCCTCTATCAGGTAGAATTTCCTGCCCGCAGAGTCCGGAAGGATGATGTCATTAATGAGGTCCTTACCATCTATCCCGTAATTTCTGAAATAGGATCCATGGGGTATTATGGATATATCCGTAAGCCCCAGTCCAGAGGTAAATCTTTCAAATCCGGAATCATCTGCCTCTCCCTCCAGTTCCGGGAAAATATATGCATTTTCAGCACAGTTAACACTGCCTGCGCTCAGGGAGATAATGATACCGGGATAGCCTACAAGCAGTTCCTTTAATCCTATCTGTTTAAAAAATGCATTCTGTGTGGGAGCATGTCCGCCGGCAAGAATAATGACATCGGAATTCCTGACCAGATCAAAAGCATGATCGGCTGTTCTGTTATCAAGAACGCTGACCCCGCGCACTTCAAATCCGGCAAGCCTGAATGCCTCTGCCATCCTGGATGCTGTAAGAGTATTGACTCTTTCGTCGGCAGGATCCGCAGCGATCACAAGGATTCCGGAGCCGTCAACCCAGTATTTTGCGACATTATCAACAAAACCATTGTCGCTCAACAGATGAACAGGCAACGGATTATCAAGATCCTTGTATTCTATAAATGAACTGGTAAGAAAAAGAACCATTCATTACTCCATTAAACAGAGCACAAATGCTCATAGTTATTGTACCACGTAAGAAACCTCCCGTAAACGAGACCATACGTGACATTCCGTCTTTTGGAAAACCCTCAATCATCAAACAGCTGCATTATGGACAGGGAACCGAATACCACATAAACATCATCTTCGGAAGAGGAATCTACCTTCAGGGCATCCCCAAGACTATCCTCTGTACGGATCATCAGTTCCGCACATACATCCTTCAACTCATTTCTTATCTTCTCTGCAGCTTCGGCCAGTTTTTGAGCGGGTAATCCCCTCTTACTGTCGGGAAGATCTATAGCGGTAAATGATCCGGCAAGCGGAAGCATGATCCGAAGTATCTCTTCGTAATCCTTGTCTTTAAAAACACCCATTATTAAATGTATTTTCCTGTTTTTCGGAAGATCGGGATCAGATTCCAAAGCCGCCCTGAGAGCCCTTGCAGCCCCGGGATTATGGGCTCCGTCTCTTATAATAACAGGCTTTATCTTAACCTTTTCATACCTGCCCGGCCAGCATGCCTTCCGTATCCCGTTTATAACGATATCATCTGTTATTATATGTTTTATGAACAGATTATGTAAACTGTTTTTTATTGCATTTAAGGTATGAAGTGCCGTATTCAGGTTATCATACTGGTATGACCCCGGTAGAGGATTGACAAAGCCGGCCGGAACGAGATCATCATCTGAGGGGATACATATCGCTCCCCTGATACCGGCTTCCCTTTTCAGAGTTTCCTCCGGATCGTACTTCTTTCCGCCTGATATGACTTCAGGCATATGAGCTATAACTGCCGGACATCCTCTTCTCATGATCCCGGCTTTATTGATGGCTATCTCATCAGGTGTATTCCCGAGAAATGCCATATGGTCCATGCTGACCGGTGTAAAGACCGTGGCAAGCGGCTCTTCGAATACATTGGTGGCATCTTCCCTTCCGCCCATTCCGCATTCTACGATCGCCACATCAGCATTCTGCTCCCTGAAAAACAGTAAGGCAGCGGCTGTCTCTGCCTCAAACCCCGTAGGCTTTATCCGCATAAGATCAGCAGCTTCCTTTACATAGGTAACAGCACCGGCGTACTGCTCTTCCGTTATGTCTGCTCCGCCCAGTCTTATCCGCTCAAGATATCTGAACACTGATGGTGATGCATACCTTCCCACCTTAAGTCCGCATTCAAGCAGCGCATACTCCAGATAGGTACAGACAGAGCCTTTTCCGTTTGTACCCGCAACATGGATCACATTGAGCTTTTTTTCAGGATTGCCAAGCCTTTCCAGCAGCTCTCTTATGATGTCCGTTCCGGGGACAATTCCGGCAGATCCCGTGTTTTCTATATAGTTTCTTGCTTCCGTATAATTCATATTATCTTACTTTCCATTAATTCTTACATGTATTGTAACACATATTCCGGATTAGATTTATGCAGTAAGATCACTCATATCATAATCGTTCCGGCAGGGATCATATAAATATTTTTAACGGCCGTTTTCTTGAAAACGCTGCCTGTGCATTGTATTATTAATTCTGCGTGTATGGAAAAAGGCGTAACCTGAAATTCGCTGCATACAGATAATACACCTACGGAGAGAAATTATGCTTGTATCAACCAAAGGCAGATATGCGCTCAGTGTTATGATCGATCTTGCTGAGCATGATAAAGACGGATATGTACCTCTTTCAGATATTGCCCAAAGACAGGGAATATCCAAGAAGTATCTTGAAGCTATAATAAGTGCTCTCGCCAAGGAGAAGATGGTAAAGGGTATCCGTGGCAAGGGCGGAGGCTACAAGCTGAATGTCAACCCTTTCGAATGCACAGCCTGGGACGTCATCAAAGCAACCGAAGACAACTTCACCCCTGTATCCTGTGTGACGGATGACCACGCAGTGTGTCCGAATAAAACTTACTGCAGGACACTTCCCATGTGGCTTGAACTCGACAGAACGCTTAAGACCTTCTTTGAAAAATACAGGATCTCAGATCTGTTATCGGATGAACCCTTCTGAAAAGATGAAGTTCTCCAAATACATCCTTCCCGGATGCTAATTCATGAATGATACAAATTACCCCCTGCTGCCGTACCCGGTGCAGGGGGTAATCTTTAATCCTTATCTTTTTCTGTATCTTATCTGCTGCCTCTTAGAGTCATCGCACTTTACTGCTTCTTACCTTTACCGCCTTTGTTTCCGCCTGTCTTTTTGCCTTTACCGGCAGACTTGCTGCCTGACTTACTGTCTGTTTTATTCGCAGTCTTAGTATCTGCCTTTCCGTCCTTCCTGCTATCCTTAGACTCATCTTCCCCGTTCTCGGAAAGGAGTACGGTTGCAACCACGTAAGCTACTGCAGCAAGGATAACCAGAATTCCGAGTATATGATGAGACCGGAGTCCTGTCTGTGCGGTCTCCTGAGTTCCCTCACCATCCGTCGCAGCAGATGCGCCTTCATCAGACGCCACCTCTTCAGCACCTCCGGCAAAGCCGTTATCCATCTGAAGTTCATCTGCAAGCTTGATCTCAAAGTCATCGATGAGGAATTCTCCGGATCCGTCGGTCTCAAAATACAATCCTGCGGAATCAAGATCCTCCGGAAGCTTCAGGGTTGTCTCTATGAGCGTCCAGTCGAATTCGGGTGTATCGAAGGATATGCTTCCCGCATCATCAAAACCATCAACGCCCATGGTAAGGGTCTGATCCTGTGACTTGATATAATATGAAACTGTTATGGTATGTCCGATAAATCTAGAGATATCATATCTCAGAGTCGCATCAACCGCTTCTCTCCTCACCTGAAGCGAAAATCCGGTCCTGGCATCAGGTGTATGATTCTCCTTCATCTTCAGCATGATCGTAGCCTGATGGCCTGCACCACGGCTGACAAAGCCAAGTTCGGAAGGAGATCTGTTGGACCAGCTTCCATCCACCTCAACGGGCTCAAAATCAATGAAGATATCCTCTGCCTTTCCTCTTGCGAAGGTATCCACAAGATCGAACTCCTCGCCCTTACCTGCCATGAGCACTGCATAATATGCAGTCTTGGGTGAAAGATCCGTGTTAAAGAGAAGAGGTTCTGACTCCTTTCTCCATGATGATGTATCGGTAAGTCCCCAGAGGGTAACGGAATTGATATTGACTCCCTTATCAACCTCATCAAGAAGCATCATGAAATAGTCATAATAGAACTTAGCCTGTCTGTAATCTCCTGCCTCACCGGCGGTTGCCTTGCCTACATCAAGCTCTGTGACCTGGAGATTGTTGATGGCAGCTGCATACTTTTCTATTGCTGCCGCATACTGTGTAAGTGAATCTGTTGCTGTGAGGTGACCCTGAAGTCCGATACCGTCGATAAGTCCGTCACCGTAGATAGTTCCGTCTCCGTCTGGATTGATAACAGGACTCTGAACCATCCTGTGTCCCTCGTTGTACTGTCTTACTGTCAGCACATCGACTATTGTATCTGCCTTCTTGGTGAACCACTCATTGTAATCGTTGTAATACAGTTCCGGCTTGATGGATGAAAGATCTCCGTTTGGATCAAGTCCGTACTGCTCTGCATACTTGGGAGCATTGGTCTCAACAGCTTCTCTTGCATAGAGGAAACAGTAATAAAGGAAGTCATCTCCTATTATCCTGTACCAGTAGCTTCTTCTGAGTCCGTCGTCCTTACCCTCATCAACAGCCTCATTTACCACATCCCATGCATAAATGGTATCTGCATATCCGTTTGCATAGGTATACTCGATCACGCTGTTTATATAGGTCTTGAGTCTTTTAAGAAGTGTTGCTCTGTCAACAAGACAATCATCATCCAGAGTAGCGTTATAATCCTTGGTAGCAGATCCGTTAACGGTAGCCCTGAAATCCTTGGCAAATATGGAAGGATCGACCTGTGAATGCCATACAAGGCAGTGTCCTCTGACGGGCATATTGTGCTCCTCAGCCCAGTCAAGCAGCTCCTCTGCTGCCCTGTCAACCTTGAAAAGGCCGTCAGAATTCGGATCAAAATTATAAGCGGGCTTGAATTCATTGCCGAATGTCATGGAATTAAACTGTGCATCAATGAACTCTTCCTTAAACGCATTGCCTATCTCGGCGCTGGAATCTCCCCAGTGATCGATAGCCTGTACGGCAACGCCCATCCTGAACTTTCCATCGTATACATCCCTCAGACTTTCAAGAGACATATAATCATAGTACCCCTCTGCCATAACAGTATTCATGGTGACATTGCAGCCACCTGACAATACCGCACTTGCTGCTGTGAGTAATCCGAGTGCGCTCACAGCGATCTTCCTCAATACATTTTTTCTGTTCATATTCTCCTCTTTGCTGGTCCCTGGGCCACGCGGTTTCTGAGATCCCTGAGCTGGGTCTCAAATCTGTTTTTTACCAACTCTCTGTATTCCGGTCTTACCAGGAAATACAGATAAGACTCAATAAGATATTCCTCCGGCATTCCTCTTCCGGCAATCTTGAACTGCCTGAATCCACGCTCTATATACGAACCTATCTCCGTATCCTTTATGAATGCAGGTCTGTCCATACATTCCGAGAATTTTCTCGGTGTCTGGATATTGGGGCACGGGAAAGTGGTGACAGTGTCATACTCAAGCTGAAGCCTGGACTGCTGTTCGTAATGAGCTTTTCGCTTGGGACACCCCGGGTAACAGACCTCGTTTACAAGTATCTCGCACCTTCCTGCATTTCCGGAATCGACTATCTGACGCAGCACTTCCTCGTCATGGTTGAGATCGTAATCAAGTACCACAAGGAAATAATCCTTCTCGAATTCCTCAAGCAGTCTGTCCCTGTCAGTGATCCTCTTTGTTGTTGAAGAGATCATCTTGAAGGAAGGATAATTCTCCCTGAGATATTTCTCAAGAGCCGGTGAATTGACAAGCACCTGGTTAAGACCATTATCAGCAAGCCTCATGATAAGATTGCAGTAGGTATCGTAGCACTCCTTCTCACCGATGAGTGTATTGGTCCAGGTAAACCTTACAGGGATATTCCTCTGGTTATAGATGTCCAGTATTGACTGGATCTGTGCCTTCGGAGTCAGACCTATTACCGCTCTTCCGCCGTTCCAAATAGCACCGGGAAATGTACCGTATGCAGATCCGATCACATACCCTTCATTGAAATACTCAGGATACGACTTCATCATGTTCATGAGCAGCTGATTGAGAAGCCTGAACGCACAGAATCCGGGTATATGCCAGTATATCTTATTATCAGTGTTATCCAAGCTTACACCTCCCCGGGCATTACGAATTTCTGAGGCAGCGGCTTATTGATACTTACGATCTTATTGGCCTTGAGATTATTCAGAACCTGTATCCTGAACAGTCCCTGATATTCCGGCTTTATAAGGAAATTGCTGTATGTCTCAACAAGCGAGAAAAGATTACCTGTACGTCCTTCTATCTTAAAATTATGGATGTCCAGCTCATCACTGTATTTTCCCACAACATCCTCGGGCTTGATGAATGTCTTATAATCCTTGATGGTATAGAAACAGTTATGCTCTCCGTATTCACAATGCCACTGCTTGATAGGAATGTGATGGTCAGCAGGCATGCTCCTGTTCTTAAGTATAAGTCTCTGATTCTCTGCTATGTTCTGGTAATGATCCGAGCGTCTCGGACAGTTGGGAATACACAGACAGTTCACCAGCACTTCACATCTTGGATGATCATTGATCCTGGCAAGTGCTTCGAAATCATTATTGAAATCGTAATCAAGAACAACGAGATGATACGGCTTGGCCAGCTCCTCGTTTACCTTATCTATATCTTTAATCCTCTTACATGTAGAGGATACTATCTTCATATTCGGATATTTATTTCTTATATATTCTTCAAGTATGGGAGAAAAAAGAATGACACAGTTCTTCTCATCCTTAGCAAGCTGATCCAAACAGAAATTGCAGTATGGATCGCTTAATTCGTGCTCGTTAATGGTCATATTGGTATATGTAAGTCTTACAGATACCCCCTTTGAATTAAGGCTTCTGATGACATTAACGATATATTCGGCAGAGCACTGGTCATTGTATGAAGGTCTCCCCCCATTCCAAAGAGATGTGGGGAACTCGCCATAGCAGCTCTCAATCTTAACCCCTTCACGGAACATTTCGGGTTTCTGTTCATACATGCTTATAGTGAGCATGTTCAAAGGATAGTTCTGTCTGAGACCGGGAAGATGGAATTTTGCTTCACCCATAACATTCACTCCAATAGTTTTCAAAAAAACAGGACGGCGTTTTAGGCGCCGCCCTGCATAAGTTTTAATGACGCAAGAGATTATCTCTTAGCATTTGCCTCGTCAATGTAGGTCTGCCAAGCAGTCTTGGTTGCTTCAATGACAGATGATACATCAGCGCCGCCTGCATAAAGATTCCACTCGAAGTCCTCACCGATTCTGAGGTTGGGAACGAGCTCACCGATCTCGTAGCCGCCGGTCTTGATGATCTGAACAACAGAACTGTCTACGGACTCGATGTCATCGAACTTGCTGTAGTATCCAGCCTTAAGTCCATCGAGGTTCTCGATGAAATCTTCGTATCCGGGTACATCGCCGAAGTAAAGCATGTAAGCGAATGCGCACTTCCAAGCCTTGTCAGCATCATAGCAAGCAGGGATTACATAAAGGTTCTCTGATGCATATGAGTGATAGTTGTTTCCGGCAGAAGGTCCTACAGGGAAAATAGCGAATCCAACTTCGTCATCCATCTGTCTGACGTTGTCAGCTTCCCAAACCTGTCCGGGATAGAATGCGAAATGTCCGCTGAGCCAGTCTTCCTTATAGAAGTCCCAAGCTTCGTCGTTTACATAAGCGTTATGAACATCGTACTTATCCATAACTTCCTTACACATGTTGAGTCCTTCAAGAACGTTAGGATCCTCAAGAGCGATTCTGAACTTTCCGTCGCTGTCATAAGCAACTTCGGTTCCGCCGTTTGAGAAGATGAATCCCTTGATGAGATCGCCGTAGTTCTCACCGCATCCGTAGATGTCGATGGTACCATCGTTGTCGATGTCTCTGGTTACAGTATCAAGCATCTTGATCCAAGCGTCCCAGGTCCAGGTTCCTGCATCCTGCATCTCATAGATGGAATTAGGATCGATACCTGCATCCTCGAGTACTCTCTTGTTGAAGTACATGCCGGCTCTTGCTTCTGAGAAACCGTTGTTAGCAGCATACATAGCATAGATGCTGTCGCCGTTTGAATAGAGCTCATCGATCTGGTTTCTGGTGAAGATAGGATTGTGATCGAAATCAAGGCAATCCAGAGTTGAAAGGTCATACATAAGACCTTCGTTCATAGCAGATGTGGTAGCTGCATCGGGACGAATGGTGAATACATAGTAGTTGTCATCGCCGCCGGACATTACGTAATCTGCGAAATCCTGAGGAGCTCCGCCCCAGTCTGAAATAGCAGTATTGGTTACTGTGAAGTTGTAGGTCTCCTGGCACCAATCGATGTAATCGATACGAGCTTCCTCATAATCATTGTTGTTGGGAAGTTCATTGTTTGACCACCAGTCACGGATGATGACTTCAACTCCGCCAAGGTCGATGGGGTTGCCGTCTGCATCGGTAATGACCTCATAAGGGCTGTCATTGTTCTCAACAGGATCTGTGGTAGTTCCACCGCCATTGTTCTCGGTGTTGCCGGTCTCGGTGCCTGCGCCGGTGTTGTCAGGGGTCTGTCCTCCGTCACCTGTGCCTGTGCCGCAGCCTGCAAGTCCTGCAACCATTGCTGCGGTTGCGCCGACTGCAATAATCTGGTTCAAAAACTTTCTCTTCATAATCCTCCTTTTGACCGTAAACGGTCGGTT
>JAEEGG010019085.1_pt1 | contig 13877 bp, 13 predicted proteins | sample 9134161 | NCBI WGS metagenome assembly JAEEGG01 (sample SAMN16246543, study PRJNA631951) | gut metagenome | biome: gut microbiome; feature: rumen; material: CR-attached | host: Bos | place: Iran: Karaj | collected 2018-10 | reverse complement strand
GCTTGTGTGTGTCACAGGCGATTACCCGATTCTCCAGATCGATTAGCGGAGAAGGAGGTAGGCAGTGTAAGCAATGTAGCAGGCTATGAAGATAAAGCCCTCGATCCGGTCAAATGTGCGCTTCTTGAAAGTGTAGACCACGACATAGGTCATGACTGATGCAATAAGCACCACCAGATAGTCCACGATGTTGATGTTGACCAGCGTGAGCGGTTTTACGGTGGCAGCTGTACCAAGAATGAGCAAGATGTTGAACACATTAGAGCCCAGCACATTGCCAAGTGCGAGTTGTGGATTGTGCTTGCATGCCGCCACAATGGCGGTGATGAGTTCGGGCAGTGAGGTGCCGATTGCTACGATAGTAATGGAGATGACGGCGTCGCTCAATCCCCAGGTGTGGGCAAGGTTCTTGGCCGAGTTGAGGAACATGTTGCCGCCATAGATGAGTGCGGCAAGTGATGCGATGGCAATGATGACGAGCAGCGCCACATGCTGGCCCTCAAGCGATGATTTGGCTTCTTCGTCGGCGTCTTCAAGAGCTTGTTGAGGATTCTTGGCTTTGCCGAAAACCACATAGCACATGTAACCGATAAAGAGGATGAGGAAAAAGATGCCATCGATGCGTGAAATAGTGTTCTCACGAATACCTGGCACAATAGAATCATTGGCAAGTAAGAGCAGCATGAATGCGGCAAAAATGCCGAATGGGATGTCGCGCCGTTGCGTCTGTCGCTCGACGGCAAAGGGCATGATGGCAGCCGAAACACCCAAGATAAGGAAAATGTTACCTATGTTTGAGCCAATGACGTTGCCCATGGCTATATCGCCTTCGCCCCTGAGTGCCGAAGATATTGACACAAAGAGTTCGGGCGCGCTGGTGCCCATGCCCACAATAGTGAGACCGATGATGAAGTTGGATATGTTGGCGCGTTTGGCGATGGCTACCGAGGAGTCGACGATATAATTGGCTCCGAGAAGCAGCAAGGCGAGTCCAATGGCTAAAAACAGATAATCCATGAAAAAAGAGTCTTATTTCTTGGCCAGACTTGAGTTGTAGTACTCATAGTTGCCTGTAACGTCCTTGATAACCTTGATGAAGGGTGGGAAACTGATGGCATCGGGGTCAGAGACGCCCTCGATTTCGAGAATGTGCAGGTTGATGTCGGGCTCAATATAGCTATCGAGTTCAAAATACTGCTTCTCCCAAACAAAGTTCTTGCGTATTTTGCGAATGGTCTTGCGCGAGTGGTCGCGTTGCTGCATGAGCGAAACATACTGTACGGGGCTGATTTGACGCTCTGTTTCGATGCGTTCGGTGGCGCTGACCTGCTTTTTGGTGGTCTGGAAATAGGAGTATATTCCTTGCCAGCCGCGTTTGCGCAGTCGCACCTCGGTGCCCACCTCCGAGAGCAGATAGGTCTGCTCGATTTCACTCTCAATAGAGTTGGGGATTTCGCCCGTGACCTCAACCACATATTTTCGTTCAGCCTCAATGGGCCCTGGCAGACCGATACCCAGCACATTCGAGATTTCGGTGAGCACATTGTTGATTTTCTTCTCGAAGTCAACCTCATTGTCGATGATGCGCAGGTGGGGGTGTCCTGTCCAGGCCTGGATGAGCTTGTTGTCGAGTGCAATGGCCTGGTCAACACCTTCGCTGCGCACTTCATTGTTGGCAGTGGTATAGAACTGCTCGGCGCCGTTGGCTGCAGTGACAAGGTGAAGCACTGCATCGTAGCGAGTGTCACGCAGACGCACGATGTTGAGCTCTGACTCTTCAAGGATGGCTTGCCACATCTCGGGTGCAAGGTAGGCTGAGATGTCCATGACACCGCGGTCACAAACGAGCAGTGCAGGCTTTCGGCATTTTTGCGCCATCTTCACAAAGAGGTCTTCAAGCTCAATTTGAGTGCGCAGAGTAGCTTTCTCGGCTTCGTAGAAGAGCTCCTTGTTGTCGGTGAGGTAGTTCACCCCTGCGTGACCAAACATAGTTGGGACTTCGGGGATGGCGAACACCTGGAAACCTAACTCGGTGAAATGCTCAATGATTTTAGCGAGAGCCGTAGTCTTGCCAGCGCAAGGGCCACCGGTGAGAACGATTTTAGTGATATTGTTGTTCATCTTAAAGAAAACATTAACAATGGGTTGCTTGATGTGATAGAGTGCATGTCATGGATTCGTGGCGAGCACAACTACAAAACAATTTGCTAAATTACAAACAAAATTTCAAATGGCCAAATGTGCAGGCCAAGAACTAAGAATGTGCTGTCAAATTTGCTAAAACCGAAAATTCGTTGTATTTTCGCAAAGCATTTCAATAGAGTGCGTTTACATGAAGCCATTCAAGACATACAGTATCAATGTGAAGGGCGAGTTGATAGAAATCTCTCGTCCGTGGGTGATGGGTGTCCTGAATGTCACGCCCGATTCGTTCTACGAGGCTAGCCGCTGCGATTTGACCGAGAAAATCGAGAATCGTGTGATGCAGATGCTGAGCGAGGGCGCTGATGTGATAGATATAGGTGCCTACTCGACCCGTCCTGGTGCCGCCGAGGTGAGTGCCGAGGAAGAGCTGGCTAGGCTGAAAATTGGTATGGCGATTGTGCGCAGGCTTGCACCTGACGTCTTGACCTCGGTCGACACATTCAGGGCCGATGTGGCAGCGCGCTGCGTTGAGGAACTGGGCGTGAACATGGTGAATGACGTGAGTGGCGGTGAACTTGACAAAGACATGTTTAAGACCGTTGCCCGCTTGCGTGTGCCTTACGTTGTGATGCACATGCGAGGCACTCCTGCCACTATGCAGCAGTTGACTCAGTATGATGATGTGACTGCCGAGGTGCTGGAATCGTTGGCGCGCAAGATCGACTCTCTGCACCAGATGGGTGTGGCCGACGTGATTGCTGACCCAGGATTCGGATTCAGCAAAACGGTGGACCAGAATTATGAGATGCTGTCGCAGTTGAATGCCTTTACGGCACTCGATGTGCCCTTGTTGGTGGGCGTGTCGCGCAAATCGATGATATACAAATACCTTGATGTCACGGCAGGCGATGCGCTTAACGGCACGACTGTGCTTAACACACTAGCCTTGTTGCAAGGAGCGCACATCTTGCGCGTGCACGATGTGAAGGCAGCCAGCGAGGCTGTAAAATTGGTGATGAAGACATATCCCGACATATATAAATCTTGATAATAAACTATGGAATCGATACTTGGACTGATAAGCATCAAAGACATAATAGACATACTGCTCGTTGCCACGTTGCTGTTCTACCTTTACAGGACGATGAAAGACTCGGGCTCGCTGAACATATTCCTCGGCGTGCTGTCGTTTGTGATCACATGGGTGGTTCTGTATAAGATACTCGACATGCAACTGATAGGCACATTGATGGACAAGTTTATCGACATAGGCTTGTTTATCATCGTGATTCTGTTTCAAGACCAGATACGTCGTTTCCTGATGGAGATTGGTTCTCGCAAGGGCTTGCGGTTCATCACCAAATTGTGGCACAAGAGCGATGCTAAAGCACAAAAGCAGAAATGGGTGATGCCGGTGGTTTATGCTTGCATGAGCATGTCGAAGTCGAAAACAGGCGCCCTGATTGTTGTGCGTCAGCAGATACCGCTCGACGACTATGAGAAAACGGGCGATGTGATAGATGCCAATCTGAACAATCGCTTGATTGAGAATATTTTCTTCAAAAACAGTCCTTTGCACGATGGTGCGTTGATTATAGATGGCAACAAAATGAAGGCGGCAGGATGCATCCTGCCTGTATCGCACGACACCGATTTGCCCCGCTATCTGGGGCTTCGTCATCGTTCGGCTTTGGGTATCTCGCAAGCGACCGATGCCATTGCCATAGTGGTGAGTGAGGAGACGGGCAGCATATCGTATGCTCATCGAGGCGAACTTCACCTGAAGTTGAGCAGTACGGAGCTTGAACAGGCGTTGTCGGAATTGTCGGTGAATAATTAATGAATACATAGCTATGGGTGCAGGCGGAATGTTTGAAATTGGAAACACGCTGGTGAGTTTGGAGCTTGCGGAGCGATTCTTTTGCTGTAATATAGATGCCTGCCTTGGTTCCTGCTGTATCGAGGGTGATGCCGGCGCTCCCATAACTGCGAGTGAGTTTGCCAAACTGAAGGAGGTTTTGCCTGAAGTGTGGGACGACCTGTTACCGAGCGCACAACGCCAGATTGAGGAGAATGGTGTGGCATGCTTTGATCCTGAAGGAGAGATGGTCACCCAGATTGTGGACGGCCGCAACTGCGTGTTTTCATGCTATCTGCCTGGCGGCAAGTGTATTTGTGCCATAGAAAAGGCTTTTCATGAGGGCCGCGTCAAGTGGAGAAAGCCCATTTCTTGCTATCTATATCCTGTGCGAGTAAAGAATTTCCCCACTTTCACTGCTGTGAACTACGACCGTTGGAAGATATGCAAGAGTGCAGAGGTGCAAGGCCGATTGAAAAAGGTCAGACTTTATGAGTTCCTGCGTGAGCCGCTGATTGAGCGGTTTGGTCAGGAGTGGTACGATGAACTAGTGATTAACTGCGAGGTGTATATCAAGACCTATCTGGAGGATTGAGTTCGATTCCCAATAGTTTTGCAATCAAATAATAATCAAGATAATGAAAAAGACTCTATTGATAACATTGCTGGCACTATGGACACAGGTTGTGCTTGGGCAAGACGATACCTTTTGGCTGGGAGCCGACATAAGCGGTACTACCGAGATGGAAGCACATGGAGTACAACTGTATAATGCGGCTGGCGAACCTCGTGAGAATACTGCCTTGATGAAAGAACTGGGGCTGAATGCAGTGAGGTTGCGCGTGTGGGTGAACCCGAAGCATGGCTTCAGCAGCAAGGAAGATGTGCTGGTGATGGCCAAGCGTGCCCAAAACCTGGGGATGGCAATTATGATTGATTTCCACTATAGCGACTGGTGGGCCGATCCTGGAAAGCAAAATATACCCGCGCAGTGGAAGCACATGAATTACAAACAGATGTGCAAGGCCCTTGCCAGACACACCCGCGAAACGCTTGAATTGCTGAAGCATAACGGCATCGATGTGAAGTGGGTGCAGGTGGGTAATGAAACCACTAACGGTTTCTTATGGCCTATGGGTGAAGCTACAACCAATATGGCTCAATATGCCGGCCTGACTCAGGCTGGTTATGAAGCAGTGAAGCAGGTGTATCCCGATGCTATTGTGATTGTGCATCTTGACGCCGGCAGTGATGCCCGGCGGTATAACTTTATCTTTGATGGACTGGTGAAGTATGGGGCCAAGTTCGACATGATAGGCATGAGCCTTTACCCCTATTGGGATATGAAAGCTGGCCTTGAGGTTGACTATCAAGGAACGATTGAGCATTGTGTGGCTAACATAAAGGCACTCAATAAGAAATATGGTTGTGAACTGATGCTTGTAGAGGCAGGGGTAGAGTCGGCCAAACCCGTTGAGGGCAAACGCATCATGGCCGAGATGATAGAGGCGATGAAGACTCGCACCGATGGCCACTGCCACGGAGTGTTCTACTGGGCGCCTGAGGCCGAAGGCTATTATCCGCTGGGTGCGTTTAAAGACCACAAGCCCACCGCCATCATGGAAGCCTTTACCGAGGCAGCTTACTCTGCCAATTCGTTGTAATTTGCATGCTCAGAGTTTATTAGCTCCAACTTGCCGTTGTGCCATTCATAGGTGCTGATCTCCACATCGTTGTCGAGTCGCCAAATACCCACTATGCGCTTCTCGGCAGGATAGACTTCAGGGCTATTGATTTGATCGTAGCCCTCCACTTCCTCTTTTAAGAAGCAATGCGTTTTCTGGTCCCACAGGAAAGCCGTGTAGGTAAAGTTGCCGAACATGTTCACTGGTCCGTTGCACACCTGCAAGTCGGGATAACCATCAAAATTGATGTCTTTTTCCAATATCTCGCCAAATCCATACCATTGGGCGGTGTCAAGCGGCTCGGCCCACACCGTGCGTACCTCGGTTTGCCCCATGGCATCGGTGATGAACAAGAGAATACTATCGGCTTGACACCAATGGTCGTTGTCTTCATCACAGGATTGTAGCACTTGGGTGCGGAATGTGAAATCACTGCGTTTTGGCACATGCTGACGCGCTATTGCGGGCAATGCTATGCTGATGGCCAAAGCCCACATGATTGCCAATACAGACTGTTTCATGACAGTTATGTCTTCATTAAAAATGGTTATTTCTCAAACTCTTGTGCTACCAGTTCGAGATTCTCGATAATGGGCAGCTGTTGTGGACAGCGACTCTCGCACTGACCGCACTTGAGGCATTCGCTAGCCTTGCTGTGGGTTTTGCAAAGTAGCTGATATTTGTTGATGGGTTCCATCCATCGTTGTCCGTCGCCAAACTGCTTGACTGTGTTATAGAGTGCAAAATACTCGGGAATGGCGATGTCCATGGGGCAACCGTTGGTGCAGTAGTGGCAAGCAGTGCAAGGAATGCCTTTCGACTCTTTAATGATGGTTGCGGCAGTGTCGATGGCTTCCTTTTCCTGTTCGTTGAGCGGAACGAAATCTTGCATAAACGATGTGTTATCATCGACTTGTTTCAGGTTGCTCATGCCGCTGAGTACCATAAAGATATTGGGCAAAGATGCCGTGTATCTCACGGCCCACGAGGCGATGCTCATGTCGGGATTGATGCTGCGGAATAGCTTATCCACTTTCTCGGGAACGTTGGCGAGTGCTCCGCCTTTTACCGGTTCCATGACAATGATGGGTTTGCCATAGCGGGTGCATATCTCGTGGCATTTGGCGGCATTAACTCTGGGGCTGTCCCAATCGATGTAGTTGAGCTGGAGCTGAACAAACTCAGTTTCGGGGTGTTCGGTAAGCACTTTCTCGAGCAAGTCGGGGTCGTCGTGGAACGAGAACCCCATGTGGCGTACTTTGCCTTCCTGTTTCATGTGTGAGATGAACGAGAAAACGTCGTACTGCTGAATTTTCTCGTAGTAGCTCTTGTTGATAGCATGGAGCCAGTAGTAGTCGAAGTATTCCACACCACAGCGTTCGAGTTGCTGGTTAAAGATGCGTGGCAGGTCGTCGGCCGAGTTGACTTCCCATATGGGAAACTTGTCGGTGACGGTGAAAGCTTCACGAGGATATCGTTTGACTACAGCTTCGCGCAACGTGGTTTCGCTGTGTCCGTCGTGATAACCGTAGGCTGTATCGAAGTAGGTGAAACCGCGCTCAATAAACAGATCAATCATGGGAATGACCTGTTCAATGTCGATGGAGCTCTTGTCGTCGTTGTTGAGCAGCGGCAATCGCATGAGCCCGAAACCGAGTTTTTTCATGACTGTGGCTTATTTTTTGAGGACGTACTTCAGGAGCAGGTATCCACCCACAATCTGGAGCAGCATGCCTGGGATGCCTATGCGGAAGTCTTGCACGGCAGCCATAAAGTCGGCTTTGATGGCCCACTCGATAGCGCATCCAACCACCTGATACAGTAGAACCACTGCAATGAGCGTGAGCAGGGTCACTTTCTGGGTCTTGTGTGCCACAAAGGCAGCGGCCGATGCGAGCAAAACACCCTTGATGATGATGACGGGAACGCCAGCCATAGGGGGCATGCCGAAAAGCAAGGAGTTGATGAGTGGCGACAGTAAAGCTGTGAGCAGGCCCACTTTTAACCCATATTTATAGGCACCGATTAGGGTGAAGAAATAGATAGGCAGCATGATGAGCCCCCCCTTAGGGAAAAGGTGGCAAAGCTGTGGAAGCACAATGTTGCCCACAATGAACAGTAGGGCAAACACATAGGTGCGGGTATCTCGCAAAGAAAGCGAATAGAGTTTTACATTAGAAGCGGTTTCCATAATAGAAATGGTTATGAGTGTTGTTTATATGCTTTTATAGAATCAGTCATCGGAACCAAAGAGAGGATCTTCTGGCATCACCATGATGGGAGCCGTCTGGTAGGCCTTCATGATGCGCTCGGGAACATATTTGTTGTCGACTACAAGACGGAAGGAGTATTCATTGAACCAATCGTTAGTCATGATGATGTAGCCTTTTTGTCCGCTGTCGGTGCCCCAGGAATTCTCTACTTTCCATTTCACAGGTTTGCCGTTCTCGTCAAGGTCCACAGCGCAGAGCGTCATGGCGTGGGTCGAGCCGCTGTCGAAGGTGGCAATGCGGTCGGCTTTGTTCATGGGGAAGGTGGTGGAGAACAAAGTGGCGTAGTCGTAATTGTCGAGCGAGAGATAGCCCACACTGCGGTTGAGCTGTTTGCCCACGTCATAGCTCGAGTAGAGTTTGGTAGAGTCTTTGAGTGAGGCAATGGCCATCTCAGCTATGTCTTCCATGGGCAGGTTCACATAGCGCCAGTTGTGTCCGTCGTAGGTGTGTCGGTCTAGTTCCACTTCATAGGTCTTGTAGTAGGGGCGGCGCGGGTCGTTCATTGCCATGATGAAGGTGCCATTGATGGGCCCGCCTTGAGTTTCGCGGTAAAATTCGAGTGGGGTATAGGTCTTGGCCGGTCCCACGGGTTTGCCTTTCTTGTCGCGGAAGGTGTAGGTGAACTCTTTGATGGGTTCGCCCAGGATGAGCGACAGCATGCTGTAGATGGTGCCAAGCATCTCGGTCTTGCGCTGCTTGATGGCGCTGGCCGATTTCTTGTTAGCTACCATCGAGCGCAGTTCGAGGCCGAATTCACGCAATTTAGAACCGATAATCTGACGCATTTTAGCTGTGCGCTCGGCCGAGAAAGTCTCGGGTTGAGCCTCCATGGGTACCAATCCATATTTCTCTGCAAGGTCGGCTGCACCGCAAAAAGTTCCACCATCGTTGATGGGGTGCTTGAAGAAGAATTGAACACGCTGGTCGTCGATGGGCTTGTTGGCACAGTCGATCACGCCTTGCAGCATGAGGTTGGCTTTCTCGAGCTGGTCGTAGAAAAATAGATAGTCGTGTGAGTATTCAACCCTGATGGAGTCGCCATGCTTGCGTGCAAAGTTGGCACGGAACACATTGAAACTGGAGTACATCCAGCAGCGTCCGCTTTGGCGCTGGTTGTGAATGCTTTGAGTGGGAGTCTCAATGCTGAAGTGTGTGTCGTTGACCTTGAGGTTGCGATAATTTTGTGCAAGGTCGTCGATGGAGTTAGCCGCCATAGCGTTGCGCACGGCAGGATGGATGGTGGCAGCTGCCGACTTCTGTATTTGCTGAAGCATCTGTGTGTCGATGCCGCCTTGTGAGCGATTTTGTGCGCTCGCCGTCATGGCAGCCACGAGCGTAAAAGCAAGAAATAAAGATTTGCGTAGGTTCATAGTTATGTTATGGTTTTAAGGGGCGCAAAGCCCACGATTATCAATTCTTTTGCAAATATAATAATAAAATGTGTGATAATCAAAAAAAGCCCACCGATTGGTGAGCTAATTCTTGATGAGAATAATATTTATTTACTGAATCGGCGTCCGTTCCACTTGAGCATAGTCTCCCGAACCTTGTTTCCGTTCTTATCCCATTTTGTAACAACGATGTGCTTGCCAGTGCGTGGCAGAGCGTAGGAGGTTTCATTATAATCTACTTCAAAGCCTGGCGAGTCACAAAATACCATCTTCTTGGTGGCATTGTTGTAGCGCAAAAACTGGAGATCACTGGTCTCGGTGTAGGCAGGGTGGCCATCAATAAATGTGGCCAAATTGTTGAATGCAAACAATTTGTGCTTGCCGTCGGCTTCGTTCCAGTAGCACATTTCCATTCTGTTTACATAGGAATCATCTACTCGCTCATAGAGCAAGTATCCGTTTTTCTCGTCGATAATAAAGGTCACGCCTTCTTCTTGTGGGAGCCCTTTGCGTTGCTGAATCATGGCATGCATGATGGCATTGGAGGGCTTGTCGCCGGTTTCCTCAAGATTGGCCATATAGTTGACGTATGCCCAGGCCAAGTCGGTGATGGTGGGCTTCGCACCTTGATATTTCACTCTTATGTCATCCTGTGCCCAGGCGGCTAAACTGGCGAAGAGTAGTGCAACTAAAAGAATCGTTTTTTTCATATGCATTAATACTATTGAGTTAGAATTGTTTCAGGAGTTAAATTCTATTGCAAAATTACAAAAATCGTGCTGAAAATCAAGAGTTGTGACGAAAGAGAAGATAAATAATGAAGAATAATGACAAAAATGGCCGAAAATGTATGTGCGGCTGTAAATGAATCGACGTGAGGCCATTTGATCCTATCGACGTTTATTTGAAGTGAAGAAATAGATAAACGAGATGGAAATTGGAAAACTTATTCGGCTTGCAGATGAAATGTCAGAGAATATTTGTAACTTTGCACCCTTAAAAGAATGATAATATTTAAAATATTCATACAATGGGAAATAAAGCACTGTTAATGATTTTAGACGGGTGGGGCATTGGTCCTGCCGAAAAAAGCAATGTAATCTATAGCACACCGACTCCCTATTGGGATGGTTTGCTTGAAAAATATCCCCACAGCCAGCTCATGGCTTGTGGCGAAGATGTAGGTCTGCCCGACGGCCAGATGGGCAACAGCGAGGTGGGGCACCTGAACATAGGCGGCGGCCGTGTGGTGTATCAAGACCTCGTGAAAATCAACAAGGCGATTGCCGATGGCTCAATTCGCAAGAACCCCGAAATCGTGAAGGCCTACTCCTATGCCAAAGAAACAGGCAAGGGCCTGCACATCATGGGTTTGACTTCGACCGGCGGCGTGCACAGTTCGCTCGACCACTTGTTCGCCTTGTGCGACATAGCCAAGGAATATGGACTGGAAAAAGTCTTCATCCACTGCTTTATGGACGGCCGTGATACCGACCCCGAGAGCGGCAAGGGCTTTGTGGCCGATGTGGAGCGTCATTGTGCCGAGAGTGCTGGCGTTGTGTCAACAATCACAGGCCGCTACTATGCTATGGACCGTGACAAACGCTGGGAGCGCATCAAGATTGCCTACGACCAGCTGGTACACGGCGAGGGCAAGCTGAGCGACAACATGACGCAGGCCATTCAGGAATCCTACGACGAAGGCGTGACCGACGAGTTCATCAAACCCATTGTGAACAACACCGTCGATGGCCGCATCAAGGAAGGCGATGTGGTAATATTCTTCAACTATCGCAACGACCGCGCTAAGGAAATCACCATAGCACTCACTCAGCAGGATATGCCTGAACAGGGCATGACCACAATTCCTGGCTTGCAATACTTCTGCATGACTCCCTACGACGCTTCGTTCACAGGCGTGAACATCCTCTTCCCCAAGGAGAATGTGACTAACACGCTGGCCGAGTATCTCTCGAGCAAGGGCAAGAAGCAGCTGCACATTGCCGAGACCGAGAAATATGCCCACGTCACTTTCTTCTTCAATGGTGGCCGTGAAGAACCCTTTGAGGGCGAAGACCGCATCCTGGTGCCGTCGCCCAAGGTGGCTACCTATGACCTGAAGCCCGAGATGAGCGCTTATGAGGTGAAGGACAAACTGGTCGCAGCCATCGGCACGCAGCAGTACGACTTCATCGTGGTGAACTATGCCAACGGCGACATGGTGGGTCACACCGGTGTCTATGCCGCCATCGAGAAGGCCGTTGTCGCCATCGACCAGTGCGTGAACGAGACCGTGGAGGCAGCCAAGGCAGCCGGTTACGAGGTGATTATCATTGCCGACCATGGCAATGCCGACCACGCCGTGAATGCCGACGGCACTCCCAACACCGCCCACTCGCTCAATCCAGTGCCCTGCATCTATGTGAGCCCGAATGTGAATGCTCATGTGAAGAACGGCCGTCTTGCCGATGTGGCACCGTCCATTCTGCAAATCATGGGTCTGGAGCAGCCTGCCGACATGACTGGTGAACCCCTTATTGAGAAATGATAATCGAATGATAGATTATATCTAACCAGAAAAGCATTTAATATTATGTCATTAATCGACCGTAAGTCAAAACTTACTCAAGAAATCATTGCCTATGTGTTGCTCATAGTGGGCAGCGCGCTCTTCGCCATTGGCGATGTGATGTTTGTCAACCCCTACCTGATGGCGCCTGGTGGCACCTATGGTCTGAGTAACGTGTTCAACACGCTGTGGCCCTGGAAAATCTCGCTCTATGCTATTTGCATGGATGTGCCGCTGCTCATCATCGGCACCTGGATTCTGGGCCCGAAGTTTGGTTTCAAGACCATTTTGTCAACCGCTTTGATATTCCTGTTCACGCTGGTGCTCGAGAGCTGGTGGGGCTACAATCCTGTGATTCATGATGGCGCCATTGTGGCAACAGGCGACGCGTCGATGGTTGAAATCCCGCATCATGGTGGCTTCTTCACTCCCGACTATTTCCTGAACACGGTGGTATCGGGCTTGATTTATGGCGTTGCCATTGGCCTCATCTTCCGTTCGGGTGCAACCAGTGGCGGTTCCGACATCATTTCGATGATTCTGCACAAGTACACCAAGATTTCGCTTGGCACGCTGGTCATGATTGTCGACGGCATCATCACCCTCGTCACGCTGGTGGCATTCGGCGACATCCGCCTGCCAATCTATTCAGTGATTGTGATCTTCATCGAGGGCAAGGTGATTGACCTGGTGGTGGATGGTATGAAGAGCTACCGTACCATGTTCATCATCACCGACAAGCCCGAGGCAATTCGCGACTTCATCATCAACGATATCAAGCGAGGCGGCACTTGCATCACCGGCACCGGCCTGTATCGTGGCACCGAGCACAAGATGATTTATGTCACGCTCGACCGCACAGGCATGGTCAAGTTGCGTTTGGCGCTGCACGATATCGATCCCAAGGCGTTTGTCAACATCATGGAGAGCTCAGAGATTCTGGGCGAAGGCTTCAGGATGTTGCCACAGGAATAAACTCAAATAAATGGAAAAGATGAAAAAGCACATCTTATTATTTATAATAGCTGTGCTCGTCGGTACGCTGTGTGTGCAAGCACAGGGGCAAGACTCCACGCAGGTCCAGAAAAAGAATATACTGAAAGAGGTGTTGAACCGTTTCACCTTTCATGGCTATGCCATGGCTGGGTGGGAGTATCACGACAAGTCGAGTCCTAACAATCAGTTCAACATCAACAAGCTCATTTTGTTTACCGACTTCAGGGTAACCGACCGTTGGCATGCCTTTGCTATGGTCGGCTTCTACAAATTCTCGCTACACGAATTGTGGATGAGCTATCGTTTTGCCGATGCGCTCACCCTGAAGGTGGGCCAGTTCAAGACGCCGTTCTCATTAGAGAATCCCATTGCACCACCGGCTCTTGAGCTTATTACACTCACCTCGCTTGCCACCAACTACATGATTTGCGGCAGCTCTCCGTTTATGATGCCTACTGGGGCAGGGCGCGACTTGGGTATTACCATCTATGGCGACCTGTTCAACCATCATCTCTCCTACGACCTTGCCCTGATGAATGGCGCCGGTCGCAACAACCGCGACAACAACTCGCAGAAGGACTTTGTCGGAAAACTCACAGTGTGTCCCATTCCTGAACTGGCCTTGAGCGGGTCGGTGATTGTGGGCACGGGTAATGTGCCTGTTCATCCTGCCGAGGATGGCAGCGGTTATGTGTGCGATGCGGCTCCTGGCGTAACGGGTATCAAGGCTAACGGCAATTTCCAGCGCAACCGTTATGCCGCCAGTGCCGAGCTCAAAACCGCTCCGGTAGATGTGCGTGCCGAGTATATGTGGGGCAAGGATGCCGATTGCAAGACCGATGGCGGCTATGTTACGGCTCAGGCAAAGAATGTGGCCGTGAAGCACCTTGATGTGGTGGCGTCGTTCGACCACCTCAATGCCCACGATGGCGTCACCAATCGCTATACGGCTGGCTTGCA
>JAEEGG010019084.1_pt1 | contig 13877 bp, 13 predicted proteins | sample 9134161 | NCBI WGS metagenome assembly JAEEGG01 (sample SAMN16246543, study PRJNA631951) | gut metagenome | biome: gut microbiome; feature: rumen; material: CR-attached | host: Bos | place: Iran: Karaj | collected 2018-10 | reverse complement strand
ACGCGTGTGGTCGTTGTAGATCCCGTCTGCGAGACCTCGATCGCCCACTTCTTGCCGGTCATCGACCATTTCTGCTAACAGTTCCAGGCATGTCCGGACTCCCTCTTCGAGTGGGCGTACAAGAACCTCGGTCAACCCGGGGTGGAGGAGAGCAAAGGCAAAACGAAGGACAGCAAGGATGTCATCCAACTCGATTACAAAGACCGTATCTATGATCCTAAGTCCAAGATAGGTGATGTGTCGATCGATATCTATGTGCTGGGCGTACGGTGGTGGAAAGACCAGCATCTCGGCACCAAATATACTCTCACGCGCCCGGCGGGTGCCAAGTATCCGCTGACAGCTCATCTGAAGGCTACTTACAGCGGTTCGCTGCTCGAGGGAGGAGACATCATCTTCTGCCTCGAACCAATCTCGCCTACGCGTACGCGCGTTCATTATGAATTTAGTATATCCTTTGGACGCGTGCTCTCTACGTTTATCTCCGATAAAATATGGCGAAACGCCATCGAGTGGCGTTTCGAGACGATTCTGGACAATATCATTGAATACACCGAAACAGGTACTGTCCAAAAGCGGGAAGTCGGACCGAAGAAATAATTATCTTCTCTTTCTGTTCGGCTTGATACCTGCGTAGTTGTTGATGATGCGGCAGTGCTCGCAGTTACGCCATTGATACGTCACGCTGATACCTACTTGGAACCAACCGTCGTTCCAGTGGATATGCTCCTTGCCGTAACGGTCTGTCCATTTGCCGAAACTGTTACCTAGGGCTACTCCCTCGCTGTTCTGCGATTCTGCCAACGGCCAAGCATCCAAGTTCATGTAGTGCGTATCGATCAAACCTTCGGAAACCATGATCTCTGCGCTCATGATCCACGATTCGGTCAGACGCCAACTGTAGCCTAAACCTAACTGTACCATCGGCAAGATACCGAACGTACTGCCCTGCAGTTTGTCGCGCACTTTATTATTGCCTACATTCTTGTAGTAGTAGAACTCGTAATTGGTGATGATACTACCGGCAACGGCCAAACCGCCGTACAGATAGAAACCAGCGTTCGAGAACGGGTAGTATTGAACGCCTACTGCAGGCTGGATCAAGATTGAATTGAATTTACGGTAGTCATCGCGCGGCTCAGCAAGATTGTCGAACTTAACCTTGTTATTGCCGTTCAGCGTTCCGCCCATGATACCGAATTTCATATTGACATGATTGCCTACCGGAAGACTGTAGTTGAAAAACAAACTACCGCCGTAACTGACATTGTCTTTGTTGAATCCACCTGTTAAAGCCACACCCTCATTATCCACATCGCCGAAATAGTACATCGCGTTCACGCCTATCGTCACGCCGTGCGAAACAAAATAGTTTTTCGTAGTGTACAGACCGGTCGACGAACTTGCCTTGCTGCTCCATACAACCCGCTGATGCCCGGACTTAGCCGCGGCGACAGAAGGAAGCGCTAAGAACGCTATGACGCACAATAGGATGAATTGTGAACGAATATTCATGTGTGTTTATTCTGTCAGTTTTAAGGATTCGTACAAAATCGACTGCAAATTTACAACAATTTTCTGATATACGCAAATATATTTTGATTTTTTTTGAAAAAAAATAAAAACGACCCGTGAAGGTCGTTTCAGTAGTGCTACCCGGACTCGAACCGGGGTTTACGGCGTGAGAGGCCGTTGTCCTAGGCCACTAGACGATAGCACCCGGAAGTGTCCCCGTTAATCGGGGAAACTGGCTTCCGCCGGAAGGGGCTATGTGCATCCCTCGAGCGGAAATCGGGTGCAAAAGTACTGCTTTTTTTCGACATGACCAAATTTTTTTGCAAAAAAATGCATTTTTACCCTCATTTTTTTTTGTTTTGGCATCAAATTATCCTTTCTGAGTGAAAAAAAACGCGAAAAGAACGGTATATGCTTGCAAATTTGAAAAATTTGTAGTAATTTTGCACCCGCAATTAAATTAGGAGTACTATGTTTGATAATTTATCAGAGCGATTAGAACGAAGTTTTAAGATTTTGAAGGGTGAGGGTCGTATCACCGAGATCAATATCGCGGAGACCGTGAAGGATATCCGCAAAGCCTTGCTGGAGGCGGATGTTAACTACAAGACGGCAAAGCAGTTCACCGACCAAGTGAAGGAGAAAGCGCTCGGTCAGAACGTGATGACGAGTGTGCGTCCTGGTCAGTTGATGGTTAAGATCACGCACGATGAGTTGGCGGCCTTAATGGGCGGTGAAGCGCAGGAGATTAACCTAAAAGGCAATCCGGCTGTTATCCTGATGGCAGGTTTGCAGGGTAGCGGTAAGACGACTTTCGCTTCCAAACTCGCCAATTATCTCCAAACGAAGAAGAACAAGAAAGTGATGCTCGTGGCCTGCGACGTCTACCGCCCTGCCGCTATCGAGCAGTTACGTGTACTCGGTGAGCAGATCAACGCGAAGGTCTATACAGGTGAGAACGAGTCGAACCCCGTCAAGAAAGCCCAAGACGCGATCGCGGAAGCGAAGAAATACGGTTATGATGTCGTGATTGTCGATACCGCCGGTCGTTTGGCCGTCGATGAGCAGATGATGCAGGAGATAGCGGCGATCAAACATGCTATCGAACCGAGCGAGACCTTGTTCGTTGTCGATGCCATGACCGGTCAGGATGCTGTGAACACCGCCAAGGAGTTCAATGACCGTCTGGATTTTGATGGTGTGGTACTGACGAAGCTCGACGGTGACGCCCGCGGCGGTGCAGCGCTCTCGATACGTTCGGTTGTCAACAAACCGATCAAGTTCATCGGTACGGGTGAGAAGATGGAAGCACTCGATGTGTTCCATCCAGCGCGTATGGCGGACCGTATCCTTGGTATGGGTGACGTGGTGAGCCTCGTTGAGCGCGCACAGGAGCAGTATGATGAAGAGGAGGCACGCCGGATCTCGAAGAAGATCGCCAAGAACCAATTCGATTTCAATGACTTCCTCGGCCAGCTCAACCAGATCAAGAAAATGGGTTCGATGAAGGAACTCATGGGTATGATCCCGGGTATGGACAAAGCGTTGAAGGGCGTGGAGGTGAGCGATGATGCGTTCAAACCTATCGAGGCGATGATTAACTCGATGACACCGCAAGAGCGCGCTAACCCGGCGCTGCTGAACGGTAGTCGTAAGGCACGCATCGCGAAGGGTGCCGGTGTCGATATCGTGGCGCTCAACCGCTTCCTCAAGCAGTTCGAGCAGACCTCGAAGATGATGCGCAAAGTGCAGCAGATGAGCGGTAAAAGACGTTAATGAGCGAAGAAAAATCATATCAGCCGGGATGGGGAGAGAAGAAGCATCATCACCACCATCACCATGTGGGACCCAACGAGAAAAACCGGGGTCTCGGCGGGGCGCTGCGCATGAAAGACAAGCAGGCGTATTACGGGCTGATGTGTGTGATCGTCGTGGTGCTGTGTTTTGGCGCGTACAAACTGATCCGGATGTTCGCGCATGAGTTGCGCGCCATGCCCAACGATGACCCGACGACGGAAATGACGGTAGATGAGTTGCGTATCCATAAGGTGGCGGAACAAGATGCTGTCCTCATGGGAGACAGCCTCGCAGAGGAATACAATGTCGATTCGCTCAAGCATACCGTGCAGATAGAAACCCGACCGGTTTATCGTCCTCCCAAGCGCGAAGACAAGTGGTACATCACGCAATCGGAATGGAAGAAAATCTGGAGGAGCTATAAGACCTGGCGGTGGGAGAAGAAAAGGGATAAAGAGTTGAAAGAGGAAAGTGAAAAGTCGAAAGGACAATGATATTAGACGGTAAGAAAATAGCCGCGGAGATACGTTGCGAATTGCGCGCGCAGATAGAGGCGCTCCAAGCCGCAGGCAAGCGAGTGCCTAAGTTGGCCATCGTTATCGTGGGGGAGAACCCTGCGAGCGTGACGTATGTGAACAATAAGATGAAGGCCTGTGCGGAAGTGGGCATCGAGGCGGTGAAGATTGCTTATCCGGTGGAGATCACCGAGCAGACGCTGCTCTCCGAAGTGCACAAACTCAATAATGACCCGTCCATTGATGGATTCATCGTCCAACTACCTTTACCTGATCATATCTGCGAGACCACTATTATGAGTGCGATCGACCGTAGCAAAGATGTGGATGGTCTGACGCCGGAGAATGTAGGTCGGACGGTACAAGGGCTGCCTTCGATCATCAGTGCCACGCCGCGGGGGATCCGCGAACTGCTGGCGCGCTATCAGATTGCTACGGAAGGCAAGCATGTGGTGGTGATCGGTCGCTCGAATATAGTGGGCAAGCCGATGGCGATCCTGCTCATGCAACGTCCGTACCTGAGCCTGCCGGGCATGAGTGCCGCTTCGCTCGGAGACGCTACCGTCACGATCTGCCATTCCAAGACCCGCGACTTGACTGCTATCTGCCGTACTGCCGATATCATCATCGTAGCCGCAGGCAGTCCAGGACTGCTGACAGCCGAGATGGTCAAAGAAGGCGCAACAGTCATCGATGTGGGCATCAACCGCGTGAACGGTAAACTCGTCGGTGACGTGGATTTCGAGCACGTAGCACCCAAAGCTGCTTACATCACCCCTGTACCCGGTGGAGTAGGTCCGATGACGATCGTTTCTTTATTACAAAACACATTGCAAGCTTATCATGAACATACTCGATAAGATAGACGGATTAGAGGCGAAGTTCCATGAGGTGAGTCTGCTGATCACCGACCCGGCCGTCATCGCCGATCAGGCACGGTATGTGCGGCTAAACCGCGAGTACCACGATCTTGAGCGCGTACTCGGCGTGGCGCGCAGGTACCGCCAAGCCCTCGATGATCTCAAAGAAGCCAAAGAGATCAACTACAAAGAGGCTATCGACGAACTCGAACCGCAGATTCCCAAGTTAGAAGAGGAACTCAAACTGCAGCTGCTACCCCAAGACCCTGAAGACGGCAAGAATGTCGTCATGGAGATACGTGGCGGTACGGGCGGTGACGAAGCGGCTATCTTCGCCGGAGATCTCTTCCGGATGTACACCAAGTATTTCGAGCTCAAGGGCTTCAAATATAGTATCTCCTCTTTCAACGAAGGTGCGGCCGGCGGTTACAAGGAGATCATCTTCAATGTGACCGGTCAGAACGTGTATGGTACGCTCAAATATGAGAGTGGAGTGCATCGTGTACAGCGTGTTCCGGTGACAGAGACCCAGGGACGTGTACATACCTCCGCAGCCACCGTGGCCGTACTGCCCGAGGCGGATGAGTTCGAGGTACATATCAACGAAGGCGAGATCAAATGGGAGACCTTCCGTTCGGGTGGAGCCGGTGGACAGAACGTCAACAAAGTGGAGTCCGGTGTGCGGTTGCGTTATAACTGGAAGAACCCCAACACGGGGGAGATACAGGAGATCCTGATTGAGTGCACCGAGACACGTGACCAACCGAAGAACAAAGAACGCGCGCTCTCGCGCCTGCGCACGCAAATATATGATAAGGAGCATCAGAAATATATCGATGACATCGCCGCACGTCGTAAGACCATGGTGTCCACCGGTGATCGCTCCGCGAAGATACGTACCTATAACTATCCGCAGGGTCGTATCACCGATCATCGTATTGGTTATACGGTCTATAATCTCGCCGCCTTCATGGACGGCGACATCCAAGGCGTGATTGATGCCCTCCAAGTAGCCGAAAACGCAGAACGACTTAAAGAATCGGAATTATAATGTATTTATTTTACGCCCCGGACATAGCGACAACACCCGTTCTCCCCGAAGAGGAGAGCAATCATTGTGTGCAGGTGCTGCGCCGTACTGCCGGCGATGCGATATGCGTCACGGACGGACTAGGGCAGCTCTATCATGGCGTGATCACCAATCCGCATCGCAAGCATTGTGAACTGCGTATCGAGCGTATCGAGACTCCCGAGGCATTGCACGCGGGATGGGTTCATGTGGTGCTGGCGCCGACCAAGAACATCGACCGTACCGAGTGGGCGATTGAGAAATGTGTGGAAATGGGGGCAGATGAGATCACGCTGCTGCTCTGCGACCATTCGGAGCGTAAGACGGTCAATATAGACCGACTGCAGAAGATCGTGATCTCCGCCGCCAAACAGAGTCTCAAAGCGCGCTTCCCGATCCTGCATCCGCTAACGAAGATGACGGACTTGTCCCTCGACGGCGATACGTTCATCGCGCATTGTATAGAGGGCTACAAAGCTACGGATGACAAACGCGCACTCAAGGATAAGATCGTTCGCGGGCATAAGACGACCGTGTTGATCGGACCCGAAGGAGATTTCTCGCCTCAAGAGGTGGAGTGGGCGTTACAGCACGGTTGTCAACCCGTCAGTCTGGGTGCGGCACGTCTTCGTACGGAGACAGCAGCGATCGTGGCGTGTCATACCGCCGTGTTAATGAATGAATGAGTTGGGATTTTGACATAATACTTTGGATCAATGGCCATTATACGGAATGGCTGGATCAGGTGATGTGGGTCATCAGCCGCGCGAACACCTGGATCCCGTTGTACGTCATACTTGTGGGCCTGATCGTCTATCGCTATCGGAACTGGAAATATGTGCTCTTCATCCTCATCGGCTTCGGTATAGCCGTCGGACTGAGCGATTATACCTGCAGCGGCATCCTGAAACCGCTTGTCTGCAGGCTGCGGCCGACGCATGAACCAGCACTCGAAGGCATGCTCCATATAGTGAACGGTTATACCGGCGGTTTATACGGTTTCTGCAGTTCCCACGCGGCGAACACGATGGCTGTGGGACTGCTCTTCAGCCTGCTGTATCGCAACAAAATAGCCACCGCAGGCTTGATGACCTGGGTGGCACTCAATTGCTATAGTCGCATGTATCTCGGGGTGCATTACCCTACAGATATCATTTGTGGTCTGGCGATTGGATCGCTCTGGGCGGTCCTTGTTTGGCTGGCATTAACACGTTGGCTCCACGTGGACGACGCGGTTGCTCAGCGGGGTGGTTCATAAATTGCTCGAACTCCTCCGACGTCAACAGATGCCTGAGTTCCTCGTAGATAGCCAGCATGCGCTGCATGTTCTCTGCACGCGTCAGACCCTTCTGCCGAACCAACGCATACTTGAGGTGCATCCGATAAATCGTATCAAAACGAACGGAGTCCCGGATACCTAACTCGCGAACCAGACGCATGGTCTGCTGCAGAGCCTCCTCTTCAGGAGTACGTTGAGGACGATTCATAACCGGCTCTTGAGCCCATAAACTGCCCGCAAAAAGGGCAACACAAAGAAAAGAGATAAGTTGTTTCATAACTAAAAAATATACCACAAAAATCATGCCGAAGATACCGGAAATAGCGTTGGCAACAAAACTTTATTTCTCCCAAGAGGGAGAATCGCGTCATGCGCGGCCTGCTATTCGGGTGGCGTTAGCCGGTATGATTGTCGGCGTGATGGTGATGATCCTGACTATCTGTGTCGTAGTGGGATTTAAGCAGACGGTGACGGATAAAGTGGCGGGCTTCGGTGCGCATATTCAGTTGGTTTCGTTTGATAACAACAACACCTATGACCTGCAGCCTATCGAGGTCTCGGACTCGTTGATCCGGCGTCTGAGCACCTATCCCAACGTGCGGGCTGCCGTGCCGTTCATCACCAAACCCGGCATGCTCAAGACCGATTCGGCTTTTCACGGCATCGTGCTCAAAGGGACGGATTACTGGGATTTCTTTGCGCAGAACCTGATCGAAGGCGCGTTGCCCGAAGCCCCTCAAGAAGTGCTCGTCTCTCAAGCGGTATCCCACCAACTGCACCTGCAAACGGGTGATGCGGTGAATACCTATTTCGTGGATGAGAGCGATGTGCGGGCACGGCGGTTGAAGATAGTCGGTATCTATGATACCGGGTATGGTCAGTTTGATGACCTGTTTGTCGTTGCTCCGCTCGAGACAGCACGCAGACTGCAAGGCTGGGAAGCGAACACCTATTCCGGCGTGGAGATCCTCCTAGAGGATATCAAAGCCTTGGACGAGACGGCAGATGCGATCTATTTTGCGACGGTCAATCATCTGGACGAAGACGGCTATCATGTGTATTATGTGCAGACGCTGCGCGAGCAAAACCCTGCTGTCTTTGCATGGCTCGATTTACTCGATATGAACGTTATTGTGATCATCGTGCTGATGCTGTTAGTAGCCGGATTCAATATAGTCAGCGGACTGATCATTCTGATCTTGGACGGTATCCAACTCATCGGTACACTCAAGGCACTCGGCGCCGACAACCGTTTCGTACAACGTATCTTCCTCACGCAGGCGGCACTCCTGATCGGTAAGGGTATGCTGTGGGGCAATATACTCGGTTTGGGCTTGGCAGCGCTGCAGTATTTCGGTCATTGGATTCCGCTGGAAGCCGCCACCTATTATGTGAGCTATGTCCCGATCGCTTTTGACTGGTTCTGGATCATCACGCTCAATATCCTGACGATCGTGGTATCGCTGCTGATTTTATTGTTGCCGTCGATGATCGTTGCCAAGATCAGCCCGGCGAAGGTAATGCATTTTGAATGATGAAACTGCAAACTATCGTGGACATACCGGCTTCGCCGTGGAAGATAGGCTATGAGGATCGAATCCTCCTATTGGGTTCGTGTTTCTCGGATGAGATCGGCGAGCAGATGAAGCAGCGTTACCTGAACGTAACCTGCAATCCCTTCGGTACGCTCTATAACCCGCTCTCTATCGCGAATGCGATAAATCTCCAATTACCAATATCCAATGACCAATTGCCGCTTGTAGAATACGACGGCATGTGGCACTCAATGGCGCATCATGGCTCCTTCTCTCGGGCTACCAAAGAGGAAACCTGTGGCGCTGTAAAAGCCTCTGTTGAGACCATGCAGAAATCTCTCCGAGAGGCAACGGTGGTCATCGTGACTTTCGGTACGGCATGGGTGTATGAGATGGATGGTGCAATCGTCGGAAACTGCCATAAACTGCCGGAGAAAAATTTCACGAGGCGACGTCTGACGGTCGATGAGATCGTGGCGGCATGGAAGCCTATCCTCGAGCGTTATCCCGATAAGCACTGGCTCTTTACGGTCTCGCCTATACGGCATATCAAAGACGGCTTGCATGAGAACCAACTGTCGAAAGCAACGCTTTTACAGGCCGTAGAAGTTATCAGTAATCAGTATTCAGTTGTCAGTTATTTCCCCTCGTACGAGATCATGCTGGATGAACTGCGCGACTACCGTTTCTATGCGGACGATCTGGTGCATCCCTCCTCCTTGGCGGTTCAGTATATATGGGAGCGATTCACGGATACGTTCTGCACGAATCAGACCAAGAACGAACTCATCCTTCGGCATAAACAGTGGAAGCAAGCACAACATGTGCCGTTGCATGACAGAACATAAAATAAAAAAAATGCGCAAAAACTTGCATATATGCATTTTTTGTTGTATCTTTGCAGCAGATTTGAAAAAATATCGTTTAACCAATAAAAATACAGTACTATGAATTTGACAATTAATGCCGTAAACTTCGAAATGGCGGAGAAACTCGAGCAGTTTATTGAGAAGAAAATGAATCGTTTTGAGCGTCACCTGAACGCAGATGACAAAGTGGAGATCCGTATGTCGGTTATCAAGCCGCAGACGAATGCGAACAAAGAGGTGAAGATGCGTATCGCAGGTCTGTTTGCCGAGAAAACAGCGGACACCTTTGAGGAAGGTCTTGACGCATGTCTGAGCGCGTTGGAAGGACAGCTCGAGAAACGCAAAAACGCATAAACGAATGACAAGACGCTTTTTCTTATTTATAGCGTTACTAATCAGTATGTGGACGGTGGCAGGGTCCCATGATTTGCTCTGGGACTATACCACCGCCCCTCCCGTATCTAATCCGGATAACGGGCTTCATTTCGATGGCATAGTGAACGATGCGCAAGGCGTCAAGAACGGACTGAAAGGTATCAAACTGAACAGCTCCGGTTGGTGCTGGTTTACCAAAGCACCCGTAGCCGGCGTACTCAAACTGACGTTCGGACCCCGTAGCGGACTGAACCGTGCCTCGCTCCAAGTACATACCTGGAGCGGGGAACAACCGATGGAAGAGACGCGTATCGGCACGACCTGCGAGATACGTAAGTCCGGTACGCAGTGCATCCCGCTCACCGCGGAGCAGAATAATATCTTCATCACGCGCCTGCTGAACATGGAAGCGGTGCTGCAGCGCATCGAGTTTGTCGAAGGCGAGACCTATGTGCCCGTACCATGCGATAAGGATAAAGGCGAAGAGCAGGGCTTGATCCGTGAGGTGAATATAGACAGCCTCTCGGATAACGCACGTTTTTTTATACGCGCGCTGGCGGACGCGAACGCGGGAGGCAATAAAACGATCTACTTGCCTAACGGACTCTATGACTTAGGCGAACTGACGCTGACGGCTATCGAAGCGGATGGCATCAGCATCATTGGCGAGTCGATGGAGGGAACGATCATCCGGAACGCACCCGACTACCAACTCGAGTCGATCTCCAAGACAGCCACGCTCCGGATTGCCAATGACGTCGAGGGCACTTATCTGCAGAACCTCACCATCGAGAACGCACTCGATTATTATGCCAACAACAACGGTCGCGCGGTGTGTCTCTGGGATCAGGGAACGAAGACGATCTGCAAGAACGTGCGTCTGCTGTCTCATCAGGACACGTACTACAGCGACGCGGTGGGAGGACTCAAGTACTTCGAGGATTGCGAGATACACGGAACGGTGGATTATATATGCGGAGACGGCAATGTGTATTTCAATCGCTGCCTGCTCTACTGCGAGCGGCGCGGCAACGACGGGGCAGATTATATCACCGCGAGCAAAGCGGCGGAGACGGACAAGGGCTATGTGTTTGAGTCCTGTACGATCCGAAGCGAGTGCCCGGTTGTGAGCCTCGGGCGCAGTTGGCGCAACGCACCCAAGTGCGTGTTCCTGCGCACAACGCTCGATATGAGTGCCGGTGCGTTTGCATTATCAGACAATAAGAATCAGCAGCGTTGGACGCTGCCCGGCATGACAGTTATGCCATTCTGTTTCGGCGAGTACCGCACGATGGATGTCAAGGGAAAGGTGATCTCGCCGAAGAAGAACGAAGTGATCTTCCATTACCGCGGACAGGAGCGCCCGATGAACACTATCCTCACAGCCAAAGAGGCGAAAATCTATACGATGGAATACGTCCTCGGCGAGTGGGCTAAAGAAGCAACCAACCAAATACAAATACATTTAACCAACAAAATTCAGTAACAATGAGAAAGATCTTTTCTTTGACGGCAGCGGCTCTGGTGAGCGTTGCTATGATGGCGCAGAAAGCGCAAGTATGGGATCTCGGTGCAGAGCAACTCAACACTGCGGCCTATGACAACATGCTCTCGGTGGACGAGATTAACTCGTGGTATCCGAGTACGGTGACTCCCGGTTCTTCCGGTCAGACCATCAGTGACATCAATGCGTCTGCAAACGTGAACTTCAAGTTTGTTGCCGGCGGTAAAACTAACCACCGTATTCGTACTACCAACACGGCAATCACGCGTTATGACGATAAGTCGCTCAAGGATGCCAATAATGTCGTTTATTCGGGCTATTTGTACTCGAATTTCACTTCGACCAATACGGTGTATATCGAGCAGGCCTACCAAGCGAATGACAAAGTGGAGTTCTTTGTGGGCTCGAACAGCGGTGCCGCTACTTATGAGATCTTAGCGCCCAATAATGAGAAGCAGCAGTTTAACTACACCAAAGCTGCGCAGATAGAGAAGATCACTTACTATGCGGGTGCAACCGGAAGCCACCGTATCTACTGCTTAGACGAGAAGCTGGTCGTAGCACGTATCGTTCGCACCCCGGCTACCTATGTAGCGGTTAGCGGTTCTGTCACTGCTCCGGCTAATATTCCTGAGGGCTATGCCATTCTTTTTACCAATGAGCAGACCGGTGGTGTTATTGAGGCAAATCCAGTAGCAGGTGCTTATTCTGCACAACTGGCTGTCGGCTTTGATTATAAGGTGAGCTTAAAAGATGCTAACGGTTTTGTTCTCTCTTCTACAAACCCCATCCATGTGGCCGCTGCAATGAGTTATGATGTAGTCATCGAGTCTGTAGATCTGGTGACTGTAACCGGTGCTGTTGTAGGACTTCCTGCTGATCAGTTACAGAAAGTGGAAATCGTGTTCGGCCTGCCTGCCGGTAAGGTCTATGTGCCTGAACTTACGATAGATAGAGAGAATGCCGTTTATTCGGCTGTCCTGGAGAAAAGTGTGAAGTACGGCATTACAGCTCTTAATATCAACGACTACGTGATGGGTTGGGATTCCGTTTATGCTCCCTTTAATTTGACGAATCAAAATATCCCGTTCACTGCCAAACCGCGTTATGCTGTTACCATCGTGCCGACTGGAGCATCCGTCGCTGATCTGGCGAATGCGAAGTTTATCTTCACGCGTTTGGATGACGAGTATGTATATGAGTTCACCGGCACAGAAGGTATCACCTTGCGTGATGGTGTCTATACGGTAAAGACAGCGAATACAGGTGCATATGTTCAACTGCTGACTTCTAATCTGCGTATCAACGGCGCGGCTGTCAGCAAGCAGATTGACTTCACGGCTGATATCCACGAGTGGCTCTTCAACGATGCAGACTTTGTCAGCGGTGGCTATACAAGCACTTCGGAGACCTATACCTACAAAACATTGCAATTCACTGGCTGCAAGAGCCATAATGACACCTATTTGTATGCCGGTAATGGTGGACAAATTATCGTTCCGGTGAAAGGCAATAGTGTCATCACGGTGAACGCTTGCTACGAGTATCACCTCAAAGTAGGTGAGACCATTATAGGCGATGCCCAGACAGGTTCTACTTCGCAGATAGACGCGTTGACCTATGACTATCAAGGTGCAGCTGGGTTTGTGACGATAGAATCTTTCGGTACCTGTTATATCAATAGTATCAGTGTAGCAATGGTTGCTGACTACCAACCGGTAGTAACCGTAGGTGCTGGCAAAGACTATGCAACTATCAATGATGCATTAGCGGCTATCGGTCGTATGACGCGCACCGCTGATCAGAACGTAACGGTACTCATTGAACCGGGTAACTATGAAGAGATGCTTCGTATCCGCTTGGATAACATCACCTTCAAGAATGCAGCTACAACTCCTTCTATTGCCCTTGAGAACGGTGGTGTGGACATCGACGAGAATGCGGTACGTATCACTTCGTACTATGGCCATGGTTATAACTACTACTCGATGAACGCTGACTTTGCTTGGGACGCACGTACATTGGCTGTTAACAAAGAGAATGGTTATGCGTCTGTAGTGAACGTAGGAGGCGCAAGTACGACTCACTGGAACTCTACAGTAGTTGTTTACGGTAAGAACTTCAGCGCTGAGGGCATCATTTTTGAGAACTCCTATAACCAATATATCTCTCAGAAGGAGAGCGAGGATGTCCTTGTGCCGACAGAGAAACCAGCTCGTCCGACCGATGCAGGTAACACAGCCGTTCAGGCTCGTAGCTACCGTGAGCGTGCATGCGCTTTAGCATTTGCGAAGGGTAGCGATCGCGGTTATCTGAAAGACTGCCGTATCGTCAGCCGCCAAGATGCACTCTATGGCGACAACGGCGTACGTGTGGCTATTGAAGGTGGTATCTTGAACGGTGCCTGCGACTATATCTTCGGCGGTATGACGCTGGCAGTCAAGAATGCTGAACTGGCTATGCTGGTAAGCTCTGACAACAACGATGTGGCTTACATAACAGCTTCCAAGACCGACAGCGGCAAACGCGGCTATCTGTTCTACGGTTGTAGCGTAACTT
>JAEEGG010019081.1_pt1 | contig 13879 bp, 9 predicted proteins | sample 9134161 | NCBI WGS metagenome assembly JAEEGG01 (sample SAMN16246543, study PRJNA631951) | gut metagenome | biome: gut microbiome; feature: rumen; material: CR-attached | host: Bos | place: Iran: Karaj | collected 2018-10 | reverse complement strand
CTTGATGAGCAGTCCGTTGCGCCCGTGCACAAGAATCTCCTCGTTGGTCTCGGCCTCGGGGGTTGAGCCGCCGTTCTCGAAAATCTGCATGATGACGTTCTCGTTCAGCCGTCCCACCTTGTCGTAGTAGGTCTTCATGGCCTGCAGTTTGCCGTCGAAGTGGTCGATGTCTTCCGCGCTTCCCACCGCTTTCAGCATGTCGCCGCGGGCAATAAGTTTCAGTTTTGGGAACAGTATTCTGACGAAGTCCAAAATCTTGTCGTTGTCGCCCCAAAAGCGTGTATAGTCAATCTCTTCGAGAGAGAATATCTTTTCGGTAATCGGTTCTTCCATGATGCAAAAATACGAAAAAAAATGAAAATTGAAATTTGAAAATTGAAAATTGGGAAAAAAAACGTAATTTTGCAAATTCATAATAAAAAACAATCGTTATGCAGAACACGTATGCAATTGGAATTGATGTAGGCGGCACCAATACGGATATTGGAATGGTGCGCGATGACTCGAAGATTGTGGCACGCCGCAGTCTTCCCACAGGCAATTACTCCATGCTTGAGCCTTATGTCCTCGACATTATGGAGCAGATTAAAGACATGGTGGCGCAAGGCGACCCGGAGAAGGGCGTTGCCTCCATGGCAGTGAGCGACCTTACCGGTATCGGCATGGGAGCCCCTAACGGCAACTTCTACACCGGCTGTGTGGAATGGGCACCCAATCTGACCATCAAAGGCCTGCTGGATTTCAAACAGGAGTTTGCCAAATATACCGACCGTCCCTTTGTGCTGAGCAATGACGCCAATGCCGCCGCCTATGGCGAGTTTGTCTATGGCGGTGCCCGAGGCATGAACCATTTTATTATGATTACCCTCGGCACTGGTGTGGGTAGCGGTATCGTGGTCGACGGACGGCTGGTGCACGGCTCGACAGGCACTGCCGGTGAGCTGGGCCACAATATCCTCATTCCCGACGGCCGCCGTTGCAGCTGTGGCCGCAAGGGTTGCCTGGAGGCCTACACCTCTGCCCGTGGCATCGTGCAGACCTATGTCGAACTTCGCAAAGAGAAAGGCGCTCCGCAGGAGGCTCCGCACATGCCGGGATGGATTACGTCCGACATCGAGGACAGCGACATCACCAGCAAGATGATAGGCGATGCCGCCAACGCCGGCGACCCCCTGGCCAAGGAGACCTACCGCATGGTGGCTGAATGGCTGGGACTGGCCTGCGCCAATGCCTGCACGTTCTCCGCTCCCGAAGCCATCTTCCTGATGGGCGGCCCCACCAAAGTGGGCGACCCGCTGCTGATACCCCTGCGCGAGGCTTTCGAGGCCAATCTGCTCAATATCTATAAAGGCCGCTGCGATATCCGGATGTCGCAACTCAGTACCAACGAAGTGGCAATACTGGGTGCTGCTGCCTTGATTAAAATGAAATAAGGCAATTTTTTTAATTGCTTGATTGCTTGATTGTGTAAATGCTTGAATTATTGCTTGAATGCTTGAATGAGTAAATGCTTGAGTAAAAAACACTCAAACAATCAAGCAATCAAACAATGAAGCAATCACTAAAGCAATCAAGCAATCAAACAATCAAGCAATAAATATTTCCCATGAAAAAACAACACTATTTCTTTTTGTGCGGTCTGTTTCTGCTCATTGTGGCCTCAGGCTGCCAGAACGGCTACAGCCGATATGTCAACCCCCTTGTGGGAACTGACTTCCACGGTCACACCTATCCCGGAGCCATCGTTCCCTTCGGGCAGATACAGCCCAGTCCCGACACCCGTCTCGAAGGGTGGGACGGCTGCAGTGCATACCACTACAGCGACGACACCATATACGGCTTCAGCCACACCCACCTCAACGGCACGGGTTGCGAAGACTATGGCGACATACTCCTCATGCCCGTCACCGCTACAGGCGACAGCTGGACATTCTCGCCCGATATGCCCCAGACCGAGTTCTGCTCGCGATTCAGCCATCGCGGTGAGAAAGCCACTCCGGGCTACTACCGCGTAGTGCTCGACCGCAACCGGGTCATGGCAGAACTCACCACCACCGAGCGCGTGGCCTGCCATCGCTACACCTTTCCCGGGCGTGGGCTCAAAGGCTTTGTCATCGACCTGCGCCACCGTGACAAAGTGCTCTCCGCAGGTTTCGACAAAGCCAAAGGCGACATCATCAGCGGCTGGCGCAAGAGCGACGCCTGGAACCCCGACCAGAAGTGTTTCTTCGCCCTCCAGTGCAACCAGCCTGTGAAGGAGGTGAAGTATTTCGACCACGGGATGAAAGCCCTGGTAGTGCTGCCCGACGACTGCAAACAGGCTGAGGTCTATGTCTCCATCTCGGGTGTGGACAGCGAAGGCGCCCGCAAGAACCTTGCCACGCGGCAGGAGCTTGCTTTCGACGACATCCGTTCCGCAGCGCACCAGCGCTGGGAGGAGGCACTGGGCAAGATAGAGGTGGAAGGCGGCTCCCGTACCGAGAAGCAGAACTTCTACACCGCACTCTACCACTGCTACACCTCGCCCTATCTGTGGAGCGACGTCGATGGCCGCTACCGCGCCATGAACGACAGCATCTGCACCTCCGACAAACCAATCTACACCGTTTTCTCATTGTGGGACACCTACCGTGCCCTGCACCCGCTCATGGCAATTATTGAGCCCAAAATCACCGAGGACTGGATCAACACCATGCTAAACCAGTTTGAGACGGGCGGCGAGCTGACCATGTGGGAGCTGGCAGCCTACGAGACGCACTGCATGATAGGCTACCACGCATGCCCTGTGATACTCGTAGCGCAGGAGACGGGCATCCTCGACAGTTGGACCGACCGCCGTCGGCTGGAGTTACTGGAGGCCATGATAGCTACCTCCAACCGCTCCGAGACCCATCTGGCCTATGCCGCTCAGGGCTATCTGGACAGCAAGCTGGACAACGAGACCGTCTCCAAGACCCTCGAATACTCCTACGACGACTGGTGCATAGCCCGCTATGCTTACATAGAGATGATGCGTGGCGTGTTCAAGCCCGACACCTCCGCCACCTACCGCCATTTGCAAGAGGTGTACAACACCTATATGCGCCGTGCACAGTCGTGGCAGAACATCATGGACCCCGATGGATTTATGCATGCCCGCCGCAATGGCGGTTTCGTCACCCCCTTCAACCCCACCGAGGTGAACAACCACTTTACCGAAGCCAACAGCTGGCAGTACAGCACCTATGTACCGCACGACGTCTCTGGATGGATTGCACAGATGGGCGGCATCGAAAAAGCCGAGGCCTTCCTCGACTCGCTCTTCAACACCAGCAGTGAGACCACCGGGCGCGACCAAGTTGACATTACCGGCTGCATTGGGCAGTACGCCCACGGCAACGAACCCTCGCACCATGCCGCCTATCTCTATGCCTACCTCGGTGCAACTGACAAACTGGACAACACCGTTCACCGTATTCTCTCCGAGCTCTACACCCCCAAGCCCGACGGCCTGTGCGGCAACGAGGACTGCGGGCAGATGAGCGCCTGGTATGTCATGAGTGCCATGGGCTTCTATCCCGTATGCCCCGGCAGTGGAGAATATGTGACGGTCACTCCGCTTTTCGACCGCGTCACCCTGCACACGGGCAAGGATGACATTGTCATCAACAAGTCCGACTGGAAACCTGGTCAATTCTGGGATGGCAAGGCTTTCTCGCCTCGTTCCAAAAACCTCTTCCCTGAAGAGGTGCGTACCCCTCCGGCACCTGTCTTCAGCGACTGGCAGCAGTGTTTCAAGGATTCTCTCTTTGTCTCACTTTCTGCCCGCAGCATTGTCAATGGCAACCCCGAAGGTAACAAGTCCGTGGACGGCAAGTCGGTTATCTATTATACTACCGACGGCCGCACACCCGACACCCATGCCTTCCGCTATGTGCAGCCGATCTTGGTCAACCGCGACATCACACTCAAAGCCGTGGCTTATAACCCGGCCACAGACCAATACAGCCCCGTAGTGAGCCAGACGCTCACCCGTTTCATCGCCGACAAGCAGCTGCGCTACATCACCAAACCCGCGCCGCAATACAGCGAGAACGGCCCCGACGGCCTCATCGACCGCCTCTACGGCACCTCCAACTACCGCATCGGTGGCTGGCAGGGATGGCAAACCGACATGGAAGTTGTGATAGACCTCCTCTCCTCCAAGACCCTCACCTCCGTCACGGTAGATTGCTTGGACAACATGCGTGCCTGGATTTTCTTCCCCAAACGCTTCGAGGTGAGCATCTCCTCCGACGGCAAGACCTACAGGCCTTGGGCGCAGTTGGACAACGACGAGTTCCCCGTCGTGCGCGAGCGGCAGGAAGAGAGCGTGCAGCACGCTTTTGTCTGCCGTGGACCGCTGACCTCGGCGCGCTACGTCAAGGTCAAGGCCGTCAACTACGGCCCCATGCCCGAATGGCACATCAGCGCCGGTGAGCAGCCGTGGATCTTTGTCGACGAAATCGAGGTGGGCAGCCACCTGGCCACCTTCGTATCCTCATTTTCAACCGATGGCAATTCAAACGAATAAGATATTTTGAATATGAAAAAACTCCTTTTATCATTAGCCGCCTTGAGCCTTCTCGGCCTGGCCTCGTGCGACGGCAAAAGCTGCCGCTGCTACGAACTTGTCGGTAACCGCTGGACGGGTCCCTCCACCACATCCACGATGGCCGGCACCCGCTGCAACGAACTCAACACCTCCTACCGCATGTGCAACGAGATGGACGACCCCATCCTCAACCCCGACGACATCGGCGTGGACAACAAGAAGAAATGAGGAATACTGTAGTTGGGTGGAACCCCGAAACAGGTAATTCTCATTGTCCTGAAGAAGCCTCTGCAAGCAATTGCAAGGGCTTCTTTCTTTTTCTTCAGTCTTCGTTCTGAGATAACCCAACCGGGGCAACACTGCCACGCATCCTCCGCCACCCGCTCTGCAAACGTCGTAGCGTCGTCATTTATTCGATTTGTTTCCCTTTTGTTTCCTATCGTTTTCCCTTTCCGGAAGGGAAAACGATAGGAAAAGGGTATGATATAAAATGCATAAAGTACGGCATAACAATAACTTAACGGCATTAGGCAAAGGATGGACGAAATGCAGAGAGGGCATGGGAAAAACTGAGAACAAATAGCATGTAGAGTCGGTTTAACGACTCTTATTGGTATTTTTAAGAAAGATAAGGCGGGGTTAAGGTAAATAAACGAGCCTCTCAAAAACAAAAAGAGTATTTTTGCAGCGGTTTTTTTGGCATTATTGAAGGGGGTGTGGCTATCGTTTGCGGGGGTGCTTCACCACTAGTATGGCGTTGGCTACGCGGCGTTGGCCGGAGGGGTCGAAGCGGCCGTTGTCGGACGGATTGTTGACCACTCCGTCGGTGCCGCGGCCTTTGATGTACATGGTTGTGGAGCCGCCACCGTCGAGGTTGACAGCATCGCAGCATCCCAGCCAGCGCATGATTCTTGTGAGTTCGGGCAGGCTGAGGCCTTCGGCTTCGCCCCTGTGGCGACCGTCGGCCACGACCATCACCACAGTGCCGTCGGGTTTCAGGCCGATGGCTGTGCGGTTGTGGCGGCCATACACAAAGCGTCGGTCAAGACGTTGCGGGGTGTCGATGCCTTTCTGTATGAGCATGGGGCCTGCGGTCATGATGTTGCTGTCGGGCAACAGGCGCTCGGCGTTGCGGATGCTGTCGGGTTTGAGAAACCGGGGGCGGCGTGTGGGCAGCAGGCGGATGGTGGCATTTTGGTAGTATTTGCGGTGTATGCTGTCGGTGGTTGAGGGTGTGTTTTCGCCCAGTTCTTTGCCGTTGATGCGAAGGTAGCATACGGGTATGCCGGTGCGCATGTCGAAGAAGGAACCGTTGATGGCGGCCAGTGCACTGTCGCGGGAGGCGAAGGCGGTGACGGGAGTGAGTATGCTGTCGGCGGCAAAGGAGAGGCAGGAGGTTGAACCGGAGGGGATTTCGATGATGCTGAAGAATTGGTTGGAGTTGAACACTTGCCTGTGCATGAAGTGGTGGTGTTTGTAGAAGAAGCCGTCGAGGGTGTCGTTGTGCCAATCGGCATTGACAAAGGCAATAGAGTCGGCTGTATAGTCGCGCTGGGCGTGGAGGAATGCGGGTGCCGTTGCCATGAGGATGGCTATGAGCAGCGTGGTGGGCAGGTGGTGTGGTCGAGGATTCAAGGTGTCGGGGGTGTTTGGTTAATTGCCGAAGAGGCGGATGAGTTCGGATGCATAGGTTTTGGACACGGGGATGTCGTCGACGCCTGGGTGTCCGATCTCGGCGTAGATGCCCTGGGGTGTACGCCGGAGGGTGCGTATCTGGCCAAGGTTGACGAAGAAGGAACGGTGGCAGCGCACCAGTCCGTTGGCGTTGCAAAGGTCTTCTATGGCCTTGAGCGTGTTGCGCAGACTGTAGCGCACCAGCTTGCCGTCGTCGTCGTAGGTGATGGTGACGTAGTTGCCGGCAGACTCGAGGCAGATGACACGGTCGGCGCTGACGACGAGTTTTACGTTGCCTTTCTCGTCGGCAAAGCGCACCATGCCGGATTCGTTGCGCTCGATTCCTTTGCGGAGTTCCTCTATGAGGCTTTCGGCCTGATGGAGCCGGAAGTCGCGGTCAGTCATTTCGGTAATAACCCAATAGAGCAGATAGGGTATGGCCACCAACCCGAAACTGATGAGCAGCACGCGGGGCAGGAGGGAGAGGTATTTGCACTGGAGGTAGAGTGAGAGGAAGAGGTTGGTGAAAAGGCTGGTCACCACGATTTCTATGCATTGCCACAGGAGGAAGTCGCGGCGGGTGAGGCTGTGGCGTACCAGTGCAAAGCAGAGGATGGCACGGCTGATGGCCAGCACAACCAGGACAATGGCACATATGATTGGCAGGAAGAGGCTGTCGTGGAGTTCCCAGGCCTGCGAGAAGCTGTCGGCCTCGCCGAAAAAGGTGGGGTGATAAATGACCATGAACAGCATGATGAACAGCGGCACTGCCAGGCAGAACACAATGTTGTTCTTCAAAGAGTAATATTGTTCGGATATCTTCATGGTTGATGTATAGTGTTGTTTATGGGAGGATTGTCTGTGTGTCTTTTTTGCGGCGGAGCCAGGGGAAGAGTTCGTAGATGTTGTTGAAGTCTTTGGAGAGCTTGATGCCCAATCCCTGCTTGTAGGGCAGTTCGGTGCGGGTGTAGTAGCTGGTGTTGTTGCGGTGGAATCCGTAGAAGCGGAAGTAGGGGTTGAATTTGTAGCCTACCTCCACGTCGCCCACAAGCACATTTGAGAAGTCGTTTTCGAGGCTGTTCCCTGTATTTCCGTAGCCTAAGGTGGACTCAAAATAGAGCTTTTCCCATTGTTTGCTGATGCCCACGTCGAACTGTCCGGGTGCTGTGCCGGTGCCGGCCTGGTATTTGAAGTCCACGTCCACCACTTTGACGAGGTTTGAGACCATGCTGCTGGCTGAGGAGGTGAGGAGGTTGATGCTGCTGGCGTCGGAGAAGATGCCCGAGTTGTCATTGGAGGAGCCGGCGGGGGTGAAGCGTCCGAAGAGGAGGAGCGAGATGGACTGGTTGAGCATGTCGCGCTCGTTGGTGCGGTCGATATAGGAGAAGACTTGGTCGGTGACGCTCTGCTCGGCATTGGGCAGCTGTATGTCGAACTTGATGGAGGGGTCTTGCAGGGTGCCGGAGAGATTGATGATGTCCTGAACCTGTACGTAGGAGTCGGAAATCCCCGAGCCGTTGTTGCCTACGAGCGTGGCAAGGTTGACACGTTGGTTATAGACGGCACTGAGGTTGAACCGTGCATCGTCTATGTTGCCGGGGAAGTTGAGTGAACTGCCCTCTTCTATGGCAAAGTTTTTGTTGAGAAGCTGCAGCAACGACAGGGAGAAGTTGCCCGAGGTGAATACATAATTGCCCAGGATGTTGGGCACCTCGCCGTTGCGCATAGTCACCTGTATGTCGCCGTTGCCGACGGCGGTGACGTTGGCGGTGAGTTGTTCAAAGTCCATAGGCAGGTGGACGGTGACACCCGGCGTCACCTTGACGTTTGCCTGCAGGTTGAGGCGGTTGGTGTTGGCACTGCGGATGCGGCTGGTTCGTCCAGGCTGGGGCGGTCGGTCGGGCGAGATGAAGACGATGTATTCATTCTCACTGACCTTGCGGTGGTTGCTGATGGGTACAAAGAGGTCGCTGCCGTTGAGGGCGGTGGCTTCGGCGACAACCTGCAGTTGATTGACCGGTCCGCTGACAGAGCCTGAGGCTGAACCTATCAGTTTGCCATAGAATGCTGAGCCGTCGAAGGCCTTGTCAAGCATGAGCAGGCGCTGTGTGTTGAGGGTCAGGTTGAGTACAAGGCCTTGCTGTTCGAGCGACAGTTTGCCGTTGATGCGGGCTTTGTTGTTTTCAAGGTCATGAATGGTGAAATTGTTCAACTCAAGGGTGTTGTTGGCGATAGTCAGGGTGTCGTTGATAAGGTAGGCTACGCCTGTGGGAATGAGTTTTATCAGGCCTTTGTCGAGATACAGGCTGCCGTTGATGCTGGGCTGCGAAGTGGGACCTTCGGCATGGATGGCACCGCCGAGGGTGCCTTGTACGTCGGAGGCTATGGCTGTCAAGAAGGGCTGTACGGCAGGCATGGGCAGTCGGTCGAGGCTGAGGTCGAGGTTAAGGGTGGGTTTCTTGTGGCCTGTAAGGATGTAGCCGTGTGCTTCGATGGGCTTGATGGTGGCGAGCCCTTGGCGCAGGGTTGCAAGGATGTCGATGTTCAGCCGTGACTGGTCGGCCAGATAGTCGGAGTTGATGTCGATGTCGCCCAATGGATGGCCGTTGACGAGGCATTCCTTGACGGTGAGGTCGGCGTCGAGATGGGGGTTGGACGAAACCCCGCGCACAAGGCATAGGCCGTCGAGGGTGCCCTTCAGGTCAAGGTTGGCACCGGGCATCAGCAGGGGGATGAGCTGTCCTATTGCGAAGTCGTCGAAAGAGGCACTCACCAAGTCATCGTTTTTGCCGGCAATGAGAGCCTTGAGGGTGACAGCCTGTCCCATGCCATAGACTTTGAGATTGTCAACCTGCAGGCGGTCGTTGTTGAGCAGTATGCCTTCGGGACATACAAGGCTCCACCGCTGCCCCATGATGTAGAAATTGGGTCGTGTCACCATGATTTTGTTGTCGGTGGGAGAGCTGGTGAGAAACACCTCGATTTCTCCCTCGTTTTCGACGGTGCCTGAGTTGTTGTCCCAATTGAGTGCCAGGGAGGATATAATGCTGCCAACGGCTGCGTTGAGGTCGATGTTGTCCAGTATGGATTTGGTGCCGGAACGCAAAGCCCCTGCCTTGATACGGAGACGGTAGTTCTCGCCCAGCGTGTTGCCGTTGAGCCCGATGTCGTGCAGTGCTATGCTGCCGAGGTTGAGCGAGTCGGACTTGAGCACCAGCTTGAGCGATTCGCCATAGTTGTAGTTGCCCCGCAGGGTGGTTCCGTCGGCAATGCTTAGCTGCGGCATGAAGTCGTAGAAAGTGCCGTGGATGTCGTTCCACACAAGGTCGATGGTGAAGCGGTCGTCGTAGAGGGGGGTGAGGTCGGTGGGTTCGCTTTCGCGGAAGGGGTTGTAGTAGGTGGGCATATACCGCTGGCAGAAATCGTTCACTATCAGTGGCAGGTCGGTGAAGGAGTAGTATCCGCCGATATTGGCCGAAGCCCAGTCGCTGTTGAGCGAGAGATTGTGGAATCCGTTGTTTTCGTCGGCAAGCAGGAGCACGTTGCGGAGGGCAATGCGGCGCGAGCCGATGTCGCACTGGGTGTTGTGGAGAGAGAGGCTGCCGGTCAGGTGCTCCAGGTCATTGCCCTGCAGGTCGGCCACAATGCGTGTGGAGAGGCTGACGGCCGTGTCGCCCTTGATAAGGTGCAGGGTGGTGAGTTGTGCATTGTCGAGGATGATGTCGGCGGAATAGGATTTGGTCTCGCCTAAGCCCACGGAGGCGGTGAGGTCGAGGTTGATGAGTGAATCCTTGAGCGTGAGGTCGGCAACAAGCTCTTGGTTCGACAGCTCTGCCGAGAGGGTGGTGCGCTCTATGTCGTTGCCCTTTATCTGGGTGTTATACAGTCTTCCTTCTATCGATGCCTCCATCGTGTTGGGGTCGAGCCCGGTTCCTTGGAACGAGAGGTGGAAACCGGTGCGCGACACCCACTCGTTGGGTATGAGCGAGCGTATCCCTATGGAGCGAGAGTCGAGGTCGCCCAGATAGGCGTACTGGTGCAGCACGGTGTCGTATTGCAGGCTGGCGTGACCCTCCAGGTCGCCGATAAGGCTGTTGAGATTGAAGAAGGCTTCGCAGTTTCTTAGGCTCCCATTCAGCGAGGCGTCGAGGTCGATAGTGCCCATGCGGCGGATGATGTCGGGGGCTTTCATGGTGATGGGCTCGGGATGCTGCACGGAGGCGAGGTCGTCATAGTCAGTGTGAAGACGGTGGATGACGGCATTGATGGTGGTGTGGTTGATGTCGGGCAGTCCTGCGATGTTGGCGTCCATAAACAACTGGCTGTTCTGCCCAAAGGCGGCGATGAACTGATTGGCGGTCATGTTTGCCACTGGGCCGGTGATATGCCCTTGAGCCTGCACCTTGCAGTTTATGCCCCACAGCGTGGGAGCCCAGTAGGCGGCATCGCACAGGTTCACCTCGGTGCCCTCTTTCAGCACCACGTCGTGCACCACGGTGTTGCAGTAGTCCGACATCTCGTCCCAGCCGTCGAAGTCGAGCCGGGCATCCATAAACACGCGGCTGTCGTCGGTCTGCAGGTCCATGTTGGTGGCGCGGATGCCGTGGGGCGACACCTCGGCATCCATGGAGAGGTCCACAATGTGCTGCCCCGAGGCTTCGGTAGTGGTGAGCGACACGATGCGCACATTGACGTGGTCGTTCTCCACGCGGACATTCCTGAAATAGCCTGAGATGTCATAGAACCGCATGTGCGGTATGTCCACGCCGTGGGCATAAGTGCGGCGGTTGGCTGGTTCGGGCAGGTCTTGGATGTAGTCGATATTGTGCAGGCGCAGTTCTCCCACCTCCACGGTGAAGACACCGCCTGTGCTTTCCGAAGGGGTGGCACGCTCGGCAAAGTAGTGTATGATAAAGTCCAGATTAATGCCCGACTTTCCCGAGGGGTAGCGGAATGTATGGAGGTGGTAGCGTCCATTGCGGAGCGATACTTGGTCGAAGCTCAACCCGTCGCCATGGAAAGGGAACCGTTTGAAACGACAGGTAATGCGCTCACCGTAGTAGATGGTGTCGTTGGTGGGCGAAATCAACTCGATGTCATCCAGTATCACGTGGCTGATAGGGCTGGCGTGGAGTGCCCCGATGCGCACCTTTCCACCCCATTCCTTGGAGAAATAATTACCCACCACAGCACCGATATACGACTGTACCACAGTGCTGTTAAGCGCCGCAATAAGCAGATACACCGACAATAGGGTGTATCCCACTACGCGCCGCACCACGTATTGCGCCCTTTTATGCATTAATCTAATATAACGGACTTTTCACGGGAATATTATGTGGATGAATAAAAAACTTTTGCAATTGGCTCAACTGCCCGGAAGAACGGTTTTCTTAGTTGCTGTAGCGTACGCGCAAAAATGTGTTTTTTTAGTAAAAAAGACATTATAATGAAAAAAAAGTGTATCTTTGTGGCGCAATAAAATAATCTCATCGGACATTGCACGATGCGTTAGGATTGAATGTACAGCAGGTTTTGAGGCCTGTCGACTTGCACGGGATTTCGTGTGGGAAGTGTGTGAATTGTGAAGGGATTTACGGTTTTTTACCGGAAGAGGAAATGGTTTTCCGTCCTGTCGAAGTGTTAAAAAACGCATGGTGTTCTGCCTTTAGATTTACGGAAACAAAATAAAACAATAAATATAACAAAAAGAAAAACAATGGTAAACAACAAGAGCATTTACGTAACCCCGGCAATCGAATTGCTTTTTGCCCGCGTTGAGAAGGGCTTTACAATCAGTAACCAGTCCTTAGACCCCACGCCCTCCGGTGACCCCCGCAGACAGGCTGGCAGCCTGCAAAACAGTGGACATGGCTATAACGGAGAGTCGTTCACCTGATCCTTTGTGTATAAGGGTATTAAAAACAAGTAAGTTTAAATGCACGTTATGAAAAAGAATTTATCCTTTGCTTTTGCCGTAATGTCGTTTGCGGCACTTACGATGTTCTCCTCCTGTCAGAAGGACGAGGCGGTGGTGACCCGTTTCGAGGCCACCATTGCCAATATCTCCGGCAACTCCAAGACCGTACTCGACGGCTTGAACCTCTACTGGGTTCCCGGCGACCGAATCAAGGTGTATGATGCGTCAAACAATATCGGTGTGTATAAGTCAACCGACCCTGACAAGACTTCTCCTTTTGACCTCGTATACGGAAACGTCGTTGAGAACTCTACCTACCGTGCCATCTATCCGGCCTCCGCTGGCGACAACGCAGGTCGTTTGGTGCTCCCTCTTGACCAGCGGACCACTGACGGCTCCCTGACGGAATTCCCCATGTATGCCGAATCCCGTACCGCTAAGCCGTCGTTGGAGTTCGACAACCTCTGCGGTGTCATCTGTTTCAAGTTGCAGGAACAGGGTGTTTCGGTCTCCTCTATCGAGGTGACTACCGACAAACAGCTGACAGGCACTTTCACCATCAGCAACAATGACGGCCTTTCACTGACCGGCAGCACCAGCGGCAGCAACAGCGTCACCCTGACTTGCAGCACGCCGCAGAGCATCTCTTCTCAGAAGAGTTTTTATATGTATGTCCCAGCCAACGAGTTTAAATTCATGAGAATAAGGATTTACTCCAATGATGGGCATGTCTGCACCAAGACCTTGAATGCTGCTGTTACCACTTTCATCGTAGAGCGCGGTAAGATTACCCCCCTCACCCTGAATAGTAACGACCTTGACTTCAGCTCTGTTGCAGGTGAACTGCCGGGTCTTTTCTCTATCGGTGAAAAAGTTAACGGTGAAAAAGTTAAGATCCGTTTCTCTTCTGGCAACATGCAATACACCACCGTGGGTACCCACGCTGTTGCAGATGGAACAGCAAAAGGCACTTGGCGTTTTGCCCCCAACCAGTATGACTATATTGGAAAAGACAACGAGAATATCAGCGAAACATACACTGGCTGGATAGACCTCTTCGGCTGGGCTACCAGTGGCTGGAAAGACATCGGAGAAGGGAAAAAGTACCAACCGTATCACTGGGGTGGTATGTCGGGTGCTCCATATGGACCCACTGGAGAATTCAACATTGATGTTACTGGCAACTACGCCAATGCCGACTGGGCTGTATACAATGCCATCAGTAATGGAGGAAATGCGCCCGGAATGTGGCGCAACCTCTCAAAAGATGAGTGGATGTATGTTACCACGAACCGACCTTACGCTTCGGATAAACTTGGTACAGGCTATGTCAACGGTGTGGGTGGCTTAATCCTTTTGCCAGATAGTTGGACACTGCCTGCCGGTTGCACATTTACTCCTGGCTACTCAAATGATCAGTCGTCATGGGATCCGAACCATTATACTGTTGCCCAATGGGCTATGATGGAGGCTGCTGGAGCCGTTTTCCTGCCGGCTGCCGGATATCGAGTAGGCTCTAAAGTTGATGTTACTAATATAGGAAAAGGTGGGTATTATTGGTCAACCACTGCATTTAGTGAATATAATGCTGTCAATGCCCGTGTGATGACAATCAAACCTGGTGGCCAGGGTAATACTGCAGACTATGACGACTATTCTGCGCGCAACCGTGGTTTCTCGGTTCGCCCGGTAAGATATGTACACTAATCATT
>JAEEGG010019079.1_pt1 | contig 13879 bp, 15 predicted proteins | sample 9134161 | NCBI WGS metagenome assembly JAEEGG01 (sample SAMN16246543, study PRJNA631951) | gut metagenome | biome: gut microbiome; feature: rumen; material: CR-attached | host: Bos | place: Iran: Karaj | collected 2018-10 | reverse complement strand
CAACTCCTCCTTCACCCTCTCCGCCATGCATCCCAGCACCCCTATGATCAGCGGATTTCTATTTGTCTGCGTAATCTGCGCAATCTGTGGTCCTTGTCCAATTCGTGAAATTCGTTTTAATTCGTTGTCTTTTTCTTCACTCTGCGTAATCTGCGCAATCTGTGGTCCTTGTCCAATTCGTGAAATCCGTTTAATCCGTTTCTTTTCACTATTCAGCGCTTCTAAGCGATGATAAATCTTCTGTTCCGCATTGTCCCTCACACTACACGTGTTCAGGAACACGGCGTCAGCCTCTTCCAGCCTGTCCGTTGTCTCATACCCGGCCATTTGCATGACGCTGGCCACTACCTCTGAATCTGCCACATTCATTTGGCAGCCGTATGTTTCTATATATAACTTCTTCATTTCGGCGGCGAAATTACAAAAAAACAGCGAATTAACAAAACTTTTTCCACATAATATATAAATATTCAATTTATTTTCGTACCTTTGCACGCGTTTTTATGGGTGTGATGACTGATTCAGTAGAAGCACAAAGCAACTCCGAGACCTGCGACAACATGCGAAGGCCTTGCGCCGGAGGCATGTCGGAAAGCCCCAAAGAGAGCCCTGTAGACCCCTCCGCCTGGTACATCGCAGTGGTCAAACGACACAACGAACTTGTGTGCCGAAAGATTCTCAGCGACCCAGATCGTTTCCCCTATAAAGTTGAGGCCTATGTGGCAGCCCAGCAGGAATTGGTCTACCGGGCCAACCGCACACACCACATCAAGGAGCGAGTGGTCATCCCCGGCAAGATCTTCATCCGGGTAGACCCGCACAAGCGTCAGGACGTACTCAAACAGTGCCTCCTGCTCTCCCGTTACGTCAAGGATCCCTCTGCCTCTCCTACAGCCGGTGGCTTCACCGCCTTTGCCCGGGTGCCCGACTGGGAAATCCAGCGTCTTCGTGACATCTTCACCCTTGCCGACGGCCCTGTCGAATACACCGATACCCTTCCCCGACCCCACGACAAGATCCAGGTTCTCACAGGCCCCCTTCATGGTCTCCGTGGCACGGTTCAGGATGTTTCTGGCCGCAAATATGCCACCGTCCTTTTGGATTCATTGGGCGTGTTTTCTTTTAAACTGCCTATTTCAGACCTCGCCAAACTCCCCGAATAAACAATCATTACAATATGAGTGAAACAGTCAATCATTTAAAGAATATGGAAAAAAAGAAATCTTCCATCGAATACGGCAAGCTCCTCCAGGACCTGCTGAAACACAAGAAGCTCTTTTACAAAGTACTTGCAATAACCTTTGTGGTGGCGTGTGTTTATGCCTTCTCTCTTCCGAGCAACTACAAATGTGAGGTCACCCTCAGCCCCGAGATGTCCACTACCAGAAGTTCCGGTAGCTTGGCAGCCTTGGCCACCAGCTTCGGCGTAAACCTGAAAGGCGCTTTGGGCAATAATACAGAGGCCCTTTTCCCGACAGTTTACCCAGACCTGATGAACTCCACGAAGTTCATGACAGGTCTCTTCGAGATTCCGGTGACCATCGAGGGTGATAAAGAGGAAGGTGAACCAGACCGCACGATGACTTATTATGAGTATTTGACCAAAGAACAGAAGAAAGCATGGTGGAGTGCGGCTATAGGAGGCGCTACAACGTGGTTTGTCAGTCTTTTTACGGATTCTGTGCCAGAGCCAGACAGGGTTAATCCTTTCCGTTTGACCAAGAAACAGGCACGTGTTGTAAAGGCATTAGAAAAGAAGATTGTCTGTGACGTCGACAAGAAGACCATGGTTATCAGCATCGAGGTGACCGACCAGGATCCTGTGATTTGCGCCACGATGGCTGACTCTGTGAAGGTACGACTCCAGAAGGCCATTACCGACTATCGAACCAATAAGGTTCGTGTTGACCTGGAACATAACAGGAAGATGCTCGCAGAGGCCAAGGAGCGTTACGAGAAGGCCTGTGACGCCTTTGTTCGCTATGCTGACGGCAATCAGAAGATCTTCCTGCAGACTGCCCGCCAGCAGCGGTCTAAGTTGGAAGATGATATGCAGCTTCAGCGTACTATCTATCAGCAGTTGGTCAGTCAAGTCCAGCAGGCTGAGATGAGGGTGCAGGAAGCCACTCCTGCCTTCACCACGCTCCAGAATGCCACGGTCCCCGTCAGAAGATCTAGTCCTGTCCGTAAAAAGATCCTCCTGGTCTTCCTCTTCCTCGCCTTCATCGGTACCTCTGCCTGGGTCTTCCATAAAGAAGGCGATCTCAAACCCCTCCTCGGCCTCGGCTCCTAATAGAAAACTTTCCAAAAGTTCTGAAGATTCAAATTTGATTTGCATCTTTAACCCGCAAATACAGATGTTATGAAACAAACAAAGCTCTTCAAACAAGACATTGCCATTCAGGCCATTCTTTATATTTTAAAGAAAATGGGTGGCACATGTGATATTCACCGATGTCATAAGATTCTTTATTTCGCAGATAATGAACATCTGTCGAAATATGGCCGTTCTATCACAGGTGATGCCTATGTGAGGATGGACTTTGGACCAGTTCCTACTTGCATTTATGACTTGTTCAAGGCAGTCAGAGGTGACAGCTACTTCGCATCTCAGGTTGATGACGTGAGGCAGGATTGTTTCCATTTTATAAACAATAAAGATATTGCCGCTGTCGCGTCACCCGATATGTCTTATTTGTCGGAGAGTGATGTGGAGATGCTTGATAAGTACATTGCCCAACTGAAGGAAAAGGACTTTAACGAGGTTTCAGATGCCTCACATGGCTATGCTTGGTCGCATACTGCCCAGAACGGAATCATCAGTGTACGTGATCGTCTGACAGAGATGGGTGACTCTGATGAATATATTAATTATATCGAGGAGCAAATGCAGGCTCAGAAGGCCTTTGCATGATGGAAATACCTGTTTCGACGATTGCAGACAGCATACAACGGGGAGATATCTTGTTGTCAGAGTTTGACGGCATAGACCACCGCAAGTTCTTTGTGGTAATGGGTGTGAGTGAGGAAAAAATCTGTGGTTTCTTCTTCATTAACTCAAACATCCATCCGGCATTTTTCAATAAGCAAGATCAACTTGATTTGCAATATCCTCTGAAGCATACAGACTATCCGTTCCTAAAGTATGACTCTTTCTTGTGTGCTTCAAGCGTGATAGAACGAAAGATCTCAGATATCTCTGCAAGTATCCAAAAAAGGACGACTTCTGTGATTGGTCACATGAAAGAGGAACATATCACGGACGTGGTTGAAATGGTGAGGAATTCAAAGGTAATTAGTGATCATCATAAAAAGATGTATTTCAAATAGTTTTCCCCCGCTCGTTCCTCGCTCCCCTCTCCCCGCTCTTTAGAGCGCCATATTCTGGGGCTAGCCCCATACCCCAGTGTTTTAGCAATGGTATAGATTATTAAGGTTAAGGTCCATCTCCATGCGCCAGCCGATAAACACTCCATCGCGTGTCCCGCGATACCATAAAGCTCGGAAAGTCGACGGTTTCTGCGACTTTACGGTTAAGTCCTTTCCAACGATTGGAAAAGGATTTAGGATAAGGTTCGAAGCCCCTTATTATGAAGAAGGGGTTGGGGTTGATGGAGGACCTCAGGACTTGTCCTGATAAAAATGTCTTTTTGCTTCTTTTTCTGCGCCAGAAAAAGTAAGAAGTAGTTTCATTATTTCCCCAAAACATATAATCTCTTTTGAAAGAGAAACAAAATTATATCACTATTCGTTATGATAACGACAATAAATTTTAAGATATGGCAACAATAGTATTAGATGTGCAGGATGAGAGTCTGCTGACGCAGATTAAGAAAGCATGCCAACTGCTAAAGGGTGTGGCTTCTGTTAGAGTTCATAAGACAAAGAACGAGGACATCACCAAAACGACAGGTTACAAAGAGGCCATGGAAGATATCCGACTTGGTAGAGTGTCGACCTACGAGTCTGTTGACCAACTCTTTGAGGAGTTGGGTATCAAGGTGAAGAAATGAAATACCAGATTAAGACTTCAAGCCGTTTTAAGAGAGATCTTAAACGGTGTGCAAAACGCGGTCTTGATATGCAGCTTGTGTATGATGCGATGAACCTATTGGCGAAAGACGGTTTGCTACCTGCTGAGTATAAGCCTCACCAGCTCAAGGGCGACCATAAAGGCCAGTGGGAGTGCCACATACAGCCGAATTGGTTGATGACGTGGGAGCAGCATGACAATGAACTTACGCTCCTTTTCCTTCAAACAGGCACTCATGCTGACATCTTCGGCTGGTAAGTCTACGGCATCCTTGCAAATAATATACATAGTGGAGTAACTGGGTTTTCACACCCCATACCCCGTGGTGTTAATTCCGCTCGGCTCTGCCGCTTATTCGAGCTTGCGAGTCTTAAGAACAATGGTATAGATTATTAAAGGTCAAGGTCCATCTCAATGCGCCAGCCGATAAACACTCCATCGCGTGTCCCGCGATACCATAAAGCTCGGAAAGTCGACGGTTTCTGCGACTTTACGGTTAAGTCCTTTCAAACGATTGGAAAAGGATTTAGGATAAGGTTCGAAGCCCCTTATTATGAAGAAGGGGTTGGGGTTGATGGAGGACCTCAGGACTTGTCCTGATAAAAATGTCTTTTTGCTTCTTTCTCTGCGCCAGAGAAAGTAAGAAGTAGTTTCATTGTTTTCCAAAAATAAATCTCTTTTGAAAGAGAAACAAAAATAGAAATCCTGCTGTGAAGCAGCATATATAAATAATCGTTATTATTTTGGAGGGAGGTCCAATCTCTCATAAGAATTAGGTTCCATTATAAATGAGCCATTCCTCCTTCTTCTGAATTTCAAGGCCATGATAGGCCAATGTAATATGATGCATCTCTCCATAAATATGACAGTTTTGTCATAAGCATATGTATGGAGGGGGATTGTAATATATATAAGGAGTACAAACGATAAGATTGAACTGAAGCAAGGATGGGAAACTCTGATTCCTGCTGCGATAGCTGATTATGATGTGATACCCCTGAATGGAACCGCAAAATTGCTTGATGCTTTTATCGACAATAAGGATAGAAGTCTAGCTCATAAGGTAACAAGATTTCTGCATATTACAAAGCTATAATGGTTTTAAGTTTTTCCCGTGTTAATTTTGATCAAGTTGCTTAGAAAGTTGAACGGAATGTTTTTGATGAATATAAATAGAGTTCGAATTTGTATATGTTTAGAGTTAAGAATTTTGGGCCTATAGAAAATATTGAAGTCGATTTTGGTGACTTAACAATTATTGTGGGGCCGCAGGCAAACGGAAAGAGTTTATTTCTTGAATTATTTAAACTGATTCAGGACAAGAAGCATATCCTCACAACGTTGAAAAAATATAATTATATTTTCAACAAGTCCAATCCCGCGCATATGATTGAGGATTATTTTGGGGAAGGTCTTGGCGGAATCATCAAAGATACCACTTTGGCTGAGTGGAATGGCGACCAGTTTTCTTTGAAGAGTCTACAAGAGTTAGTATCAGCAGAGCGCTCATTTGGCAATGCTGCCGAAACAGTATTCTATGTGCCAGCTCAGCGCATAATGAGCATATCTGATGGTCGCCCCCGCAACTTTATGGAGTTCGATATCTCGTCTCCTTATGTTCTACGAATCTTTAGTGAAACATTGAGAGTGTTTGTACAAGGAGGTTTGGGAAATCCAGACACAATCTTTCCTATGAAATCACGCCTCAAGGGTGCTATGAAGCGGTCTTTTAGTGATTCTATCTTTCATAATGGACGGGTTGTTATTGATCAAGCCTCTGGACAAAGAAAAATGAAACTGAATGTGGATGGGCTGAATATTCCGTTTATGGCGTGGAGCGCGGGGCAGAAGGAATTTATGCCACTATTGCTAGCTATCTATTGCTTATCGGGCCCTCCTACTAATATAATAAACAAATCAAACTATAAGTGGGTTGTTATAGAGGAACCAGAGATGGGACTTCATCCTAAAGCCATCCAGTCTGTTTTACTTGAAATCATCGAGTTGATGCAGCTTGGATATAAAGTTGTTATCTCCACACATAGTACAACACCACTAGAATTTGCATGGGCATTGAATGCCATCAAAGGTAACCCTGATGCCGATATGCATAAAGCTATGTCTGAGTTGTTCGGAGTCAAACCCGGTTCCACCGCGGCCACATTATTTGATAAGTTGAGAGATAATACGGTGAAAACCTATTATTTTTCTTCAAAGAACAAAGACGGTGGCGTAAAAGCTTACGATATTTCTTCACTTGATGCTGCCAGCGACAACCCTGATGTTGCAGATTGGGGAGGCCTTTCTCTATTTTCTGGTAAATCTGCTGATGTAGTCTATAAATATGCAAAGTGATGACATTCAAGGAAGCTGTAGAACAGACGCCTCAGATTGCTGCGGCATATAAGACTGGCCTTTCGGCCTTTGGAGATTATTCATCCAAAGTCGTCGTACCAGACAAGAGATTGTTGGGTGGAAGTGTAGATATTGATTTTGCTACTCAGGAGTTATACCCGAATAATAACAGATGGGATTATGCATTTGATTATAAGGGAGAGTCATATTTTATCGAAATTCATACTGCTAGTACTAGTGAGACATCAACTGTCTTGCGTAAATTGGAATGGCTGAAAGTATGGTTACGTGAACAAGCACCCAAGCTCGAAAAGTTAAAAAGTAGGATAATTCCTCCATTTTATTGGGTGCAGTCAAAACAATATGCATTGCCTACACATACACCACAATATAGGATGGCTGTATCAGCAAAGCTGATTCCGATAAAAGAATGGAATTATGAATTATTGTGCAGACAACATGCGCCACCGCCCAAATCAAAGAAGAGAGTCCCCAGATATCTGAGAGATTCAGAGAAATAATTGAGGCGTAACGAGGCCGAAAGGCCTACCCCTACAAGAATAGATAAACTGGGACTGCATATTACGGAAAGTCCAGAATGGCTTTATGTAATAATAGATGCTAAAGATCAAATTCTTTTTTATAAAACGCGATGGTCCTTTTGAATGGAGCGTAAGCGTTCCAAAACCAGTAAAGATGAGATAGAAATTAATTAAAGAAGAATATTGAGAAATTCCAAATGACAAACCTTGATTTCTCTGAGATAGAACGGATATATGCTGAGTGGTCTAAGATGGATAACTCCACTAAGCTTACATGGCTTACAAGAGAGAGAATTCGGCTCAATGGATTAGCAAACCAATTGGCACAACATATCAGTGCTAAAGGTATACAGAGAAAGTATATATTTGTGAACTCTTTGATATGCTTCAAACTGTTGATGCTGAAGGCAGGAAGGTTTTGGGCGATATGAAAAATGATGCTTTCAAGGAATTAGTAAAGTCACATTTACTCAAATGATTCGACTTAATCCGCGATATGAAGCGATATTTGCCCCGGAGAGCATTAATCAGAAATGTGAAATATTGCGAACGTGATGAGTGCTGAGGCGGATCTCATCAAGGAGGCACTGGATGTTGGACTACGTAAGCAGGCAATAACGATGCACCTCCTGTTGTTGAAGTCGATGTGCAAGCACTTTGTAGAGTATGAGCACTATTGCTATTTTGATGACATGTGTAGTTTTTGAGTATACGATGCAATGGATATACGAGGCTATACAGAAGCTATAGATGCAGAATCACAGACTTTGCCGGAAGAAGGACATAAGGAAATTCTCCAGAGTGAATGCTATGAGAATTCTGGCTATACTTCATACATAGATAACAATCATGTCTCATGAAGATTATATTGGGATGCTACAGAGCCATTTAAAGCGAATTGAGTTAATGGATTTTTTATTTGCAAGCTCTCAAAATTCCTGCTTTAAAAGGTATTGAAAGTTATTGGTACTTACGTTTAAATATAAATAAAACTAATATGGCATTATTATCACCTAAATATTTAAATAGTGTTGTGGCCATTGGAAAAGATGATGGTCTAGGTAATGTACTTTGGATGGGTACGGGTTTCTTGTTTGGTTATAGATTACCTAAGGAAGTGTACGAGGAAAATGTATATTCTGTATACCTTGTGTCTAACAAACATGTTTTAAAAGACCTAGATTATGTGTACCTCCGATTCAATCCTCAAGACAACAAACCTGCACAAAACTATCGATTAGACATAAATCGAGGGGCTATCAATATCTGTAAGTTTCATCAGAATGATAATATTGATGTTGCTGTAGTTGGTGTACCTCAAGATTATTTGGATAATTTAATAACAAGCGGTGTCGACCCACAATTTTTCACTTTTGATAGAGAATCCTATACAATAAACGATTTGAAATCTTTGGAAGTAACAGAAGGTGAAGGAGTATTTGCACTAGGTTATCCTATGGGAAATGTTGGTAATACCCGTCAATATGTAATTTTACGAGGAGGTGTAATCGCTCGAATACATGATATGCTGGACGGTTATAGTTCTGATTATATCATAGATGCTCCCGTATTTCCTGGTAATAGTGGAGGACCGGTTATCATAAGACCAGAAATAACATGTATAGAAGGCACAAAACATCAAAACTCATCTCGGCTTATAGGTCTTGTCAAATCCTATATAACATATAAAGATATCGCAATTAGCCCGCAAACAGGAAGGGCAAGAGTCGTATTTGAGGAGAACACGGGCTTAACTAATGTTGAACCTGTAGATTATATAATTCAAACAATACTTCAACAATAACAATGGTGATATGTAAGTTTCCAAAAGTATGACGGAGTCATTTGAGAAATAGAATCGTTTGGGATTTATCCCCCAACCCCATGTTAATCCAGCTTGGCTTTGCCGATTTCTATCGAAGGAACGAAGAATGGTAATAGATTTGTTAACTGCTTGATTCTGATGTTATGTATTATAAAGAGTACGTTAAATCATCCTATAGGCACCTTTCTACGTGTAAGAATCTGTTGGCAGATATCCAAGACCCGCATAAGACGGATGCAGATAAGAAACATTGGATTTCAGAAGCTTATTATCTTAGTGGATATGTTGTAGAATGTATGCTTAGTTATGTCTTGTTTTATAAGTATAACGGGCATGTCGAGACTAACGAATTTTATAGAGGTGAGTTTTTGACTCATAGCTTGGATTCAAAAATACATCATGTATGTAAGGTTGCTAATAGGCCTTTAACAGGAGTCCATTTCGTTTGTGTAAGACCCCATGATAGAATAATGAATTCCATGTTCTCTCAGTGGAGTGTAAACTTTAGATATGAGCATCCAAATAAGATAAAGATTGATAACTTATGTCAATTCATCCAATTAATTGATGAGTTGCGTAATCAAATATTGAACCAATACCCACTATTATGATAAAACTATTTAATATTTTAGATAAGATAGGAACACAATTATTTAATTTAAGATATAAGGAGCATAAGATTGATGATTATAGGATTGTGCTCGGTGTATTGAATAATATTGTGGTATATCTAAAAAAGATCAAGTCAAAAAATGACTTTGATCAACTTCGAAAAAACTTTTCTCTGGCAACATTTGTAAAAGCAGATAGTGAAGAATACAATCACTATTTTGAGAATCATAAAATAACTCAGATAGAGGATTCCCGCTTACGATTTACAAATCTCTTGGATTCTCCATCTAGGAAGCCTAAGAACAATGTGCCTGTAGTAACATTCTATAGTTACAAAGGTGGCGTAGGAAGAACAACGGCTTTGGCATCATTTGCGTCTCACCTTGCTATTAATAAAGAAATGAAGGTAGTCATTATGGATTGTGATTTTGAGGCTCCAGGACTTACCAATTTCTTTATGGAAGATCCAGATAACATATCTTATAAAAATGGCTTGGTCGAATATTTCCTCGACTCAGAGTTGGAAGACCGGATGATACTCTCACACTATTACTGGGAAGCATCTAAAAAGTTTTCAGGAAAAGGATCTATTTATGTATTTCATGCTGGTAATCTCTCTTCTGATGAAGAATTGGGATATAGATTCAAAACGAATCTGATACATTACATGAATGGATTAACCAGGCTTGATATCTTTAGCAAGAACTCATTAAATGATAAATTTAAATCATTATTTAATGAGGTACAAAGACAATTACAGCCAGATATCATTCTCCTAGATTCAAGGACAGGCTTCAATGATGTCTTTGGTGTAATGGCTTTTAGACTCTCTGATGTTGTTTTAGGTTTTTTTGGCAGTGATGCCCAGAGCAGGCCTGGAATTGATTTCTTTTTGAGCATTCTTACAAGAGAAAAGGCTCCTCGACTTATGATGGCTCACTCAATTATCCCTTCTGCACAGAAATCTCGTCTCCATAAAAAGTTTGTCGAATATGTAGAAGAGAAGACAAGGGAGTTGTCTGATGGGGATTTTAATCAAAATGAAAGTGATTTTTCTATAGAATGCTTTCCCATTTCTGATAATGATATATTACGTTATATCGGGAAACCTACAGAAGACTGCGAGGAGTTTATAAGTATGATATCAAATCAGGATTTTAGTGATTACAGAAACTTATTTGAAAAGCTATACGATTTGAGTATGGATAGTAATTCTCCTGATAGTAAGAATCAAGAAGAGTTGCTTGAAAGAGAGAAAACACTACAACTTGATGTCTTAAATAATACAAAAGCTAACATGCCATCCCCATATGCGGATGACTTAAAAGACTTTTCAAAGGAACTTGAGAACAAACATTATTTTTTCAGGAAATGTATGGAGGATTTGTTTAATCCAGAGAAGTTCCTTGTTCTTGGGGCAAAAGGAACAGGAAAATCTTATATATATCAATCCTTAGGAAATGATGCAATTGTAGAAGCTTTGAGGGAAAGGGCAAACAAAGCAGACCATAAATATCTGTTTGCGCAGGTTGTCAATCAAGACCATTTCTTTGATACCATAAAACTCAATTTTGTCGAGGGTGTTGATTTTGATCTTTTCTATGAGCGTTTTTGGATTTTGTATATTTGGAACGTTGTCATGTCCAGTGAACCATATGGTTATAAAACCCCATTGCAATTATGTAATATCAAGGATGATACTGCAACGGCTGAGTACTTTAAACAAAAAGTTATGGACGACAAATTCATCTCAGAAGTTGAAAGTGACTTGATTGGATTAGACATGTATATTTATTGCAAGAACCCATCAAATCATCTCGTAATAATATTTGACGAACTAGATAATTTGGTTAAGCCTAAATGGTGGTCTCAAAGAATATCACCACTTATAAACTTGTGCAAAAAAATGGCATACTCAAATATACAGTTAAAAGTATTTTTACGAAGTGATTTATATGAGAAGATAGAAAACATAAACAATAAAAATGACTTAAAAAACAGAACGATAGATATAGAATGGAGCAGGGAAGAGTTGTTCTCATATTTCTTCAAAATTATTTTATCACATTCAAAAGAAAGTTTCATAGAGTTGATGCGTCTCTATGCATATCATGCAGAAAACGAGATAGAGAAAGTCGTAAAGACTCTTAATGATAATGAGGACCAACCGCCATTGGATGACAAAACCCTGAGCACTCTTACAGCTACTTTTTTTGGGAAATACGCCTCGGTAGATAATAATACCCAGTATGGCTTAAGTTATAATTGGTTTTTTAATAATCTTAAGAATGCCAATGAAACTCTAAATCTGCGACCTTTCATTGATCTTTTAACAAAGGCTATTGAGAAAGCTCTTTCAAGAGGAGAATTAGATCCTAAACCAATCCTTTCGTCCAATTTTTATGCTAATAGTGAAGTACGTTCTTATGCTGTAATGCGCCATATTAATGATCTTTCTTCAGAAGACGGAAACCGGGATCTGAAAAATGTATTAGATTATATTAGAGAGAAAGCTTCAGTCAAATATAAAAAAGATGCATTGCTGAGAAAAGATTTTGATGAATTATTGAATTTGATTATTGAAGATGGACATCTTGAAGAGTTGCATAGTCGCGAAGAATTAACATCAATGCTTCTTGTGAATGGAGTTATTAGATTGAAGTTTTTTAAAGGACCAAATGGGTCTACCGTGAGTGGCTATCAGTTTGCGTTACTTTATAAATATTATCTAGGGTTGAGAACAAAGATGAAATAAATCTTTTCGTTTTGCTCCCTCGGATTCTGCCATTTTCCTATTTATATATATGTTATCAACAAGTGCAAAGAGAAACAAAAATAGAAACCCTGCTGTGAAGCAGCATATTTTATAAAAAATCGTTATTATTTCGGAGGGAGGCTCAGTCTCTCATAAGAAAAGGTTCTACACATGAGCCTTCCCTCCTTTTTATTTGAAGAATTACTCATAAAACAACCATGAGTTAATTATATTGCAGGGCAGGCTCTTGCCTAAATAACTCTTTGAGTAAAAGATACGATACCAAATAGGTAATCCTGCCCCTTATTTTAGGAAAATTAAAAATATAATCAGTTATGGTACATTTTGATTACCTTATAGTTGGCTCAGGCCTTTTTGGCGCCACATTTGCATACAAGGCCAAACAGGCTGACAAGCGGTGTCTGGTCATTGACAAACGCCCACACCTGGGTGGTAATGTCTATTGCGAGAATATAGAAGGAATCAATGTCCATAAATACGGTGCCCACATTTTCCATACCAATAACAAAGAGGTATGGGACTTTGTAAACTCCATCGTGGAATTCAATCGTTATACGAATTCTCCCATTGCCAACTACAAGGGCAAGCAGTATAACCTGCCGTTCAACATGAACACGTTCTACCAGATGTGGGGCGTGTTGACACCAGAAGAAGCCAAGGCAAAGATTGAAGAGCAGAAGGCTGAGGCAGTGGCAGCGATGAAGGCTGCAGGAGTCTCTGAACCCTGCAACCTGGAAGAGCAGGCACTCATGCTGATAGGTAAGGATATCTATGAGGCTTTGATCAAAGGCTACACCGAGAAGCAGTGGGGTCGCAAATGCACGGAACTACCCGCATTTATCATCAAGCGCCTGCCTGTCCGCTTTGTCCACGACAACAACTACTTCAACGACCGCTACCAGGGTATTCCCATCGGCGGCTACAACAAACTTATCAATGGTCTCCTCGAAGGCGTTGACACAATAACTAACTGTAATTTCTTTACGGATATTATTAGTGACAATTCGTGTGTAATTCGTGGCAATTCGCGTTTAAGAGATACATGGCAGCGCATAGCTGACAAGCTGGTGTATACGGGGCCTCTCGATGAATATTTCGGCTACAAGTTCGGCCGTCTCGACTGGCGCACAGTCTCTTTTGAGCAAGAAACCCTCGACATCCCTAACTACCAAGGCAATGCCGTGATGAACTATACGGAATCAGAAATCCCATATACCCGTATTATCGAGCACAAGCACTTCGAAATGTTCGGTCAGGAAGTCTACGACTGCCCCAAAACAGTCATCAGCCGAGAGTATTCTACAGAGTACAAGCCTGGCATGGAACCTTACTATACTGTCAACGATGACCGCAACAATGCCCTCGCCGACCAGTATCGTTCCTTCGCATCCCAAGAGCAGAATGTCATCTTCGGTGGCCGCCTCGCAGAATACAAATATTACGACATGGCCCCCATAGTAGAGAAGGTTCTGAATATGAATTTTAAAAACTCTTCCGAGTCGTGACAGAGGTCGACTCAGTCAACACCATGTTTGAGTAAAAATACGATACCTAATAGGCAATCCTGCCCTTTTTCAATATTGATTATGAGTTCCCTGAAAGGAAATATTATCTTAAATTACATCAATACCATATCGGGATTGATCTTCCCGATTATTACCTTCCCTTATGCAGCCCGTGTGCTGATGCCAGAGGGTATTGGCTTGGTCAATTTCCAGAACTCTATCATCGGCTAT